>SMTZ1_10006476_pt1 | contig 17860 bp, 15 predicted proteins | sample DeeMarSWOR136_30_FD_25667 | JGI IMG/M metagenome (IMG submission 25667)
GTCGTGGTCGGCGTCTATCTGCTCTACAGCCGCGTCAGCGAGACGCCCGATATTGATACGGACCGGGGCGCCGAGCTCATCGAATCCGCCACCGACGGCAATGCTGTGGGACTCGACGACGATATGGGCAGGATCGGCGACGTGGGGCTCGGCCCCGTCGACAAAGCCTATTATGTGACGCGCAGTCTGAAGACGCAGGAGATTGTGCGGGAGTTCGGGTTTGAGAAGCTCCTGCACGAGGCGCGAGATGTCTGGGAGATCGAGAAGCCGTACATGAACGTCTATCGGCGCAATTTCAAATGTTATCTCACAGCCGACAAGGGCCAGGTTCAGGTCGAGACGGCGGTCGGCAGGACGACGCCCAAAGACGCCACCTTCAGCTCCAACGTCGTCATCCACATCGTGCCCACGGGCCCGGGCGGCTTCAAAGAGAGCTTCGTCTACCTCGACGACATCATCTTTCTGAGCGAAAGGTCGCTGCTATCCACGGCCGGCCCGGTTCGATTTGAATCCGAGGATGCCCAGATGCGCGGCAAGGGTCTGGAGCTGATCTACAATGAACAGGCCGAGCGTCTCGAATACTTCAGAATAATCGATCTGGAGAGCATGAGATATCGAGTAACGGGCTCGCAGGCGGCCTTGTTTTCGGGTACTCAGACTCCGGCCGAGGCGCCCGCCGGACTCGACGCGCAAGCCGAAACGCCGGAGCCGAACGAGACAACCGTCGCCAATGCCGTCGTGGAACAAGATGTACTGCCAACGGACGCCCAGCCAGCGGCCGAACAGCAGCAAGGCGAATACTACAAATGCGTGTTGAGCGACAACGTGCTCATCGACACGCCCGGACAGGTGATCTTCGCCGACGAAGAATTCCGCATTAGCGACATCTTCTGGTCGAAGGCCTTTATTGATCACTCCGACGAAGCTGAGCCCGGCGGCACGGACACAACTGAAACGGCCCGTCCGACTCCAGGGCAGAATCCCCAGAGCGCAGAGAGCATTGCCGAGCCGAATATTCCTGTTTCAGAACCCGCTGAGCCCAATGAATCGCCCGAGGAGCCTGCATTTATCGTGATCACGTGCGACGGCGGTCTCACCATCGTCCCGAGAGATTCCACCCGCGTATTGGACGACTCGGCACAAGCCGGCGCCGAGGCAACCGCCTCGGACGGCGAACGTCCGGAGCAGCTTGACGACGGCACGAAGCGAACGAAGTTCTTCGCCCGGACAATCAACTATGACGTCGTGACCGGCGACGTGCTCGCTGGCGGCCTGTCGGAACTCACCTACTACGGGGGCAACGCGGCGACGGCGGAGGCCCACGAGCCGGCCACGCCGGTGAAGGTCACCGCGCGCCAGGGAGCCAAGTACGTCAAGGCGTCGAATCAGGCCGTCTTCAGCGACTGTTTGTGCACGATGCGGCAGGCGGGCCTGACCGAGCAACGGGATGTGACATTCCGGGCCCCGGAGATTACGGTCGATCTTCCGGAGGACAAATCCGAACAGCCCGATATTCTTGCCGCCGGCCCAACGGAGCTTGTGTTCTACATGGAAGACGCAAACCGGCCGGCCGTCGAAGGGGAGTTGGTTCCGGTGACCGTAGGCGCTCGCAAGCGCGCCCGCTACTCGGCGGCGCTGAATCAAATGGCTTTTGAAGGCGACTGCCGGTGCACCATGCTCCGAGAGGATCCGAACGTCCTGGAAGAGTACGTGCTCCGGTCGGAACGGATGACCGTCGATCTGGCCGAGGATGCGAACGACCGGACGCCCGGACCGGCCGCCGGCGTCGAACATCTGACGGCGACCGGCGAGGTGGTCCGGCTCGCCACCACCCGGACGGCGAAAGCCGGAGGCGCGTTTTCCGAAGCGCTGGAGGATGCGAACGGAACGGGATTGCTCAGCGGCATCGAGCTGAAATGTCGCCAATTCGATTATGACGCCGTTCAGCAGCTCTATTGGGCGACCGGGCCCGGCATCATCAAGCTCAACAATGCCATACCCACGGACCCAAACGAACAAGCGGGCCCACTCAGTCTGCGCGAGCCATGCTGGGCGATTATTGGCGGATTCGATGCCCTGAGGTACTCGCTGCAGGCCAATCGCATCCTTGCCAACGCCGGACCGAACGAAAAACTGTGGATCGAGTACACCTCCATCGTCAACGGCGAGGACTATCAAGATGTCACGGCCATCGCCTCTTACGTCGAAGCGTTCCTTCACGAGACGGCCGAAGGCCAGGCGGAGCTCTCAACGCTGAACGCAACAGGAGGCATTCTCTACGAGGATGACAGGGGCCGTCAATTCATCGGGAGCGAATTGTTCTACGACCACAAACTCGCCGTCGTGAAAGTCAAGGGAGATGAGGCCCAGCCCTGTTATTACAACGGCATCCTCGTCGACAAGATTGAATACGATGTGAACGCCGACAAGGTCGAATCCAACGTCGTCGGCCCCGGCACGATCCAACTCGGCAGATAGCCGGCACCCTTCCGCTCGGCTGAGGGTGAGGCCTTTCATGCCAAGCGGAGCCGAGGGATCGCGTATCGAGCCTTAAGTTTTTTTCTTGCTTTTTGGGTGGATTCCGGGTATAATCTGCGTGTTATCGGCGGGATCGACACCTTTGGTCGGACCGCAAACGCTGCCCATACGTGTCGTCTTCTCAAGGAGACCCAGTATGGAAAGGCAAGTAGAACAGTACATACAGTCTCTGTCGGATCTTGACCTGCTGGAATATACACGGACGCAGACACACCTTCCGGAAGCTCTCGAGTTTGCCAAGATTGAACTGGCCGATCGGCATTTGTCAAGCGATCGTTTGGCGGAACTCGAGAGGCAACTACAAGAGCGAGCCAGGGCTCGCGAGGAAGAAGCACAGGCGAAGGCCGCCGAGCCGTTGGTTTGGGAATGGCGTCTCGCCATCTTTCTGTGCGGCCTGTATTTCGGCATCCCGCTGGTGTTCTTCGTGCCGAGCTGGCTGAAGTTCCGCGACGAGGGGGCAGACCGTAAATGCAAAGACATGTGGGTCTATGCGCTGGTGGGCTTTTGTCTGCAGCCGATCCTAATCCTCCTGCGCATCCCGCCCTGGAGCTGGCTGAGAGGATTGTTCTGATAAGGAGTAATCATGAATCACGCGGGGCAAACCCGACGCGATTTTCTTAGGACACTTGGTTTCGGATTGGCCTCGGCGACGCTCTCAGGCTACAAGACGTTCGACGCAAATGCATCTTCCGGTAGCCAGAGCCACAAGAAACCTAATTTCATCATCATCTTCACCGACGACCAGGGCTATAACGATGTGGGCTGCTTTGGGTCTGAAACGATCGAGACGCCCCGGCTCGACCGGATGGCCGCCGAAGGCATGAAACTGACGAGCTTCTATTCGCAGACCGTGTGCGGCCCGGCTCGGTGTGCGCTGCTGACGGGCTGCTATCCCAAGCGCGCCGGCTTTGACTCAAATGATATTAAAGGATGGCGTGTACCGACGGCCGAAATCACAACGGCAGAGGTTCTGCGAAAGGCCGGTTACACTTCCGCATGCATCGGCAAATGGGACATCTCCGGACGCCGATTCGTGGAGGGCATGCTGCCGAACGACCAGGGCTTCGATTACTATTTCGGAACACTGGGCGCCAATGATGGGGGGCGTGTCACGCTGTGGCGCAATAAGACGAGGCTCAGGACGACCGAGGACATGGGATCTCTGACGGCCCTCTATACCGTTCTTCCTCTACCTGGCCCATACGATGGCCCACGTCAAGCTGGGGGCCTCCGAGAAGTTCCTGGGCCGGTCCAAGGGAGGGCTGTACGGCGACGTAATTGAGGAGCTGGACTACAATGTCGGCCGGGTCCTGGATGCGGTGCGGGAGCTCGGACTGGACGCGAAGACCTACGTGCTTTTCACCAGCGATAATGGGCCGTGGCTGTCCAAAGGGAAGATGGGCGGCTCGGCGCATCCGCTTCGCCTCGGCAAAGGCTCGGCGTGGGAGGGGGGGTTCCGTGTGCCGTGCATCGTTTGGGGCCCGGGGCGCGTTCCGGGCGGGACGCAAAGCAACGAACTGACGGCGACGCTCGATGTGATGCCAACCTTTGCCGCCCTGGCCGGGGCCGAGGTGCCGACCGATCGCATCATTGACGGCCGCGATCAGAGCGCGCTGATCACAGGCAAAACGAAAGGGAGCGCGCGAGATACGTTTTACTACTATGTCAAGGGCAACCTGCACGCCGTGCGCCGCGGCAGGTGGAAGCTGGCGCTGCCCAATCGCCGGCGGTTCTACGGCTATGCCCCAGACACGGCGGAGGTCATACAGCCGGAACTGTACAACCTGGAAAACGACGTTTCCGAGAAGCACGACGTCGCCGGCAGGCATCCCGACATCATCCGAGAGCTACTCAAGCTTGCCGATCAGGTACGCGAGGACATCGGCGACCTGGACCAGTGGGGAAGGAATTCTCGATACTCGATGCCCGATACTTGATACTCGACGGGGCACGGCCATCCCTTCGACTTCGCTCAGGACCGGCCCATTCGTGTCTTCGCGGGCGGGAAGCCCGTGTTACGTATCCAGCCGAAATTTGTACGTGTAAAGAAATTTCACATCATACATTCACACAATGGTACAATGCCTGAGACTATATCAGAAAATGAGAATTTCTTGGAAGCGAATGCCATGGAGATGAGAAGTGTCATAAATACCACCCGTATGGTAAGTGCCACTGTTTTGGTGTTGGGCTTGCTCAACGGGCCTTCGTCGCGTGGGCAGGCCCTGGAGGCCCTGACGCGATGGCAGGAGGGGCGCAGCATGCGCGCCGGGTCCAATGTTTGGATCGAGGCCGACATGTACGACCACGACAACAACTATGACCGTCCGGACCGCATCGAGGCCGGGCAGACCCACGTGCTGGCCGATCTGAAAGGTCCCGGCGTGATCACCCATATCTGGATGACCTTTCTGCACGAGCCGCACTTCTGGGTCACGGACGGGGCGGCGAACCACCAGGAGATGTTGCTGAGGATCTACTGGGACGGGCGCGAGAAGCCCGACGTGGAGGCGCCCGTGGGGGATTTCTTCGGCTGCTGCTTCGGAAAGCGCATGGAGCTGATCAGTGACGCGGTGGTCGTCGAGGACGGGGATTCCTACAACTGCTTCTGGCACATGCCCTTCCGCAAGTCCGCGCGCATCGAGGTGGTGAACCAAAGCACCAAGCCGATCCGCAAGCTCTATAACAACATCGACTGGATCAAGTAAGAATCCTTGCCGGAGAACACGATGTATTTCTGCGCCCAGTACCGGCAGGAGTATCCGGCACGGAACGGCAAGGATTATCTCGTGCTCGACGCGGAGGGCAAGGGCTACTACGTGGGCACCGTCTATGCGGTGCGGACGCGAAGCCCGGCCTGGTTCGGCGAGGGCGACGAGAAGATCTACATTGACGGCGAGCAGAAGCCGTCGATTCGGGGCACGGGCACGGAGGACTATTTCCTCTCGGCCTGGGGCCTCAAGAAGAACAGTACGCCCTACTTTGGCGTGCCTTATCTGAACCATCCGGACCGCATCGTGGGGCAGATGACCTGCTCCTACCGCTGGCACATCCACGACCCGCTCGTCTTCAACACCGGCATCCGCCTCACGTTCGAGACCTTCGGCTGGATGTCCGCCGACGAGAACAAGGAGCACGAGCCCCACTCCTGGAACGAGCGAGAGGACGATTTCACCAGCGTGGCGTTCTGGTACCAGATGGGACCAACCAAGAAGTTCACCGAGGTTCCGCCGGCCGCCGAACGTAAGCTTCCCAGCTTGGAACGGATTTTAGTATGGGGTAAGAACCACACGGACGCCCGCTGCCACGGCGCCGGACAAGCGGGCCGGACAAGCGGGCGTGCAGGAAGGCGCCCTCTACCTCGAATCGGATGGCCAGCTCTTCTTCAAGCCTGAGTCCATCGAGGAAGGCTGGCTGGAGATCCCTTTCCACGTGCAAGAGAAGGAGCCACTGCGCCTGGTCCTGGAACTGACGCGCTCCTACGACTACGGCATATACCAGCCCTACCTGAACGGCGTCAAGCTCGGCGAGCCGTTGGACCTCTATCGTGCCGAGACTGACCTTTGGGAGTTTCACCTGATGGACTTCTGGCCCGATCCCGGCGCCTACACGCTCCGGCTCGAATGCGTGGGCAGGAACCGAGACGCCACGGGCCACTACATCGGTCTCAATTCCCTCCGCTTGCGAGAACGCCGGCCCCGGGTGAAGGCTTTTGGCTACGACAAAGACAAGGACTGGCGAAAGGAACAGATCCTGTATCGATAAGGTCCTCCGTCGATCCTTATCAGAATTTACGAAGGTGAAGACTATGCACAGATGTAGGGTATCGTTTGTCGTGCTGATTGTCATGGAAGGTCTGGTCGTGACGGCCCTACTGGAAGCCGCCGATGAGCAGTCGCAACAGCCGCCTGACTACCTGGCAATCGTGAGAGCATACGCGGATGCGATGATTAAGAGCGGACAGGACACGTACGGGCAGAAGCATTCGCCACTGTTTGCCGAAGCGCTCGACCGAAAAACGATGCGCATGCTGGAGGGCGATTCGCTGAAGAAGGTAGCCGCAATGACGCGCGACGCGTGGGGCATTCGCCCACACGACCGGATGCTCGGCGGAAGCAATCCTCAGCATTGTCAGAACCTCTATCAGGTGCTTTTACAGCTCACCGAAATCACCGGTCAAAAATACTACGCCGAAGCGGCCGACCGATCGCTGAAGTTCTTCTTCGAGCACTGTCAAAGCCCGGCGACCGGACTCTTCTGGTGGGGCGAGCATGCGGGATGGGACCTCCGCGCTGAGAGGCCGCTGGACAAGGGCGCCGGAAATACCCACGAGTTCTACCGTCCCTGGGTCTTGTGGCAACGCAGTTGGCAGCTTGCCGATGAAGCCTGCGTGCGGTTCGCCTACGGCCTTTGGGAGCATCAGATCGGCGACCACAAGGCCGGCGACTTCTCCCGGCACGCACCCATTGCCTCTCACGAACCGGGTACTGAGGCGCCCTATGCGCGTCACGGCGGGTTCTACATCGAAACCTGGGCAACAGCCTACAGGCAAACACGGGATGAGGTGTTCCTTGTCGCCATCCAGTCGGTGCTGGACGGGCTCGAGCGAGCCCGCCTGCGGGAAGGGGGTATGCTCGTTTCCGGCTCCAAACGAAAAGGCGGCCGGACGGCGTACTCCGTTTCGCTGGCCGTCTCGCTGGAAGTGGCCGCTCGGGATGTGCCCTCTGATCTGGCGAAGAAGATACGGAAGGTAGCCTCAGCCAACGACGAGTCATTTGCCAAGGCCCATCACTCCGCGAGCCAACCAGCGGCGCGGCCCTCTGCAAACTGGTCCAATGCCTACGGAAGCGGCGGCCCGGCTGCTGAGGCCAACACGTGCATGCTCCGCTACCGCCAGGTTCCCCTGGACGCATACCGACGCTTCGTGCTGCAAACGGCCGATGCCTATCGCGACGCGGATGTAGACCTCGGCAAGCCGGTCTGGCCGGGGACACTGGGCAACGTCATCCTCCTGATGCTGAACGCTCACGAGTTGACATCCAAGGATGGATATCTCCAGGCGGCCGACCGTTTTGCACAAAGGGCCGTAGAGCTGTTCCTTGAGGGCGGCTGCCCGCTGCCCAAGGCCTCCCACATGCACGACCACTACGAGGCCGTCACCAACGGCGACACATTGATGATGGCTCTCCTGAGGCTATGGCTGGTGCAGAACCGCCCCGAATCGAAAGTCGCACTGGTCTTCACAGACAGATGATCGCTGAGCCGCGGGACCCAGAGACTGTAACCTGCGGATGAGCCCACAAAGGCACGCAGGCAACGTCATGGAGCCGCGGCTGATGCCGGTCCGTTCGTCAGTCTCGTGGCGCACGCTGCACCTGACGGTGTTGGTGAGAACGGGTGGGTCATCAACAAGAAGGGAACTGAACATGAACAAACTCGAGTACAAGGTTGTGAAGCTGGCGATGAAGGGCGTTTTCACGAAGGATGTGTCGCCAGACTTGGAGAACGTCCTGAATTCGGAAGGAAGAGATGGCTGGAGATTGGTCAATACCGTCCTGCCGGCGGGTGGACTCGGCGAGTCTGAAAGATTGGTCCTGATCTTCATGCGCGAGGCGCGGTAGTTCCAGCCCGCGCGGCAAGCAAAGCGCGCCCATTCTACGGCACTCCGGCCCCAGCCACCAACCTGCCACGGCCCTGCAATGACTCCAATTCCAGCGCACAATCTCCTGCTTGGCCAGAAAGGCATATAGTCTTTTCGATTAGTCGAAAAGACTATGAGCTTCGTCCTGTGAGGGGGATCATTGGCATCATTGCACAGCGGGGTATGGTTCTTTACACGGCCCTGCTGGCATTCACCTCCTGACAGGTTCGGAATCAGTCCATCGCGCGAGCCGCACAGAACAGCCCTCGGGCGCAGTGCGGCCCGATCGGCTTGGATATCGCGAACGATTCACTCGCGTGAATACCCACGACACTGGAATCACAAGACTTGACCATGTCATGCTCATAGTCCTTTTGATTAACCAAAAGGACTACTTGCCTTATACGGCGTCTAACGAAGCATCTGACGATGGCCTCGCTCAAATGAGCCATCGACGAGCTCGGGTCAGGGTTTGGGCGTGCCGCCCGGAGGCACGATATCTTTGATGGGATACGGGGTATGAGTTTTACCGTTCGCCAGTCGGCTTGACGGGACGTGCTTGCCCCCGCGCGCGCTAAAAGGCTTCGGGGAGGACCTTTCTCGCGGCGTTGCGGAGGTAACTGGAAATGTGCCGTTCGGAATCCATGCTGAGCACTTTCCTGGCCACCTCGTTGCAGTCTCTTATCGTCACCGAACGGATCATCTGCTTGATCTCGGGGATCATCGGCGAGGTCAGCGATAAGGTCCTGACGCCCAGTCCCAACAGCAGCATCACATGTTCCGGCTCCGAGGCCATCTCGCCGCAAACGCCGAGCTTGATTTGCGCTTTGTGCGCATCCTGAATGACGGTCCGGATCAGCCGGAGCACGGCCGGGTCGGCGGGCGAATACAGCGTCGAGACCAATTCGTTGCCTCGGTCCACGGCCAACGTGTACTGTGTCAGGTCGTTTGTCCCGATGCTGAAGAAATCCACGTCCCGGGCAAGTGAAAAGGCCGTCAACGCCGCCGAGGGCGTTTCAATCATGATGCCCATGTCAATGTCTCTGTTGCACGGGATGGATTCTTCGTGCAGGTCTTCCATGACATCGTACAAAATCATCTTGGCCTGCATGAGTTCCTGGCGATTCGTGATGAGCGGGAACATAATCTTGACGTCGCCGAGAACCGACACGCGCAGAATGGCACGCAGTTGTTTCTTGAACATCGTCAGGTTTTGCAGACAAAACCGGATGGACCGGAGCCCCAGAAACGGATTCGGCTCGGGCGCGAAACGCTTGCTTTGGGTATATTTGTCCGCCCCCAGGTCCATGGTCCTGATAATGATGGGCTTGCCGGCGAGGACGCGCACGGTTTTGGCATATGCCTCATAATGGTCCTGTTCGGTGGGCTCGCGGTCGGTGTTCAGATAGAGAAACTCGGTGCGATACAGGCCAATGCCGTCGCCGCCTTTTTGCAGAACGATCTCGGCCTCATCCGGGAACTCGATGTTGCCCAACAACGTGACTTCCGTGCCGTCGCGCGTGACGGCGGGTTCTCGTCTGATCGCATCAAGCCGGTGTTCAAGCTCGATGAATTCCCTCGAATACTCCTCGTACTGCCGGATCGTCTGATCGTCCGGATTGACGATGACAATGCCGCGATTGCCGTCGACGATAACGGTGTCTCCGCCGAGGACGTATTCGGTGAGATCTTCCAGGGCGACGACGGCCGGAATGCCCAATGAGCGGGCAACAATGGCGGCGTGGCTGGTGCGCCCGCCCGCGTCGCTGGCGATGCCCTTGACGAATTTCCTGTCGAAGCCGGCCGTCTGGGTCGGGCTCAATTCCCGGGCCACCACCACGACTTCCTCCGTCAGGTGTCCGACGTCCTCGCGCTTGCGGCCGAGCAGTTGTTTGAGCAAACGCCTTTCGATATCATAGATATCCGCGGCGCGTTCGCTGATATACGCATCGTCCTGCTTCTTGAAGTGTGCGGCAATGTCGCGCAGCACGGTCGAGACGGCGTACTCGGCGGTCACGAACTCCGTGTGAACCAGGTCCGTCACCTTCTTCCGCAGGCTCCGGTCGCGCAGGTAACGCAGATGCACGGCAAAGATATCCTTTATCTTGCTCCCTTCCGCGTGGTCGGACGCGGCTTCAAGCCGAGCCAATTCGCCGCCGGCGTCCTTGAAGGCATTCCTCACCCGCTGAATCTCCGTCAGCCGCTGTGAGGGCTCGATCTGCCGGCGCGGAATGCGATAGTCTTCGGAATCGATAATCAGCGACTTCGCAATAGAAATGCCCGGCGAGACGGCTATGCCCTTTTTGATTTCCATGGTGTGTTTCTCTTATTCCGTAGATGTTCGCCGTTGGCTATCGTCCGGGCATCGGCTCATCGAAATGTTTCTCTTCCACAAGCTCTCGCAAAGCATCGACGGCCTCCCGGGCATCCGCCCCCTCCGCTTTGACCTTGAGCTTCGTGCCGCACGTCGCCGCAAGCATACTGATTTGCATGATACTCTTGGCGTCAACGTTCGTTTCGCCGTTGCTCACGGTAATCTCGCTGTCAAACCGATTGGCGATATCTACAAACTGCATTGCAGGGCGCATATGAAGTCCCTCTGCGTTCTTTATCTCAAGCTCCGTTTCATGAACCTCTTTTTCCAACGTGTCGTCCTCTGCCTGCATCTCCATGGCCGCGTCATCTCTGCCTCATCATGCACCGCTACAATGAAGGATCCTCGTCAGCTTCCAAGATCAGGTCCCAGATCTGCTCCGGCGTGCGACACTGTCTGAGAAAGCTGCGAAACTTCTCCCGCTGAAGATGCGTGAAAACACTCTCCATCGCCTGCAAGTGCCTGTCCGGATCGTCCACGGGGCTGACCAAGAGGATGACCGAATACACCGGTTGTTTGTCGAGCGAGGAGAAATCGACCCCGGCGCCGCTGAGGCCGATTGCAGCAACCACGTTTTCAACCGCCTCGTGCTTGATGTGGGGCACGGCAACGCCTTTTCCCATCCCGGTACTGGCTTCCTTTTCCCTCTTGATCACTTCCCTTCCAATCTCTGCGCTTTTGGCCGCTCCGAGCCTGCCGGCCTCATCCAGCGACGAAATGAGTTCCTTTATCACGCCGTCACGATCGCGGGCCTGGAGCTTCGGAATCGTCGCCTCAAAACAAACAAAATCTGCCAGTTTCATCCTATCCGCCCAATGTCATCCTTAGCCGCCTGACCGGCCAAATCAAAACCGTACGCCGCCAACGTGCGGCCTACGTGGATTCCTGACTGTCTGGATAGCTGTCCGGGGAACTACCCGAGTGCTTGTTGTCCCGCTCCTTGCTCTTGGCTCTCCTGAGCTGTCGTTCCAGCTTATGAACGGCCATATCAATGCACCGGTACGTGTCTTCGCCTGTTTCAGTACCTACAAAAACCTTGCTGTGCTCGGCTCGTGCAATAATCTCTACACTCGTGCTACCCCCCTGGCCCCCATCTACGATCACCTCGACCTGATTGATGCTATTGTAGTACTTGGGAAGCTTCGACGTTTTCTCCTGCGCATGCGTCTTGATCGCTTCCGTTATTTCGACGTGTTTACCGCTTACTGTGAAAAGCAAAGTCATTCTCCTTAACTGTGATTTCTGCGACTTCTCGAACGCCCACTTCTATCCCGCCCCTTCTGAATCAGGCTGCACCGCGGACGCCGCCACATGCTCGCCGCCCGGCGTGATTACACCCCCGCTGACGATAAATCGCAGCGCCTCTTCGATTGTCATGTCCAGGTCGATCGTCTGCTTTTTCGGAACCGTGATCACAAAACCGGTGAACGGCGTCGGCGAAGTTGGGATAAGAACGGTAACGAACTCTCTCTTGACGTGATTGACGACTTTCTCAAGTCCGGAGCCGGTGACCAGACCGATCGACCATATCCCTTTCCGCGGATACTCCACCGCCACGACACGTGAGAACAGCTTCTTCTGCTCTTCGTTCGTGAGCAGGAAATCGGTCACCTGCTTCACGTAGGGGTAGACGCGCCGTAGCAACGGCGTGCTCATGATGAAGTTCTCGGCCATCCGCCACAGGCTTCGTCCGACGTAGCTGGCCAGCAGCGCGCCGAGAACACAGACGCCGACCACCGCTATGAGAAATCCCACGATCGAGCCGGGGCCATCCACCCAGGTCTTTGCCAGGGTGCTCTTGCGCTTCCAGATGCGCACGTCCCGCCTAATCTCCTCTCTTTTGGCGTGTATCTCTAATTCCTCCGGATTTTCTTTCAATTCCTCCCTTGTTTCCCGGAGGTAGGCCTTGATCTCACCATCGGATATCTCAACATCTTCATGGGTTGCTACAGCAATAAGGTGAACGAGACCGCGATTGAGGTGCTTGCCGATGTTTTCCTGGATGAAACTGTAGCCGAAGACGAACAACCAGATCGTCAGGATGGTCGGCAGCAAGACCGCCAAGCCATGCAGAAAATAGCTCTTGAGCCGCTTGGTAAGATTCATCGTCTCGAGACCAAGTCCTTTCTTGCCATCAACTTACGTGTTTCCGTCTTGCCAAAACCGCGTACCAGACCACACCTTAACCGGCCTCCCATAGATTAAGCGACCGGCTCATCATAGTCAACAGAAAAGTCTTTTGGCAGGTGGGCACCAATCAAGTGGATCAGCGCCCCCGGCACCGAGGCAATCATCCATACGACTCGTTGACACAGGGCCAGCGCCAGTGCGGCCTCGGGCTCGACGCCAGCGAGGTGAACAAACAGATAGGCTAATCCGCCTTCCATCACGACCGCCCCCCCAATGCTGACAGGCAGAGCCGCCACCACCCACATAAGGGTGAAGAACACATAGTAGTACTTAACGCTCGCATCAATCCCCATGCTGACACCGAGAACCCAAAATCCGGTGATGACGACCATCTGCATGACGACTGTCAGGACAAATACTGCGAGGATTGTCAGTGGCCTTCCGCAGTAGATAATCGTCGCGCTCCTCAGCTTTGCAGCGGCCGTCCGGCCGCGTCTACAAACACGCGACCAGCTCTTCCTGAGCATCTGCCGGGTCCGGCCGTGCCAGAGGAGCCCACAAAAAACCGCAGCGGCGCCCAAGAGGACACAGGCGATAGCCAACCTGTGCTCTGTGAGGCGCGCGAGAGGATTGCCCGGGCCGGTCAGGCTCACGCTTTTGCCCTGCGGGGCAAGGAAGAGCGCGTAGAAGACAGCGGCCACTGCGAGCGTGCTGAGCAAGCCAATCACTCTGTCCACGAATACACTCAAGACGGCCTCAAACTTTCTATCCGTGTGTCTGGAAACATACCAGGCCCGGATCAAGTCGCCGCCGACAGAACTGGGCATGAAATTGTTGTAAAACCATCCCAGGAAATACAACCTGATGACCGCCCATAGGTCGATGAAGATAGACTGAGACCTGAGCAGTAACCACCAGCGGAGTCCGATCACCCCCTGGCAGATGACAAAAAGACCGAGAGCGAGGGCGAAAGCCCCCATATCCATCCTGCGAAAAGCCACCGTTAGATTGTCCCATCTCTGCTCTCGAGAAAGCCAGAACACCCCCCAGGCAAGTCCGGCCGTAACAACCAGAATTCGCAGGAACAGGAAGATGTATCTACTTCTGTGAGTTCTCATCTCGGACATTGACTGAATCCAATCCTGAAGAAACTTGTTTTCGCAGATGATAACGGGTAGAATCCGCACTGACAAGGTGCTGAGAACGGCAGCAGGAGTTTTGCAGTTTCCAATAGCTGAGTTAGGAGCAGAACGGGTGGCAAAGACGCAGAACGTTGAGGAAGGCCTGGAATTCGCCCCGAGATTCGACGAGAATGGACTGATACCGGCCATCGCACAAGACGCCCGGACCGACCAGGTCCTCATGGTCGCCTATATGAACCGTCAGGCCCTGGAGGCCACCATCCGGTCAGGCTACGCGATATACTTCAGCCGGTCTCGACGGGCATTGTGGAAGAAGGGCCAACAGAGCGGTCACGTCCAGAAAGTGGAACAGATACTTGTCGACTGCGACCAGGACTGTCTGCTCCTCAAAGTGACGGTGGATGCCGGCCAATGCCACGTTGGTTTCCAATCCTGCTTCTATCGCGCACTTAAGCAAAAGGCCGATAAGAAGCTGGAATTCATCGCTCAAAAGGTTTACGACCCCAAGGCAACCTACGAAAAGTAAGGTCTGATCACCTGCACGCGGCGGCGCGGGCACCACGCACGGAGCACAAGAAGCCGCCCTGCATGTCCGCCGGGCAAGCGAGGAGGCCAATCCCGTGTTTTTTTCTTGTTTTTGCCATAATAACGTGTTATGATTCTGCCGATAGTCTACACTATACTGTGGTTCACGGAGGAGCGGCAGTGTTGTCTCTATTGCCCGCGGTCTTGTTGATATTTCTCAACAAAGGCTGAGGTACTCGGAAAGAACGTTTCAGACCAAAATGGAGAACCTAATGTGTAGTCTTTGGAGGACGAAACCATGAACAAATTCAGCTCAAAATCGGCAATGGCTTGTGCTCTGGTATTGCTGCTCGGTGGGGCGCGCCTCGCCCTGGGTACTCCGAGCAACGACAACTGCGAAAATGCCAAGACGGTTGGTAACGTTACAGACCTAGCATTCGACACGACAGAGGCAACCATCGACGGTCCCGGGCACTACCTGAACAGTCCAAACGTATGGTACTGTTATACGGCCTCATGCACCGGCGGCGCGACGGTCAGCCTCGCCGGTAGTAGCATTGATACGAAACTCGCCGTCTACAGCGGATGCAATTGCTATCCGGCCTCGAGCGACTTGATCAAGAGCAACGACGACTTTGATGATGAGCAGTACTCGCAGGTCACATTCGGCGTAACCGCCGGCCGGCGCTACCTGATCGAGGTCGGAGGCTGGAATGTCAGCGTAAAAGGCCAGGGGGTCATCTCAATCAGTTGTGACCCGCAGACCAGTCCGCCGGGCAACGACGATTGCATCAACGCCGAGTCCGTCGGCAACGTAACAAACCGGCGATTCGATACGACATGCGCGACGTTCGACGGCTCCGGCCACTGCACGAGCGGCCCCAACCTCTGGTATCTCTACAGGGCGGCCAGCACAGGCGACGTCACCATTACTCTTGAAGGCATCGAATCCTTCGACACCAAACTTGGCGTTTACCTGGGAAGCAACTGTTACCCAAGGTCGACGGATATGGTTGCGTGCAATGATGACTTCGGTAATACGCTGGATTCTCAAGTCACGTTCGAGGCGCGTGCCGGCAACTATTATCTGATTGAGGTTGGAGGCTACGATGAGGATGCCGCCGGTGTGGGCCTGATGACGATCGTTCCCGAGAGCGCGCCACCGTCCGACAATGACGACTGCGTGGGCGCACAGGCGATCGGCGATGTGAAGAACCTGGTGTTCGATACGACGGATGCAACGTTCGACGGCCCCGGCCGCTGCATGACCAGCCCGAATATCTGGTACTGCTACACGGCCTCGTGCACCGGTGATGTCACCGTCAGCCTCCTCGGCAGTGACTACGATACGATGCTTGCCGTCTACAGCGGGTGCGGCTGCAATCCGACGTCGAGCCGTACGATCGCGTGCAACGATGACTTCCCGCCCGGCCGGCAATCACAGATTACCTTCGAGGCGATCTCCGGTAACAAGTACTTAATCGAGATTGGCGGCTACGGTTCTGATACCGGTGAGGGCCTCCTGAGCATCGACTGTGAGCCGTCCGGTCCACCGTCTTCCAAGGACGACTGCGAGAACGCACAGGCGATCGGCGAGGTGAAGGATCTGGCGTTCGATACCACAGGCAGAACATTCGACGGCCCCGGCCTCTGTATGACCAGCCCGAACATCTGGTACGTCTATACGGCTTCCTGCACGGGCGACGCTACCGTTAGCCTCCTGGGCAGTAGCTATGATACGATGCTCGCCGTCTATGAGGGCGATGACTGCAATCTGACCGCAAACGATATGATCGCATGCAACGACGATGCGGGCGGCAGTTATCAATCCGAGATCACCTTCGCGGCGGTTGCCGGAGGCAGATACCTGATCGAGATTGGCGGCTATGGCTCCAACACCGGTCAGGGCGTTCTGAACATCAGTTGCGAGGGCGTGGCGGCCGACAAGCCGGACCTCGGCGATGCTCCCGACAGTACCAACAATTTCGGTAGGAACATGACGGCGTATCCGGCCCCCGGCTCGGTTCAGGCCAATTATCCGACGGTCTACGACGATGGCAGCGGCACCGGGCCCTTCGGGCCGGCTCACCGGAACCATCAGGTCGTGGCGTATCTGGGCAAGAGCATCACCCGTGAGACCGAAGCCGACACCGGCACGGACGAAGACGGCGTCAACAATATCAATCCGTCGTCCGGCTCGCCGAACGACGACATCGGCGATGACGGTGTTGTATTCCCGCTCAACCTGCCCCATTGTCGCTGGACCACGTTCGACTATACCGTCAACGTGATCGACCCGGACGTCGACCTCCTGGTCAACGTCTGGCTCGATTGGAATCGCGACGGCGACTGGGACGACACGCTTGATTGTGCCCAGGGTCCGGCGCCGGAATGGGCCGTCCAGAATCAGTTGCTGTTCAACCTGCCGGTGGGGCTCAACCAGATCACCACACCGGCCATCCTCTCCTGGCATCCCAAAGGCGGCCGCGAGCAGATCTGGATGCGAATCACACTCTCGGAGCAACCCTGGAAGGGCGGCAGCAACCCCGACGCAAAAGGCAACGGCGGCTCCGGACCGCAGGACAAATACCAGTACGGCGAAACCGAAGATTACTACTTCACGCCGGACGTCAGCTACACCGTATGCGAGGACTTCAACGGCGACGGCGTGATCAACACGGACGACCTGGTTGACTTCACCGCCGAATGGCTGGAGAATTGCCCGGATTAAGCAGCAATCCGTGTACAGAATTTCCGATCAGGGCTGTGAGCATATACTCACAGCCCTTTTCTTTTGCAGGGCTTAGTTTGACAACGACTTCGCCACTTCTTTGGCGAAATAGGTGATGAGGATGTCGGCTCCGGCTCGCCTGATCGCGGTCAGGATCTCCATCATCGTCGCCTCTTCATCCGACAGGCCCGCGGCGGCCGAACGCTTGACCATCATATACTCACCGGAGACGTTGTAGGCGGCGATCGGGCAATCGAAACGCTGCCGGGCGCGATAGATGACGTCGAGATAGGCCAGGGCGGGCTTGACCATGACGATATCGGCGCCCTCTTCGATATCCAGCCCAATCTCGGCCATCGCCTGGTCGGCGTTGGCCGGGTCCATTTGATACGTCTTTCGGTCGCCGAAGGCCGGGGCCGACTCGGCGGCGTCTCTGAACGGGCCGTAGAACGCCGAGGCGTACTTGGCCGCATAGCCGTAGAACGCCGAGGCGTACTTGGCCGCATAGGACATAATCGCCACGTTCTCGAAGCCGTTCTCCTCCAGGGCCTCACGAATGGACTTGACCCGACCGTCCATCATATCCGACGGAGCGACGATATCGGCCCCGGCCTGAGCGTGCGAGAGGGCCATCTTTGCCAGCAGCTCACAGGTCGAATCGTTATCGACTCTCCCGTCCTTGACTACGCCGCAGTGGCCGTGGTTGGTGAACTCGCACAGACAGACATCCGTGACAACCAGCAGTTCCGGCGTCGCCTGCTTGATTTCTCGAATCGCGC
>SMTZ1_10003220_pt1 | contig 17843 bp, 12 predicted proteins | sample DeeMarSWOR136_30_FD_25667 | JGI IMG/M metagenome (IMG submission 25667)
TGTAGCATATTTAAAAACGAGGTCCAATTCTTGGAACCTCGCATCACATCGGAACTCGATTTCTACTGGCTTCCGCAACGGCTTCACAACAAACCCCTTGATTTGAGGCGACTCATCCATGAGAAGATTGATGATATCGAAAGAGAAGGCAAGCCCTACGACGCCATTGTCCTTCTCTACGGTCTGTGCAGCAAAGGGAGCATGGGAATATCTTCGAAGAGATACCGAGTAGTAATTCCAAGAGTGCAGGATTGTATCGGTATGCTCCTCGGATCGAACGAACGATATTCCGAGCATTTCAAGAAAAAACCCGGGACCTACTGGTATACGAAGGGCTGGATCGAAACCGGTTCGGAAGCAGGCGACTCAAAGTCGTCCATTCCTGAACCGGCCGGCTTGGAGGGAGTGCTCGATCCTTACAGAGAGCGGTTTCTTGAGTACAGGCAGAAGTTCAGCGACGAGATATCCCGCTATCTGATTCACGTGTGGGATCAGCGCTGGATTAGGAATTATACTACCGTCGCTTTTATCAACTGGGGAATGCCGGAATCCGGAGAGTACAGAAAGCGGGCTATGAGGAATGCCGCGCGTATGGGACTCGAGTTCGAACAGGTGGAGGGAGACTATTCCCTACTTCTTGATCTTCTAAACGCGCGTTGGGATGAAAAGAGGTATATTCAGGTGGAACCTGGGCAGAGACTCATGCCATCCTATACGGACAGCGTGTTTACCTGCTCCGGGAGTTACGGGGAGAGATTTGAGAGAGAATCTGCAAAACGATCCGGGAACAAGGGCCCTTCTGAAAAAAGGTCAGGAATAGGGCTCGGAATAGACGCAGGCGGCACTTACACCGATGCAGTGCTCTACGATTTTCACAGAGAGCAGGTGATCGCCTCTTCGAAGGCCTTAACCACTCACGACGACTATGCGTCTGGTATAGGGGAATCCCTTGACACCAATGCGATCGTAGAGGGAAAGGGTGGAAGGGTGGGGCTCATTCTCATCGGCTATGATCAACACTCATCTACAAAGGTTGAGCTGGGCCCGAAAATAGTGATTAGAGGAAGACACACCATAGAGGGGGAGCTCCTTGAGCCGCTCGACGGTGCAGAGGCAGAGGGAGCAATTGAAACCCTTCTCAAGGGAGGGGTGGATTCCTTTGCAGTAACTTCTGAGGTGGGTGCAAGGAACCCGGAGCACGAGCTCATGTTGAAACAGCTCATCGCACAAAAGGTCGGCCTCCCTGTGGTATGCGCGAGCGAGCTCACCGCAGAGCTCAACTGCGTGAAGAGGGCGAACACCTGTTTTTTCAATGCCCGCCTCATTCCCCTGGTGGCGAGTCTGCTCTCATCGGTGAAGCTTGTTCTCACTGAGAGGGAAATTCGAGCTCCCCTCATGGTGGTGAAGGGGGATGGTACTCTGATGGGTGAGGAGGTAGCACGAACAAATCCGGTAGAAATGGTGCTCTCCGGTCCGGCCGCAAGTGTAATCGGCGGTGCCTATCTCTCCGGTGTCAGTGACGGCTATGTGGTGGACATGGGAGGTACTACAACTGACGTGGCCTTTTTAAAGGACGGATTTGTTGCACACAAGAGTGACGGCATCAATATAAACGGGTTTCGAACTGCAGTGAAGACCGTCAACGTTCACACCTTCGGTCTTGGGGGTGATAGCTACATCCGCTATGAGCTGAAATCAAGAAAAGTCAGGATCGGACCTCAAAGGGTGATTCCAATCAGTTTTCTCGCATATAGACATCCCCAGCTTCTCGATTTTTTCAGTAAGGGACGTGAGCGCAGGGGAGAGGAACTGCTCGTACAGCCCGCGGATTTTTTTATCTTCCAGAAGGAGTTCAAAGGAACGGATCTGCACCCACAGGAAGTTGCCATTCTTCACGTGCTGAATGAGCATGGACCGATGAGCAGAATCGAGCTAGCCGAGCGGGTGGGGGCCGAAAGTGTCTCCCTGATCAGGACGGAGCGGCTTGAGATGTTCGGTAACATACTCCGGTCCGCTCTCACTCCCACGGATGTACTCCACGCGATCGGTGCTGCACAATTCTGGAATAGGGAGGCAGCCGAGGGTGCCCTTACTCTCTACGCGGAACGGGCAGGCATGGTCTCCGAACTGTTCGTAGAGGAAGCGCTTAGAGAGTTCTACAGAAACCTCCTGGCCCACCTCTTCGAGTTTTGGCTCACCGAAGATGGAAGGTTTCTAGGGGAGAGGGAGTTTGCTGAAAATATCGCCTCTCATCTCTTCTTCAAGGTGAAAGATATTGTCCTTGATACGGAGGTGAGAAATCCTATCGTCTTCATCGGTGCACCTGCGCTCACCTATTCACAGGGAATCCGTGATCTGATCGAAGTGCAGGTGGTTGTGCCTGAATCCCATGCCGTGGCCAACGCGGTGGGAGCGATTACTGGATCGATCAGGGAAGAGGTGACCATACTGATACGACCCACTGTGGAGGGTGGGTTTGTTGCCTATACTCCGGAGGAGAAACGGTACTTCGATACCCTCGCCGAAGCCAAACACGCAACGATGAAACTTGCGGAGGAGACTGCGGTACAGAGGGCAAAGCGTTCAGGTGCGCTCCACCTTACCGTTAATGTAGACATAAAGGACAAAGAGGTGAAGGTTTCTCAAGACGACATCATCTATCTGGAGACTGTCGTCACAGCCTCGGTGAACAGCATCCCGACGTCCAAAGTGGCAGGTTAGGCACATAACTGTTTTTTCTCTTTCGAAAAAACCTATTTATCATATACTTTGTGTATGCGAAGTTTTCGATGCATCCTCCCTATACTCCTCGTCCTATTACCGCATGTTCTATTTCCCCAGAGCATCTACGAGCTGTTGCGGGAGGGTACAGAGGAAAGCTTGAGGCAGGCATGCAGGGAGCGGTCCCTCGAAGAGAGCGGCAGCGTCCTTGAACTCAAGAAACGGCTCCTGGAATATGAGTTCAGACAGAATGCTGCCCCTTTTTCTCTCAGGATGGAGAGCGCCCAGAGAGAGGATATCATTCTCAACCATGCCAATTTCACGGAGTACATGAAAGATGAAGGCGGCGATGATCTAATTCTGCTCAGCGGAGATGTGGATCTCTCCTACGCTGGAAAAAAGATAAGGGCAGACAGGCTCAGCATAAATGCGGACAGGTCCCTGATCACGGGGAGTGGCAACATAACCTTTATTGATGGTCGCAAAGTCTACGAGGCTGAGAGCTTCTACTACAATGTAGAAACAGATGAGGGAACTTTTTTTAACGCGAGGGCTCACATTGACAGATTCGTATACACCGGGCCTATCATCAAGAAGGTGGCCGAAAGCGGAAAGTTTGTTGCAGAAGATGTTTCGATCACCACCTGTGAGCTGAAGAACCCGCACTACAGGGTGGATGCCGATGAACTGTACATTTATGACGACGAACGGGTTCTTATAAAGAACGCCTCCGTTTACTACGGAAGTGATCCTGTATTTGTGTTCCCCTATTTTTACAGGAACCTGAAGGAACCTGCAATCAGATCTGCGCTCTTTTTCCGTCAGAGATCGGGAATCGTCTCCCAGAATACCTACTATCCGGTCGACAGTGAAGAAAAGTCCATCAGACTCATGGGTGATTTTTACGAACGTCTCGGAATCTACTTGGGAACAGACTACAAATCTGAACCAGCTTCAGGCTCCTCCACCAGGATAGGTGTTTCGGCCGCATATTCGAATAAGGTGTACTATGACCCCGATGTGACCGAGAGCTGGACCCCCCTCAGTTCAACAGGGACTTCAGAGTACGGCATTAAGCGGTATATGAGGTACAGGACAGGTCTGAACCAGAAGTTTATGTTTAGCGGAAATGTTCATAATGTGACTGAGCTCGATCTTTTCTGGGTTTCAGACCCCTACTACGAGTACGATTTCGAACGGAGAAGGGAGCGGTTCGATCCCTTCGACTTTATCGGACAGGCAGAGTACGATGAGCCCCGAAAGGGGGACGGCTTCACATGGCGTATCAATAATACCCTCACCTACGACACGCTTCTTTTTTCCGTGAAGAACAGTGCGCGCTTCGTGCCTCAGAGAAACACCGATGTCAACGAAGTATACTTATACAACTACTATGAGAACAGGATCTATAGTGTTACACTGCCCGACGTAACACTTTCCCATACCAAGAGCCTCTTCAATCAGTCTGAATCTGCATTCTTTTCCGGTATCGACTACAGGAGTAGCGCCGGATACTCCCACCTACTTTATTACGATGATAGTGAAGTACTCTCGTCAGAGATCCACAAGGGCAACACCAGGATTGGCATGCAGAAGGAGTACGCTCTTGCCCGTTACGTGCAGTTTACACCGGACGTGGAGCTTGGCGCCCAGGTGCAGCAGCACGTGGACTCTTCGAGCTCTCAGCTCACCGATGATCGGCAGAACTCGCTCCTCTACGGAAGGGCGAGGGAAAATCTCACGGTGGGCAGCTCCGATCTGTACCTTGAGCTGTTTCACGATCTGAAATACAAGCTGTACGGTTCTGACGACGATTTTCAGTACGGGAGCTTTAGAGTTCACGATCTGGGAATCCGGGGGCATGCGGGGTCGAATGTCATCACCGAGCGGTTTACCACTTCTGTCGACCTGAGACCTGTGTATAACTGGACCACCGGTACATATGAATCACTCTCCCTGGAGAGGGAGCGGTTTAGCCCTTTCATCAACACACTGACCTTTACTCCCTTTCCGACGATTTCCATGATCGATAAGCTCGTGTATGAAATTGCCCAATCCCGCTTCAACCTGAACAGTTTTATTTTGAAATATGAGAGCAGTGCATTAAATTTAGGTAAACGTCCTTTGACCCTGAGCTGGGAGCTGAACTGGAAGCACTACTTTGTGAATCCAGTACTGGATACACTCCGCTCAACCTTCGGTGTGAGCGCGCAGGTACATCCCTACTGGACGCTTTATCTGTCAGTCGTGTCCAGGAACGATGATTTCTGGAAATACTACAAGAGCGGGGCGGAGAAGGTAAACCCCCTCGTGGATCTTTTGAAGTCCTTCAATTTCTTCAATATTGAGGACAGAAAAGAGTCCAATTTCAAGTTGAAGGGTATTTCACTTGGCTTCATCCATGATCTCCACGATTGGGAGATGAAGTTTGATTACACAGGAAACCAGGAGCTCTCTCCTGACGGGAGCAGATATATATGGAACAACACTTATTCCATTAGCATAGGGTTGAAGGATGTGAAAAACCTGAACATCCATACAGAATTCAATGAGCAGCGGGAGTAGCCATGAAAATACCATTTCTCGATCTGACAAGACAGTATTCTTCCATCAAGGACGAAATCGACAGTGGAATTGACCGGGTTGTGAAAAGCGGGGTCTATATCGGCGGCGAAGAGGTGAACAGCCTTGAGAAGGAGATCGCCCAGTACTGTGATACGCGCTTCGGAATCAGCATCTCCTCCGGAACGGATGCGCTGCTCGCATCCCTGATGGCCATCGGTATCGGACGGGACGATGAGGTGATCACGAGCCCCTTTTCCTTTATCTCGACTGCAGAGGTCATTCTCCTGCTCGGGGCGAAGCCTGTGTTCGTGGATATTGAAGAGGATACCTTCAACATAAATCCAGACCTCATTGAGCAGAAGATATCAAAGAAAACGAAGTGTATCATTCCCGTGCACCTCTTCGGTCAGATGGCTGACATTCACAGGATAATGAAGATTACCGATCAGCACCACCTTGCTGTAATAGAAGATGCGGCACAGGCGATCGGAGCTTCAACCAATGGCAGGAAGGCAGGTTCCATCGGTGAAGCAGGATGTTTTTCCTTCTTTCCCTCAAAGAACCTGGGCGCCTTTGGGGACGGCGGTATGGTGGTGACTAATAATGAAGAAGTTGCTGAGAAAATAGCACTTATAAAAAACCATGGGTCCGCCAGGCGTTACCACCACTCGCTGCTCGGTTTTAACGGCAGACTGGATGCGATACAGGCGGCAGTGTTGAGGGTGAAGCTGGTCCATCTTGAGGGGTGGGCTAACAGACGGAGGGAAAACGCACGCTTTTACAATGAATCGCTTATGAGATGCGTGAAAGTCCCTGCGATAAGTGCGGGAATACACCATGTGTTCAACCAGTACTCTATTCTCACGGACAGACGGGACGAGCTTGGAACATATCTCCACTCCCGGGGGATCAGCACCGCAATATACTACCCCATTCCCCTGCATCTCCAGGAGGTTTTTAGGCCCCTCGGATACAGGGAAGGGGATTTTCCGGTTGCGGAAGAGGTGAGTAGGAAGGTGCTGTCACTTCCCATTTTTCCGGAATTGAGCGTCGAAGAGCGTCGGTACATCTCCCAGGAGGTGCTCGCCTTCTTTGGTGACGGAGACGGCACCGGGTAGAATCATGAATGCATCCCTTATCATTCCCACTCATAACAGAAGGGATACCCTAACACGGGTTCTTGCGACCTACTGCCGGCAAGACCACCGGAGATCCGATTTCGAGCTGACCGTCGTCGATGATGGATCCATCGATGACACATCTTCCCTTTTTGAAGGCCTCGAGAAGAAAGAACTGGATGGGAGTGAGCGGATACCGGAAAAATATCGGAATTGTATACTCCTCATCCGGCAGGGGTGGTACAGTCCTCCTTCAAGATCAAGCCACGCACTTCAACCGGTCTTCCTGCGGTTTACCAGGATCGTAAAGTCAGGCCGCTCGGTTGCACGGAACATAGGCATCATTCTCTCCAGTAACCCGTTGATCGTCTTCGCCGATGATGACATCTTTGTGGAGTGCTCTTTCGTCAAAAAGCATGTGGAAAGCCACTCCCTGGACGACCGGACCGTCGTCATGGGAAGGGTCATTCATACCAGGAGTATCGAAAATCCATTTGCAGCGTGGTGGAAGCTGAAAGACATAAATGCTGCTTTTCTCGCAACAGGTAACGCATCGGTGCTGAAGACCCATCTCATCGATGCTGGCCTTTTCGACGAAGGGTATAGTGTCTACGGGTGGGAGGATTTCGACCTGGGAGTTCACCTCAAAGAGAAGGGAATCATATCTGTAAAGAAAAGGATTTACGGATATCATTACGATCCTCCGGATCACTCCCTGGAGCCGGAAAGGGTGTACGAGAAGGAACGCGAACGGGGATTCAGTGCCGTTTATTTTTATAAAAACCATCCCCTTCCATGGGTGAGGAGGTTCACGCTCATCAACAATCGGCCCCTTCAGGCAGCGGTCCGGATATTGGGATGTCGTAACTGGTTTCTCTCGAAGAGTAAGATTTCAGCCTTCAGAGGGATTCTTCGGCTTCTCATCCGATACAAGGGATATTTCGATGGTGTGAGGGATGGTAAACGCCACTACATGATTGACCGTCCCTCTAGTAGGAAAATGGGCTTAATAAAAGATCGATAGAACATCATCAAGAATTGCTTTATATAGGCTTGGCGGTGCCCGGGAGATACAAAAGTACCGCACGTATGAGAAGAGAGCACAAGGAAAAATGCCCCTTTTCATTATCTTCGATTGCTGACTCAAACAGCAAGGCCGCATATATATAAAGGGAGAAGTGTGAAAAAAGAGGACTTACTTTTCTTTTCAAATGGTCCGGGAGAGGTATCCACCTGGGTTCTTCCGGTGCTCGAGGAGGTGACCTCCAGAAATGAGCTCAGGGATCGGTACAGGGCACTCCTGATTGTGCACCCCTGCCAGTTTTCTTCTGGTACCGAGCACCTCGTTGCCCGGGGATTTGAGGGAATCGAGGCGGTCATCAGGCCTTCGGAGTATCTGAAGCTCCTGGCTACAGGTATGGGAAGAAAGAAGTATGGTTTCAAAAGGGAAGGTATCATGTTCTCGCTTGGCGGCGACCTGATGCACCCCGTTCTGTTAAGATGCCGGATCAGGGGAAAACACAGGCTTTACGCCTACACCAACAATACGGGGTGGGAGCGGTTCTATGAGAAGATTTTCGTGAGAAGCGGATACGTGAAGGAAAAGCTCCGCCGGCACGGATGCCCGGAGGAGAAGCTCATCGTCACAGGCGACCTGGTATACAACTCCATGAAGTCGCTGAGGAGACGCGATGAAGCGAGAAGGGCACTCAATTTAAAGAGTAACGATCTGATGGTTGTGTTCCTGCCAGGGAGCAGGGATTTCGAGGTGAAGTACATGCTTCCTGTATTTCTCAAGGTAATAGATGATATGACCGAACGAAGGAAGGATGTACGAGCTTTTGTCCTCAAATCGCCTTTCGTTGGTTCGGAATTGCTCGAGAAAGCGCTTTCACTGGGAGGGAAGATCCGGGAAATGGAGAGCCTTACCGGCGCTCTCTCAGATCCTGTGGAAGGGAAAGGGTCATTTATAGAGCTTCGGAACGGAAAGCGTGTATATGTGCTTGAGGGCGGTCTCGAGTTCTGGGGGGAGGGGGTCGATTTCTCGGTGACTCTCCCGGGCACGAATACTGTGCAACTTGCCTACAGAGGAATCCCCTCCCTGGTCGTCTCCCCGATGAACAAGCCGGAAGTGATACCCATTGAAGGGGTATTCGGGCTCCTGAAGTGGATTCCCCTTGTGGGAAAACCTGTGCTTAAAAAGGCGGTTCTGCGCTACATCCAAAAGTTTCGCTTTGCAGCACTTCCAAACATTTATGAGAATGAAGAGGTTTTCCCCGAGCTCTTCGGGGTGATTCAAACCGATGATATCACGAGGAAGATCATTGAGATACTTGAAAGTGGCATGGCTCAGAGCATCAGGCAGAAACTTGCCCGCTTCAAACCGGATAAGAGCCCAGTCAGCATTATCATGAATGAGGTGTGGGGGAAAAACCGGGAGGTATGTTCCTGAATGGGAGAGGGAAAGCGCATTCTGTTCGTTTCGAATGGGTATGGTGAGGACAATGTGGCGGCGCATATTGCGCAGGAGTACCGTACCCTTTTTCCCGGACACAGGCTTGCCGGATATCCAACGGTCGGACAGGGCAGGTTCTACGAACAGCTCGGCATTCAGCTTGTCGGTCGGGGGATCGATCTCCCCAGCGAAGGGTTTGTGAGAAGCCCGAGGGATTTTTTCATTGATATCTGGAACGGTCTTTTTTTCAAGACCTGTCGGATGGGTCTTGAGATCAGGAAGGCATCCGTGGATTGCGATCTGCTCATCGTAGTGGGTGATCCCTATTTGCTCCTCTTCACGGGATTCTTTTCCAGGCTCACAAGGGAGAACAGGATCTTCATCGGGCTTCAGCAGTCCGAGTGGTACGCGAGTAAAAAACCTTTTAAGCTTCACTATAGCGCCCTCGAACGATGGTGGCTGAAGTTGTATGCCGGCCTCGTCATCGTACGAGATACCAAAACCCGTGATTACCTCCTTCGAAAGGGATTGAAACTGGTCTATTCGGCAGGCAATCCGATGATGGACTGTTTTACAATCAGTGAAGAACCGGTCTTTCCTGCGGACAGAATGGTCATCGGGATACTGCCGGGTAGCAAGAAGGAGGCCTACGAGAACTTTGGGAACATCATCGAAACGCTCGCATGTCTCAAGCGGGGTGCAGGAGAGGAGAGTAGTCTCCTCTTTGCCGTTGCCTTTCCCCCGAACCTTGACATAGGAGTCCTCGAAAGGAGATACGGCCTGAAGAGGATAACAAATCAAGTCACTGCCTTCGGTACAACTGATTCATTTGAGGCGTACCGCTTGGACAGAAGCGATATTGAGCTGTTCTTTTCAAAGAAACTCTTTGGGAACATCCTCTCTGAGTCGATCGCAGTCATCGGCCTTTCAGGTACCGCGAATGAGCAGGCAGCAGGGCTCGGAAAGCCGGTATTCGCCTTCTGGGGGAACGGACCGCAGATCACAGAGAAGTTCCTCCGTGCACAGAAAAAGCTTCTCGGTGAAGCCCTCTTTATCTTTCCCCCGGAACCGGAGCGAATCTACCGGAGTGTGCACGAGGTGTTGAGAGATAAGAAGCTCCTCAAAAAAGCCAGGGATGACGGAATGCGGAGGATGGCCGGTAGGGGCAGTATACGGGCCATCGTCCATGAGATTGAGGCGTACATAAACAGAACCGCTCAAACTTGACCCACCGTTATACCTATAACCGCGTTAGCTTCACTCCCAAGAGTCCTCCATAGGGTTTCTGACAAATCTCCGTTTGCATCCAACCTGAAGTGCCTCAATACGGTTTTTACTCAAATCCCACAAATAGGGTGTATCCCTTCGTTACCACACTAAAATTATTGCCACTTTACTAAACTAAAGCGATGCATTATCTTACACAGAAAATTGAATCTCGGCGTTGTGGTAAAGCCGTAAGAGATCAACTATATAACGGTGCTTCTGCTGCACTGAGACATAAATAGTAATTCTTAACTCATTCGTGGGGATAAATGATGAAGAGAAGTGCCGTTATCCTGAGAAATGTTGGACATGGAGTTAATGATATCTACTGGTTCCTTCTTCCCTCCATTCTTCCTCTTATTATTGAGCAGTTTCACTTAACCTATGGAACAGCAGGCGGGATACTCACCGCCTTTCTCGGTGTTGCCGCACTTTTCTCATTCATCCTGGGAAGAATTTCTGACCGCTTTCCCCGTCACATAATCTTGAGTGCTGGATTCCTGAGTGCTTCGATATTTCTCATTGGTGCCGCATTCATGGAGCGACTGAGCGTGTTCGTCGTCCTCCTTCTCACTGCAGGTATCGGCGTGGCCTCCTTTCATCCCGCCACTTATGCAGAAATAGAGGAGACAACGGAGAGTAGAAAGGGTATGGCATACGGTATGTTCGAGTTCTACGGGTCAGTTGCGATCTTCGCCATGTTTTTCCTCCACGGTTTTCTACTCAAACAGTTAAGCTTGAGGAACATCATCATAATCACTAGCTTACCAGGACTCATAATGGGATCCATATTTCTCTGGTCGGGGCGTATGCTTCAGTTCGGGAGTGTGCATCTCAAAGAGATTGTTTCTCATGAAGCGGACAGGAACAAGCCCCCTGACATTCTCTTTGTTATATTACTTGTTGTCATTGCCCTTCGGTTATTCAGTATCATCTCAGTGGTGAACTTCACCCCTACATATCTCGTGAGGGAAGTGGGACTCGGCAAGGATATGGCAAGCTTTGCAACCAGCATTTACTTTATAGGCGGGCTTATTTTTACTCCAATTGTGGGAAAACTCTGTGATATTCGGAGCCCCTATCCTGTGCTTCTCATTGCGACTGGAGTTATTTTTCCCCTTATCCTTCTCATGAGCTATACTCCTCCTCTGTGGGTCCTCCCTCTCAACCTCATTCTGCTTGGGGGAACTTACTATGGATCATGGCCTGCGATGGATATGATTATTGCTCAGATGAGCAGGAAAAAGGGGAAGGGGGAAGCCTTCGGATATTTCGTGTCCATTACCGCAATCGCATATTCTTCCAGCCCGTTGCTTTTTGGAATAGTTGCCGACCGGGTGGGGTTGAAGCTTTCCATGAGATTTTTCAGTTTTCCCCTCCTTTTGTGCACAGGAGCTTTTTTTCTAATTTTCAGGGTGGTAAGGTTGGGCAATACCGTATACTCCTCCCGACGATAGATCAGTGCGGATAATCCCCGGCACAATAGAAATAAAGCGATTATTGGTATTGACATTGGATATATTATGTTTTATAAATCTATAGTTAGACGGTCAAAATATTCTTTCATAGAGCCTGCGATGCTTCCAGAAGGGGAAAACAGTACCATTTCCTACAGCGATATTATGCTCCTGAACCAGATAGGGCAGGATTTTACCTCCCAGCTCGATTTCGATAACGTCATAGACACCATCATGTTCAGGGTGAAGAACGTCCTGCACTGCGAAGCGAGCTCGGTCATACTCTACGACCAGGTACGAGATGCTCTCGTTTTCTATGCGGCCTCTGGAGCAGGGGCGCGGGAAATTGAGGGTTTGACCATACCAAGAGGGAGGGGATTTGCAGGCTGGGTGTTCGAGCGTGATGAACCGGTCGTGGTTGAGGATGTGTCCAAAGATGATCGATTCTACTCGGGCATCGACAGGATTACCCATCTCACAACAAAATCACTCATTTGCGTACCGATTAAAAAGAACGAAAAGATCCTCGGTGTGGTTGAGGCAATAAACAAGGTCGAAGGGAGCTTTTCCCAGAGAGACCTCGCGCTCATGGTGGCAATCTCCCAGCTCGCGGGAATCTCAATCGAGAATTCGATTATCCACAAGAATCTGGAGGAGAAAAACAGCAGGCTCTTGATGTTGAACAAAGAGATGGAGGAGTTCGTCCACATCGTGTCTCACGACCTGCAGACACCGCTCGCCTCCATCGAAGGGTATATCGGCCTCATAAAGAATGAAATGGATAAGCTACTCGAGCAGAATGAAGACCTGAATACCTATGTGCTCAGGATCGAAGAGAATTGCAGAAACACATTTCATTTCATCAGGCGGCTCCTCTCATTTATAAAGCTCAACGACAGCACCCTATCGATTCAGGAGTTTGACCCTTCAGGTGTGCTCGACGAGGTCCTTGTGGTGCTGGAAGACGACATACGCGCAAGTGGTGCACGGATCTTGAACAACATTGATGAAACAAGCATCCGCTACGACAGGTCTGTATTCTATCACATACTTCTCAACCTTATCCAGAATAGTCTTAAGTACTCGGTGAGGGGCAGAAAGCCGGTGATCGAGGTAGGAAAAGAGGATGCCGGTAACAATCTACACTTCTATATCCGGGACAACGGTCCAGGCATTCCTGAACGTGATCGGGAGAGAATATTCAAAATCTATGAGCGTGGAATTAACATGGGTCCGGAGGATGGATATGGGGTGGGCCTTGCCTTTGTGAAGAAAGCGGTGGAGATGTTCAAAGGCAAGGTATGGGTCGAGGCTGAGGAAGACAAGGGAAGCGTTTTCTACTTCTCGATCCCCAAGTGACCGAACCGTCCACACGGTTTCATTCACCTGCAATCGACTCATAGGTTTCTTTTATTCCTCTTTCGAGCCCTCTCACATCTTTGCACGTCGTATTTCGACTGTCCACAAGATTGTATGGCCATTTATCGATAATTATTTTATTTTTTTTAAAACGAGGCCACAGTGCAGAGGTTCACAGTATGGATAGAGAAGAGGCGAGGAAGAGAATCGCCCTCCTTACAGTCGAGGTTAAGCGCCATCAGGACCTCTACTACAGGAAAGCACGGCCCGAGATCTCGGACAGGGAGTATGATGCACTCTTTGACGAGCTTCTTTCCCTTGAAAAAAAGTGGCCCGAACTTGTACTCCCTGACAGCCCGACAAGCAGGGTTGGTTCTGATCTTGACAACGAATTTCCAGAAGTGGCCCATCCTTTCCCAATGCTGAGCCTTGACAAGGTGTACACCGGGACAGAACTTGAGGAGTGGATCGAGAAAACGAGCCTTGATATGGCAGAGGATCCTGCCTTTGTAGTCGAAGAAAAAGTCGACGGATCGACAATCGTCCTGCACTACGAGGGGGGAATGCTTAGAAGGGCCGTGACTAGGGGTGACGGGTTTACGGGAAACGATATCACAGAGAATGTACGTACCATAAGGGACATCCCGCTTGCGCTCGCACGAGCAGTAACCGCCTATTTTCGAGGAGAAATCTACATCGATATTACTGACTTCACTGAGCTGAACAGGGGAATGGACAATATCTATGCGAACCCACGTAACTTTGCTGCGGGAAGCCTAAGGCGAAAAAAAAGCAGCGATGTCGCTAAGATACCGCTTCGTTCCTTTGTGTATGAAGGATCTTTCTCTGAAGGGAGCATCGCAACCCACATCGAAGTACTTCACCTGCTCTCTGAACTCGGCTTTAGAACTGGAAGGGACGTGGGTTTTTTCTCTGCGAGAGGTTCAGCGCATCAGAAGTATGGATACCTGTTTACGGCCCACCCGGACTGGGTACGAGGGGGGGTCGACAAAATGCACGGATACATGAAGAGGAAGATGGAGGAGAGGGAACGTTTGCCCTACGAGGTCGACGGGCTTGTGGTCAAGGTGAATGACAACTTGACCAGGGAGCGACTTGGACACACCGCACATCATCCCAGATGGGCAGTTGCATACAAATTTGAGTCCCCCCAGGCAGTTTCCAAGATACTCGGCATAGAAGCACAGGTGGGCAGGACGGGGAGGGTCACTCCGGTTGCCCGGATCAAACCGGTGAACATATCCGGGAGCACGGTGAGCAATGTGACGCTTCACAATCAGGACTATGTGAGCAGTCTGGATGTCGCCCTCGGTGATACGGTTGCGGTAAGCAGGAGAGGAGACGTGATACCTGCGGTGGAGGAGGTGCTCGAAAAGAACGACGAGGGAAACAGGACCTATGTGCTCCCCTCTCGGTGCCCGGTATGCAGCAGTGCTCTCATACAGGATGGAGCGCACCACTTCTGTCCGAATATAGATTGCCCGGCCAGGGTATTTGGAAGGCTCTCCTTTTTTGCGGCTAGAGGGCAGATGGATATTGAAAACCTGGGGCCCGAGACCATCAGACGGCTTCTGGAATTCGGTTTGATTTCCGATATCCCGGATATCTACTTTTTCGATGTCGATGCACTCAAGGGGAGGGAAGGCTTTGGAGATAAAAAGATCCAGCTCATCAGAGAGGGGATCGAAAAGAGTAAGCTGCAGCCCTATTCGGTTGTGCTCACATCTCTCGGACTCGACGAGATTGGACCAAAAGTCGTTGAGCTCCTCATCGAGGCTGGATACAATTCTATAGACAGGCTCCTGGAGGCGGTTTCAAAAGGAGACCCGTCGGTGTTCGAAGGGATCCTCGGTATTGGTCCAAAGATCGCAGAAAAAGCCATACGTCAGTTGAACGATCCCTCCGTGCGGGGGATGATCCGGAGGCTCAGGGATGCAGGCCTGCGATTCACAGTTGAGGAGGAAGCAGAAGGTGAGGAGTATCCGAAGCTCTTTGCAGGCGAGGTCTGGTGCGTAACAGGCAGCTTCGAACGGTTCAAGCCGCGTGAGCTCGCAATGGAGGAGGTGAAAAAGAGGGGTGGGAAGGTATCATCCAGTGTGACCGGTAAGACCACCCACCTCCTTGTCGGGGTGTATCCCGGCAGCAAACTGGATAAGGCGAGGGAGTTTGGCACCATCGTGGTGAGTGAAGAGGAGTTTCTGAAGCGTCTTGGGGTGGAGTGAACGAGAACATGCCTCAAGTCCTTGTGTTGATGGGAGGTATCTGCGTATTCAGAGAGTAAGATCCTCTTAAAATAAGTGATGCGGCAGTTCAGGGCGTCCCGTCCCTCCTTTCTTCTATTTCCCTTAATATTCAGTAGTAGTACTATTCACCGTGGGGTACGAATCCGGTTCTTCTCGCAGGATCAGCGAGAAGATTTCTCAGGTCTCTGATGTTGAAAAGGCAGAAAGTCGCTACTTCCTCCCTGTCCGGTTTGAGCGATATGTCCCATAAACCTGGATGAGAATCCTTGCCCCGGGATCTCTTCTGGATGAGTATCGCGCCTCCCTCCGTATAGATCCATACATGCACGGTCGCATGCCAGAGACCTTTATCATGGACCGTCTCCCTGCTTTCTACAACTCCAGTGGGATTCCCCTTCTTATCGTATACTTCATAATATTCCATATATTCCATGGCAAGTATTGTTATTTCATTTTGTCCAGATAGTCAAGGGTTAGTATCTTTAAGATAATGATTATGAGGAGTATGGTCCGGTGGAGATCAACAGACGGGCGATTGAGCTTGAGGAGATACTGGAAAGGGAAACCGTCGATCTGATGGGGGTCACCTTTGACTGTATATGCGGTCGGATCCATTCGATCCCCATAGAATATTTGGCGGTCAGAAGAGACGCACTTGAAGAGGTTGGTGATCAAATGGGTATCAGGGGCCTCTCCGGTACTGGAGGTGTGATCTATGACAAAAAAATCGAAAAAAGTGTTATACATAAACCTCTGGAGCGCTTGAGGGCGCAGCGCATCGACTTTGTTTCCTATCCTGTGGGAGACGGTAGGAAGGAGTTGCAACCGGAGGTTGATCTTTCAAGAGAAGTCGCCGAAGGTATCGACGAGAATATTAACTTTCTTATATCCATCGGATCAGGCGTCATCAGCGATCTGACAAAGAACGCATCCTCTTACCTCGGGCTCCCATTCTTTCTCATTGCGACCGCTCCTTCTATGAATGGCTATACCTCGTCCATGGCTGCACTCACCGATAAGGGTATAAAGAAGACGCTCATGGTACCGCCTGCGAAGGCGGTGATTGCGGATCTCTCAATATTAATGGATTCGCCGATTGAGATGATCCGCTCCGGACTGGGAGACATCGTGTCGAAATCAGTATGCAACGCAGACTGGAAGCTCTCTCAACTCGTTAAGAACAGTTATTTCTGTCCCGTTCCTTTCCGGATTACCGACAGGAGTGAACCTCTCTACCTGGAATCGGCCCGGGAGATGGCCAAGCGTACAGAACACGGGATCGGGGTTCTCACAGACGGTATCATGCGATCCGGGCTGTCCATGACCGTTATCGGAACATCGACACCGTCTTCCGGTGCAGAGCATCTCATCGCCCATTACTGGGATTTGATAGCCCTCAAGGAGGGAAGGAAAAAGGAGTTTCACGGTGTGCAGGTGGGTGTTGCAACCATAATGATGCTCCGTCTTTACGAGTTCATCCGGAATTATCCCGTGAAAAAAAAGGTGAGTTTATCCATGTTAAAGCGTGTATACCCGTCTCGAGAGTCTGTTAAGGAGTCGATAAAGAAGAAGTTCGGCCGGTATGCGGATGGTGTATGTGAGGAGTACTTTCAGAAATATATGGATTGGAATGAAAAACTGAAGGAAATTGAGATGATCCTGGATCAATGGGAAGAAATATGGAACGAGCTCGATCCCTACATCCGGCCAACAGAACCTGTAGTAAAGGCGCTTCAGGAGTGCGGTGCGTGCTCCCACTATACCCATCTTGGGAGACGCAAGGAAGAGGTGTGCACCGATGTTCGCGATGCAATCCTCATTCGGGGACGCTATACGCTGCTCGACCTTGCTGAGGATCTTGGCATTCTCGGCAAAGCTGCCGAAACAGTGCTATAATGCGCTCAGCACTCGTGCACCCCGTGGAGACCTGTTCAGAGACTCTTGTAGGCTTGTACCTCACCGATCCCGTCGATAAGTTCGACCCTGTGAAAGTCTCCACGAGGAACCGTCATCAGGAGGTAGGGGCAGTTGATCACCTGGGCACTCATGCTCCCTTCTGGCGGACCCAGAAGCACCGCCTGCACCACAAGAGTGCCTTTTCTATCGTAGACCTTTTTAACCTCGATGAAATATCCTGCTGTTCTTTGTTCGCCATAATGAAATATCCTGCTGTTCTTTGTTCGCCATAGGAAACGAACAGAAGGAGACTCCCAGAGAAGTCGATTTCAGGAGGCCCCGGAAGAGGAATTTTATTCATATGCAGGTAATTGTAAAAAGTGTTGAAGTCACCCTCTTCGGTAAACACGGCTATGGAAGGTGAAGGATCACGCACCGCAATGTCACTTCCCTTCTCGGTGAGGCGATATTCGAGATTTTTTTGAACTTTCGGCGTGCCTCCCGCGAACAGGATTAAAAGCAAGGCAATCACAATCAGGAGAGAGCATAATCTTTTCATACCAGTTCTTTCGTTACATCTCATATATGCCGATCAACGGTATGCTTCACGGGGAAGCGCGTCAATGAGAATTACTCTAAAGGAGCTCGTCGATTATTTGAAAGTTGATGCCCTCCAGGGCAATTCCGGCATTCAAACGGATGGATACCTGATTACTCACACTTTGGAAGAACCCATAGACCT
>SMTZ1_10036507_pt1 | contig 17841 bp, 26 predicted proteins | sample DeeMarSWOR136_30_FD_25667 | JGI IMG/M metagenome (IMG submission 25667)
GAACGGGGTCACTTTGAGCAGTTGATGGTCAACTATGAGCATCTGTCCACGGCGGGTAGTTGGGCAGAGTAATGGAGAGTGGAGAATGCAGAATGGAGTCCAGTTCACGCCGCTGGAGGCCCTCGGCGTCGCCATCAAGGCGGAAATCGAAGCCGCCGAGACGTATGAGCGGCTGGCCAGTCTGGTGAAGAACCACGCCCTCAAGGAGAAGGCACATTTCCTGCAAGGGGAGGAGCTGAAACACCGCGCCCTGCTGGAGGAAGCGTATGCTCGTCAGTTCCCGAAGGTGGAGTTGGTGTTGCCGGCCCGATCTCTGGTCCCGCGCGTGGAAGCTGAGCCCGTCCTGGATGGAGCCGAAGGATTGGAGGGTGAGGTAAGCGTGCCGGAGCTGCTGGACCTGGCCATGCAGGCAGAACAGGCTTCGGAACGTTTTTACGCCGACCTGGCCCGCCGCTCGCGGAGCGAATCCGCTCGGGCGATGTTCCAGCATCTCAGCCGGATGGAGAGCAGCCATTTTTACTTGTTGCAGGTCGAACAAGACCTGGTCACGCGGTTTCCGGATTACTACGATGTAGAGGAGTTTCATTTCGGGGACGAGCTCATCCACTTGGGCCCCTAGACAAAACCCTGTCCTGAGCACGTTTCACGCGTCAAGACCCGCCCCATACGAGGATTACGTGGTTTTTTGGCATGAATTACGTACGTTTACGGATGGACAGGTCGAGCAAAAGTGTGTAAGATGATAATGGTTCCCGACCTGATCGCATTTCCATAAGTGGAGGAAAAACTCTAGAAAGGAGCCAACCATGCCAGAGGAATACATGACAGTAGAGGGGGTCATACAGCGGGCCATCCGATTCGAGGAGGACGCCTATGACTTTTATACCAGAGCCAGCAAGATGGTGAAACTCCCCCACGTCAAGGACATGCTGAATGAGTTGGCTGGCGAGGAGATCAAGCACAAGGAGAAGCTGGAAGGGTTGCTAGCCGGTGACACTGAGCAGATTATCGCCGCGAAACAGGGTCAAAAGATCGAGGACCTGAAGCTGGCCGAGTACCTGGTGGCCCCACCCCTCGATAAGGACGCCACTTTTCAGGATGTGCTGATGATTGCTATGCAGCGCGAGAAGAATTCCCATGACTTTTACAACCTCATGGCTGGCATGGCCGCGAGTGAGGCGGCCAAAGGGCTGTTCCAGTTCCTGGCCCGGGAAGAACTGCGGCATAAGAACAAGGTAGAAGCCCTCTACGACGATATCATCTACCAGGAATTCTAAAGACATCACACAAGGAGGTAAGAACGTGGATAAGTGGGAGTGTTTGGCCTGCGGGTACATCTACGACCCGGCAGTGGGCGATCCCGATAGCGGTATTGCCCCTGGCACGCCGTTCGAGGAACTGCCTGACGACTGGGTCTGCCCCGAGTGCGGGGTGGGTAAAGACATGTTCGAGAAAGTAGAATAGCTGGCAGTGCAGCGGTACGTTATCGTCGGCAACGGCGTCGCCGGTGTGACGGCCGCGCAGAGCATCGTCCGGACCGATCCTGCAGCAGAGGTGCATATCTTTGGCGAGGAGCCATACCCATATTATCAGCGTCCGCGGTTATGGGAGTTCCTGGCCGGTGAAATTGAGCAGCAGACGCTCTATTTTAGATCAATTGAGTGGTATGCGGCAAAGGGCATACAAGTGCATCTCGGTGCGCAGGTGACCGCCTTGGACTCGGCAGAGCACCGGCTGACGCTGGCCGATGGGGGCAGCATACATTACGATCGCCTGCTGCTGGCGACCGGGGCGCAACCCTTTGTGCCGCCCTTGGCCGGGGCGGATAAAGATGGCGTCTTTACACTGCGTACCCTCGACGACGCGCGGGCGATGAAGGCCTACGCCAGTGAGGTTCGCAGTGCAGTAGTCATCGGCTGTGGGCTTCTGGGGTTGGAGACGGCCCGGGCGCTGCTGTCTCTGGGGTTGGGCGTATCGATGATAGAGAGTGCGCCGCACCTGTTGCCCCGCCAGTTGGACGCCGAGGGGGCACAGGTGTTGCAGGCCCGTCTGGAAGTGATGGGGCTGCACTTCCTAACCGACGGCGCAACTGAAGCCATTCTGGGCAATAGGCATGCGATGGGCGTGCGGCTCGAGGATGGGCGCGTGGTGGAGGGCGAGCTGGTGCTGATCTCTACCGGCATCCGTTCGCGGGTCGAGCTGGCGCGGGAGGCCGGATTAGAGGTCAACCGTGGCCTGATCGTAGATGAACAACTGCGCACCAGCACCGCCGACGTCTACGCCGCTGGCGATGTGGCCGAGTTTGAGGGGATCGTCTACGGCATTATTCCCGCGGCTACAGAGCAGGCCCATGTGGCCGCGGCGAATATGGTCGCTGACAGCAGTGCCACCTACAAGGGCACTGTGCCTGCCACCACGCTCAAGATCGTCGGCATTGACCTGACCAGCCTGGGCGACGCAACGGCCATGGGGGATGGGGTCGTTGTCCTGCGTCAGATGGACCTGACAACCGGGGTGTACCGGCGGCTGGCGCTGCGTGACGGCAAGATTGTCGGTGCCATCCTGTTGGGCGACACACAAAACGTCCGGCCGTTGAAGCAGTTGATCGCCACGGGGCGCGACGTGTCGGCTTACAGCGATCGGCTGCTGGACGAGAATCTGGATCTGGAAGCGTTGGCGCAGTAGGGTGGTTTTCCATAGCCGCCCCAGCGCCAACCGTCAACCTACCAATTTGGAGGAAGTAAATCATGAGGAAAATGACACAAACAAATTTGGAAGCGGCCTTTGCCGGCGAGAGCCAGGCGCACATGAAATATGCCATCTTTGCCGACAAGGCGGAGGAGGAGGGCTATCCCGAGGTAGCGCGACTGTTCCGAGCCATCTCCTTTGCTGAGCGGGTCCACGCCACCAACCACCTGCGCGAGTTGGGCGACATCGGCGATACAGTCTCCAACCTGGAAGTGGCCATCGGGGGCGAGAATTACGAGAACACCGAGATGTATCCTGCCTTCAATGCTGTGGCCAAAGTGCAGGGAGAAAAGGGCGCGATGCTCAGCATCCACTATGCCCTGGAAGCGGAGAAAATCCACGAGGCGATGTACGGAGAGGCCAAAAACATGGTGGCGTCTGGTAGTGACATCCAGTCTGCGCCGGTTTTCGTCTGGCCAGACAAATGCCCTATCTGTGCCACGCCCAAGGAAAAGTACCGCCAATTTTAACACCTTGTCCTGAGCCCTGCCCTGAGCATGGTCGAAGGGTTGTCGAAGGGCTCAGCCGAACGGGCAGTACAGGGGAAGCCTCGAACTTGCTCGGGGATGTAGGACACGCTGGCGACTTCTTGATGGAGGTCGAAAGGATGAATGCGGAACAGAAATGCGACAACTGTGGCGAAGAGTTGGGAGCCAACCCAGTGCGACATGGCGGGAAGGTCTATTGCTGTGAAGCCTGTGCCTTCGAAGCGCAGCGGAGCATGGATTGTGGAGGGCGCTGCGATTCCACCACAGCTCCCTCAGTTGTCGAGAAACCAGAAGAATGAGTATTGACTTTGCTCTGGGCTTATCGAAGGGAGTGAGTTCTCCAGATGAGAAAAGTCTATTTTGATCACGCCGCTACCACCCCTATCCATCCAAAGGTGGTAGAGGCGATGCTGCCTTATCTGCAGGAGCAGTTCGGTAATCCTCTGAGCCTGCATAGCTTTGGTGAGGATCCTCGGGAAGCGGTGGAGGAAGCTCGAACCAAGGTCGCCGATCTGGTTGGCGCCAGGTCTGACGAGATTTACTTCACCGCCAGCGGCAGTGAGGCCAACAACATGGCCGTGAAAGGCATCGCCCTGATGAACCGTCAAAAGGGCCAGCACATGGTCGTCTCGGCCATCGAACACCAGTCAGTGCTCAATGCTACGCAGACTCTGGAGAAGCTGGGCTTTGAGGTCACGCAGGTGCCCGTTGATCAGCACGGCCTGGTGGACCCCGATGACGTAGTGGCCGCCATCCGCGACGACACCACCCTGGTCTCGGTGATGCACGCCAACAACGAAATCGGCACCATCGAACCCGTGGCAGAGATCGCTCGGGCTGTCAAGGAGAAGAGGAAGGGGATTACCTTCCACACCGATGCCGTGGCGACGGTGGGTATTCTTCCCGTGGATGTGCAAGAATTGGGGCTGGACCTGTTGAGCCTGGCGGGAAGCCAGTTCTACGGCCCCAAAGGAGCGGGAGCCTTATTCATCAGGAAAGGCACTCGCCTCATGCCCCTCATTGATGGTGGTATTCAGGAGCGTGGCCGCCGCGCCGGGACGGAAAATGTGCCAGCTATCGTGGGTTTGGGCGTGGCCGCTGAGTTGGCTGAGGAGAGCTTAGCCGAACGGGCGGAGAGGTTGGTCCTCTTGCGCGACCGTTTGATGGGGCGCCTGACCTCGGAAATGGATAGGGTCTATTTGACGGGGCATCCCACCATGCGCCTGCCCGGCCACGTGAGCGTCTGCGTGGAGTTCATCGAGGGCGAATCCATGCTGCTTATGCTCAACATGCAGGGCATTGCTGCTTCCAGTGGCTCCACCTGCACCTCGCGCGCCCTCAAGGCTTCTCACGTGCTGACGGCCATCGGCGTGGAGACGGCCTTGGCACAGGGGTCGCTGGTCTTTACCCTGGGCGAAAGCAGCACCATCGGAGATGTGGACTATGTAGCAGAGGTCCTGCCCCCTATTGTCGAGAGGCTGCGACAGATGTCACCTTTGTATGAAGGGAATTAGAAATCAGGAGGAAAACGATGCCGACATACAGCGAAAAAGTGATGGACCATTTCATGAACCCACGTAACGTGGGGGAGATACCCAACGCCGACGGGGTGGGTACGGTAGGTAACCCCGTGTGCGGTGACATGATGGCCTTTTACATCAAGGTAGATGACGAGCAGCGTCTGGCCGACGTCAAGTTCAAGACCTTCGGTTGCGGCGCGGCCATCGCTGTCTCCAGCATGGTCAGTGAGATGGCCAAGGGGATGACCCTCGAGGAGGCCAAGAAGCTGAACAACAGAGACGTAGCCAACGAGTTGGACGGCCTGCCCCCCAACAAGATGCACTGCTCCAATTTAGGGGCCGATGCCTTGCACAAGGCCATCGAAGATTACGAATCCAGGGGCCTGGGGCCTCGGGAGCCGGTCAAGATAAAGGATAGAATAGAACCTGCGGAAGGGGAGGAGCACTGTGTGTGCCCTTACTGTGAAAGTTCCGTGGAAGAGACCGACCCAACCTGTCGGGTTTGCGGAGCCGAGCTGGATTTATGCTCCGAATGTGGCGAGCCTCTGCCTCAGGAAGCTGAGGAGTGCCCTGAGTGTGGGGCCAAGATAGAGGTGGCAGAGGGCACATAGCGAAGGAAAGGGCTATGGCCGAGAAAGAAAAAGTAACCCTCGTGGTCTTTAGCGGTGAGTTGGACAAGGCCCTGGCCGGTTTCAACATTGCCATTACTGCGGCCGGCATGGGGATGGACGTGACCATGTTCTTCACCTTCTGGGGCTTGAACGTCATCAAGAAGAACCGGGGGTCTCTGAAGAGCAAGGGGCTGATGCGCAAGATGCTCAACTGGATGAACCGTGGTGGCAGTCAGCGCCTGCCCCTCAGCAAATTCCACATGTTCGGCCTGGGCACGTGGATGATGAAGAAGCTGATGGGTGAGGAGCGGATGCCCTCATTGGAGGACTCGATCGCTATGGCCAAGCGGCTGGGGGTCAAGTTCGTGGCCTGTACCAACACCCTAGGGGTTATGGGCCTGGGCGAGGACGCTTTCATCCCGGAGGTGGACAGCTTTGCTGGAGCAGCTACCTTCCTGGGTGAGGCCCGTAAGGGCACGGTCAGTTTGTTCATCTAGCTGATAGCTGATTAGGAGAAAGCGATGGAAGCCGACGCTGTTTTGGATTGCATGGGTTTGTACTGCCCAATGCCGATCATTGAAACCACGGATAAGATCAAGGAACTGGAAGTTGGCCAGGTGCTTGAGGTGATAGCCGATGACAAGGGCATCGTCACCGACATGCCGGCCTGGTGTGAAAGCACGGGCCACGAGTTCCTGGGGATTGAAGAAAAGGATGGGGAATACAGGGTCTACGTCAAGAAACGGGTAGACCTATAAACAATAGCCAATAACAAATAACCAAGGAGAATGAAAATGCTAGTACACGAGAGAATGTCCAAACATCCTATTACCATCACCGAGGATACCCCGATCAACCAGGCTTTGAAGTTCATGCAGGACGAGAAAGTGCGTCGCCTGCCTGTCCTCAACAAAAAGGGCGAACTGGTGGGCATCGTCTCTGAGAGAGACCTGTTGTACGCCTCTCCCTCGCCAGGCTGAAATCATGACCAGGGATGTCATCACCGTGTCTGAATACACCCCCCTGGAGGAGGCGGCCCGCATCATGGCTGACAACAAGATCGGTGGCCTGCCGGTGGTGCGCGATGGGAAGCTGGTGGGTATTATCACTGAGAGCGACCTCTTCAGAATTTTCACTGAAATCCTGGGGGCCAGGGATATGGGGGTGCGCCTGAGCATGCTGGTCCCAGAACAACCAGGCATCCTGGCTGACATCACCCGCGCCGTAGCCGATATGGGAGGGAACATCATATCCTTGGGTACCTTCTTGGGGGAGGACCCTACCAACCGCCTGATCACCGTCAAAGTGGCCGACGTGTCCCAGGACAAACTAGTGGCTGAAATGAAGACCCTAGCACTGGAGATAGAGGACGCACGGACCTGTGCCAGTTGCCGCTGAGGCAGTCATCCTCTATTCAAATAGATGTGGAATATAGATAGGGAAAGGGAAATGGCTAACAAAAGACCAACTTTGGACGATTTGGACCTCAGCCTTGGCAAACGCACCAGGCTGCATCGGCTCCTGTAACCAACTTTGGACGATTTGGACCTCAGCCTTGGCAAACGCACCAGGCTGCATCGGCTCCTGTATGAGCACGGGCCAGGCAATGGCACCCTTCTGCTTTTGCCCATTGACCAAGGCTTGGAGCATGGCCCGGTTGATTTCTTCCCCAATCCTGAGAGCGCCGATCCTGACTATCAGTGTCGGCTAGCCCTGGAGGGAGGGTACTCGGGCATCGTCTTCCACGTGGGTCTGGCCCAGAAGTACATGCGAGACTACGCTGGCAAGGTCCCCCTGGTGCTCAAGCTCAACGGCAAGACCAAACGTTTAGGAGCTGATGCCGTCGGCTACACCCTCTACGTGGGCTCACCGGCCCAGGGGGAGGATTTCGTGCAGTTGCAGCAGATCCGAGAGGCCTGCGACTATTATGGTATGCCTTTGATCATCTGGTCCTACCCTCGCGGTGAGGCCATCGAGAAGAAAGGCGGGCGTGACAGCGTCTACGCCGTTGACTACGCCGCCCGAGTGGCCGACGAACTGGGGGCCGATGTAGTCAAGCTCAACGTGCCCAAGTTCGAGGATTCCAAGAACGCTGAGAGTCCCAAGCCCTACAACACCTTGTACAAGGACATGGACTATGCTAGTGCCGTGGCCAAAGTAGTAGCTTCGGCTGGTAAGACCATGGTCCTTTTCTCTGGGGGTAGCAAGATCAGCGATGAGGATCTGCTAGAGAAGGCTCGCATCTGTATGGAGCAGGGGGCCACGGGGCTGATCTTTGGACGCAATATGTGGCAACGGCCCTTCGAAGAGGGGCTGACCATGACGGCCAAGATCAAAGAGATGATGCGCTCGGTGTAAGACCCATATCAACAGAAAAAGGAGGATTACAAGTGAATCAGGATATACTTGATTTGATACGAAAGCGAAGGACCATCCGCAAGTTCACCGACAAGGACGTGAGTGAAGAGCAGGTCGAGACGCTGTTGGAGATGGCCATGTGCGCTCCGACTCGGCTCAATCGTCAACCCTGGCACTTTGTCGTCATCCGTGACAAGGAGCTACAAAAGCAATTAGCCGATCTTTTGCGCATTCACCCCTACCTTGAGACGGCCCCCGTCGTGATTGCCGTATGTGGTTTGCCCAATGCTTCGCCGACCTGGATCATGGACATCAGCGCGGCCACGGAGAACATGCTGCTAGCGGCCACGGCCATGGGGCTGGGAGCGGCCTGGGTCGGCGCTCCGGACACTGTACAGTGGGACCTATTGGAGGAGGCTCTCCAAGACGCGCTTGCCATCCCTCTTGACGACGTGCGCATTCCGGCATTGGTGGCTGTGGGGCATCCCGCCCAAGAGCTATCGCCTCATGGGAAGCATGACCGCTTCGACCGCACAAAGGTGCACTATGGCAAGTGGGGAGAGTTGAAGCTGGATTGAAGCCAGGATTCTGTAAGGCGCGATATCGAGCGATGATCACGACGAAGGATGAATCCCTGTCTTGAGCTTATCGAAGGGATGGACGGCTCTCCCGTCGAGGAGAATATCGAAATGCTAGCTTGTAAAGCTGCAGGAATCTCGTTTAGGAGGTGAGGTGACGTGAAATATAAGGAGCTGATTATCAATCTACTGGTCCTGGTTATTGGCGTGGCCCTTGGCTATACCTATGCGGTTAAGGCCGGGCCGGCCAGGATAGAAAGGACTCCCACGGTCGAGAAAGTCGAATTGAAAGTGGGCGATGTCGCCCCGGACTTTACCTTGCCATCGGCCAAGGGACCCACATACACCTTGAGTGATTACCGTGCCCAGAAGAACGTGGTACTGGCTTTCTATCCGCTGGCTTTCACTCCCGTCTGATCGCAGCAGCTACCCTCTTACGAGGCGGATCTTGCCGAGTTTGAGCGGTATAATACCCAGGTTCTGGGTATCAGCATTGACAGTCCACCTTGCAACAACGCTTTCGCTGAATCGCTAGGGGTAGAGAACGTGCCCTTGCTGTCCGACTTTTGGCCGCACGGTGAGGTGGCCAAGCGTTACGGCGTCTTGCGCAAAGAAGGTTACTGCGAACGGGCTCTCTTTGTCGTAGACAAAGAGGGCATCATCCGCTACATTGACATCCACAACATTGACGACCAGCCCGACAACCAGGAGCTGTTCGATGTCCTGAAGGACCTGGAGAAATAGGCCTCAGAATCAGAGGGGGCAGGGGCGGGGGTGTGTCCCCGCCCTAACCCTCTCATTCTCAAAGAAAGGAGTCCACTGTCAATAATGAAATACAGATTGCTTGTCTTGGCCTTGATTGTCATCGCCGCTGGGGTGTATATCTATACGACAACGATGGGGGGCGGGAAGTTTGACGTGGGAACGGGACCCAGCCTGCTTTACTTCCGAGAGGATACCTGACCGATCTGCCAGAAATTTGACCCCGTCGTGAACGAGGTAGAGAAACAATACAAGGGACAGATCAAGTTCATCCGTGTGGATATGGCTACCCAAGAAGGTAAAGATCTGGCCGGACAGTACTACGTATTCGGCACTCCTGTGATGATCATGTTTCAGGGAGGCAAAGAAGTTGGCCGCTTGATGAGCTATCAATCTCCCGAGAGTCTGACGGTTGCCTTCGATGCGCTGTTAGAGAAATAGCGGCCCATAGTACATCCCAATGGCGAATAGCGAACGAGGAGGTGGATTATGCCATTGCTTCAGGACAAAGATAAAGAAGCCGGAGACCCGCCAGTTGGTGGAGGAAGTAGCCGCCCTCTCAGACAAAATCGATCTCGAGGTCTACAACTTTGCCATTGATAAGGAGAAGGTGGAAGAATATGGGGTAGACAAGATCCCGGCCATTGCTATCCTGGACGAGAGGGACTACGGGGTGCGCTATTATGGCATCCCCTCGGGCTACGAGTTCAGCTCTCTCATTGAGGACATCATTGATGTCTCTAGGAGGGAGGTAGACCTATTGCCAGCCACCAGGGAAGCCTTGGCCGGAATCACAGAGCCCCTGCACTTCCAGGTCTTCGTTACCCCCACCTGACCGTACTGTCCACAGGCCGTGCGCCTGGCTCACAAACTGGCCATCGAGAGCGACAACGTCCGGGCTGATGCGGTGGAGGCCATGGAGTTCCCACACCTATCTATTAAATACAATGTTCGGGGGGTGCCTCGCATCGTTATCAACGAAACGATCCAAATCGAGGGGGCTATGCCTGAACCGATGCTGATGGCGCAGTTGCAAGAGGCGCTCAAGCCCCCCGAAGATGAATCCTGAGTATCCTGGTTATTACTTTTGAAGGCTCCCGGCCCTCGGGGACGAGGGCCTCGCAGGCGAAGACATTGCGTCAAAGGCAATTGTTCGCTGCATGGGACGCCCTCGTGACGGGGGCTGCGAGCGTTTTGCGCTGAGAACCACATCGTTAGGAGGCAAGAAAATGGATTGGAACGGCCCATTAGGCATCCTGCGCCGCGCAATGCAGATTGAGCGCGACGGCTACAAATTCTACCACGAGGCGGCTGACCGGGCCGTCGGTGAGCGGGGCCGGAATATGTTTCGCGGCCTGGCAGCCGACGAGGAAAAGCACCTGCGTATTCTGTTGGTCGAATATAGGGCCCTAGAGTTGGGCCAGGGCTGGGTTGACCCCGCCCAGGCACTCGAGAAGGAATTCGAACTCGACCCGGCCAACCCCGACCTGCCCGGCGAAGAGTATCCCCAACTGTCGCCAATTTTCACCCCGGCCCGCGAACCGTCGCTGGAAGGAGACATAGCTGCCCTGGAGTTCGGCATGGAGACTGAACGACTCTCCTACGAGTTGTATAGGAAATCTGCAGAAGAGCAGACCGACTCGGCCGCCAAACAAGCCTACGAGCTCCTGGCTAAAGAAGAGAACCGTCACTACGAGATCCTGCAAAGTTCCCGTGACTACCTGGTAGACAATCAGACCTGGTGGGATAGCGAGGAGCTTCCCTTCTTTGAGGGATAGTACCAATAGATCGCAATTGTCACCCTGAGCGAAGCGAAGAGTCTCGTTCTTACATGAGAAAACGGGATTCTTCGTCGCTTCGCTCCTCAGAATGACATGATGTAGAGGAGTAACGACCTTGAAAAAAGTAAGATTTTTCGCTTTAAGCACTTGTGGTTGGTGCAAGAAGACCAAGCGTTTCCTGGATGCTCACAACGTCAAATATGAGATTGACTACGTAGACCTCTTGACCGGAGCCGAAAGGACCCGGGTTATGGCGGAAATGGAGCGCTGGAATCCACGACACACTTTCCCCACCGTCGTCGTGGACGATAGAGAGGTTGTGGTGGGCTTCCAGGAGGATCGCCTGCGGGAGGTGCTGGGACTATGAGTTCAAAAGAAGCTCAGGCGTTGTACGAGCGATTGAAACGCGAGGGAGAGGTGGCGGGCTACTATCTTAACCCTGACGTCGAGTTTGTCCTCGACCTGATGGAAGGGCTTTTGGCCAACGAGGAGCGATACGGCTACCAATCCTGTCCCTGTCGTCTGGTACGGTGCCTGCTATTGTGCTCTTTACGTCTCGGAGGAGATCGTCCGAGGCGAGAAGAGGCCCCAGCCGGTGCCGGAGCGACGGGGAACAGAAGAGTTACCAGCCGAGGAGCACGATGAAGAACTGGTCGGCCCTTCGACAAGCTCAGGACACCGCTTTACGCGCAGCGGCATCCCTGTCTGGCGCTGCAAGGTTTGCGGCTACTTGTGCGCCCGCCCCCAGCCGCCGCTCAAGTGCCCTATCTGCAAAGTCGACCGGGATCGCTTTGAACGTTTTGCCTGATCCACATTTGGCACCATAACGTTCCAGCCCCGGTTTTGACATAACCCCCACTACCTGGAGGGCAAGATGCCATCTTGCCCTCTTATATCGCAGTCCCTGGAGAAAGAGTATGGTGCAACCAGGAATTGGAGACACTTTTCAGAGGGAGACGAAATATCAACGAGGCCGTCTGCCAGGTGGTTGGCTGGATTGGGCTAACAAACCCCAGACCTACAAACGGTATCCGTCGGCGCCCAAGGTTCGGTTAAGCCAGCCTCAACTCACCGGTGGTGCGCCTATCTGGGACGTGATCAGGCAACGTCGCAGCCTGCGGACCTTTCAAGACGCTCCGCTGAAAGCGGCACTATTGCGCCACAGGCGGCAGAGTTGTCGCAGATGTTGTGGGCGGCGCAAGGGATCACCCGCGTCATCCGGGACTTTGGACTGCGAACGGCCCCCTCGGCCGGAGCCTTGTATCCGGTGGAGACGTATCTGGTGGTTCATTCCGTCGAGGGGATCGAGCCAGGCGTCTACCACTACGCTGTCGAGACACACGAACTGGATCAGTTGCAGGTGGGAGACTTTCGGGCAGTTGTCGCCCGGGCGGCCCTCGATCAAAAGATCGCTTATCGGGCCAACGTGGTCTTTGTCTGGACGGCGGTCTTCGAACGGTCGAAATGGAAGTACAAGCAGAGAGCCTACCGCTACCTCTACCTGGATGCCGGGCATATTGCTCAGAACGTGGCCCTGGCGGCGGTTGCCCTGGGACTGGGCAGTTGCCAGATTGCAGCGCTGTACGACGACGAGGCGAACGCTTTGCTGGGCGTGGATGGTGTAGACGAGAGTGTGATTTCGCCACTATTGCGGCACAGGACATGACCGTAGTTGGGAGGGGAGGATAGTTCGTGAGTGTGGTGGTGTACACAACGCCAACCTGTGGCTTCTGCCATCAGGTGAAGGCCTATCTCAATCAGCGGGGCGTACCTTTTGCCGAATACGACGTCAGCCGGGACCCGCAGTCAGCCGCTGAGATGGTGCGGCTGTCGGGGCAGCGAGGGGTGCCGGTGGTGACGGTTGACGGCCAAGTGGTGGTCGGATTCAACCGGCCGCTGATTGACCAACTTTTGGCTCAGCGGGCGACGCAGCCGAAGCTGGGGATGGCGATTGCCGACGCTGGCCGGATCGCGGCCAAGAAAGGGTTGCAGTTGCCGGACGGAGCCTACGTGGGCCGGGTGGACCCCGGTTCAGCCGCAGCACTAGCTGGGCTGCACCCCGGAGACGTCATCGTGCAACTGGCGGGACAGGCCGTCCAGACAGACCAGGACGTGGATCGAATCATGGCCAACATGCGCTTCGGGCAGACGGTGGATTTGCTCGCCTGGCGGAACGGTCAGACAATCAGGCTGACGGCGCGATTTTAGAACACGAATGGCACGAATCAGCGAATCAGCGAGTCAGCGAATAACGAAAAAGGAGCAAAGTGTGAGCAAGCTGCATGACATACGTACGCCTATCTTTTGGGCCGAGGGACATCCTGGCCCACTGTCGGCAGAGGGGTGGCAGGTCAGATTGGGCGGACTGGTCGAGAAGCCGGTCACGGTGACTTACGAAGAGATCCTGGCGCTGCCTAAATCCATCGCTGACGCCCGGTTGACGTCGGTGTCGGGATGGAGCGTGCAGGGCAAATGGGGTGGCGTGCGCCTCAGTGACCTGCTGGCCCTGGCCAGGCCAAAGCCTGAGGCCGCCCACGTCCAGTTTACCTCGTACCGCGAGATCTATACGACATGCATCCCACTGGATGTGGCGCTGAAGGAACGCACCTTGCTGGCCTACGAGTTTGACGGCGAGCCACTGGATGCCGACTATGGCGGCCCGGTGCGCATTTTCTGTCCCTACCTGTGGGGCTACAAGTCGGCCAAGAGTGTAGTGGCCATCACCCTGGAGGACCATTCGATCCCTGGCTTCTGGGAAGTGCGCGGGTATCCCGACCATGCACAGATCAAAGGCAGGCAGGTGCTGGATGTCAACACCCAGCGGATGCGACGCATCCCTTCGACAGGCTCAGGACACCGCCCCGGCGGCGAGGTCATCGAGTTTCTGGATTGACGACGTTGTGATGGGCATCCAAGCCGTAGGGGCGGGGTACCCCCCAACGGGAGGCTGGGATGGAGTGTCCAAAATGCAGCACGGAAAACGCTGAGCAAGCTGAATTCTGCCTGAGCTGTGGGGCCAAGCTGGCCCTGGCCTGTCCCCAGTGCGGGACCGAGCTGCCCGCGCAAGCCAGGTTCTGCTTCGCCTGCGGCACTCAGGTAAGTGAGCCCACACCTGACACCCTGAGGGAATCCGGTTCGGCTGCGCTGAGCAGAGCTCTCGAACGCCTGCTGCCCAAGGGATATGCCGAGCGGCTCCTGGCCGAGCGGGGCAAGGTGGGCAAGGAACGCCGCATGGTCACCATGCTCTTCTCCGACGTCAAGGGTTCCACTCAGATGGCCGAGAACCTGGACCCCGAGGAGTGGGTGGAGATCATGGAAGGGGCCTTCGAAGTGCTCATCGAGCCCATCTATCGCTACGAGGGCACGGTGGCCCGTCTGATGGGCGACGCCATCCTGGCCTTCTTCGGGGCGCCCCTCGCCCACGAGGACGACCCTGAGCGCGCCTGCCGCGCTGCCCTGGAGATCATCGAAGGGGCCCAGAAGTACGCTGCCCGGCTGGAGGAGCGGGGCATTGCTGGGTTTAACGTGCGGGTGGGCATCAACACCGGGCTGGTGGTGGTGGGGGAGGTGGGCTCGGACCTGCGGGTGGAGTACACGGCCATGGGCGACGCGGTGAACCTGGCGGCACGCATGGAGCAGGCCGCCCCGCCCGGCGGCATCCTCATCACCTACGACACCTACCGCCACCCGATTCAAGTTTATGGGGTGCAGCGGGCCAAGCCGCGCGCCTTCCGCAAGGGTACCCGCGGCGTGGAGGGCATCGAGACGCGTATGATCGGCCGTGAGGCGGAACTGAAGCGCCTGCAAGATGCGTCCTACACGGCCATGGAAGACAGTGAGCGCCAGGTGGTGACCATCGTCAGTGAAGCAGGGGTAGGCAAATCTCGCCTGCTGTACGAGTTTGACATCTGGTCAGAACTGCAACCTGAGCTATTCTACTTTTTCAAAGGACGGGCCAGCCAGGAGATGCAAAACCTGCCCTACGCCCTCATCCGCGATCTCTTTTCCTTCCGCTTTCAGATTCAGGATAGTGACCGGGCCGAGGTAGTGCGGGAGAAGATGGAACAGGGCATCGGCGAGGCGTTGGGAGAGGATGAGCAGAGCCAGATGAAGGCCCACTTTATGGGGCAACTGCTGGGCTTTGATTTCAGCGACAGCCCCCATCTGCAAGGGGCGCTGGACGATGCCAAACAGATCCACGACCGCGCCCTGATATACTTGAGCGACTATTTCAAAGCTATGGCTGCCCAGAATCCGGTCTTGATTTTGCTGGAGGACCTTCACTGGGCCGATGATAGCTCATTGGATGTGCTCAACCACCTGGCCTTGACGACGCCGAATCAGCGATTGCTCACGGTCTGTGCAGCCCGGCCGGTCCTCTTTGAGCGCCGGCCGCACTGGGGTGAGGGGCAGCCCTTTCACACCCGCCTGGAGCTGCAGCCCCTCTCCAAGCGGGACAGCCGCCGCCTGGTGGCGGAGATCTTGCAGAAGGTGGACGAGGTACCCCCCATCCTGCGCGACCTGGTAGTCAGCGGAGCCGAGGGCAACCCGTTCTACATCGAAGAGCTGATCAAGATGCTGATCGAGGACGGGGTGATCATCAAGGGGGAAGAGCGCTGGCAGGTGGAGTCAGTGCGGCTGGCCGAGCTGCGCGTTCCACCCAGCCTGACCGGCGTCCTGCAAGCCAGGCTGGACAGCCTGCCTTCGGAGGAACGGACTACGTTGCAGCAGGCCTCGGTGGTGGGGCGGCTGTTCTGGGACGTCGCCGTGGTGCGCATCGCCGCGGCGGCGCAGACAGAGACCGACGCGGAAGAGGTCCGCGCTGCCTTGTCGGCGTTGCGGGGGCGGGAGATGGTCTTCCGCCGGGAGACGTCGGCCTTTGAGGGGGCGCAGGAGTACCTCTTCAAGCACGTCATCCTGCGTGAGGTGACTTATGAGAGCGTCTTGAAGCGGGTGCGGCGAGTCTACCACAGCTTGGTAGCGGAGTGGCTGATGGAGCAAAGCGGCGAGCGAGTGGGCGAGTACACCGGCCTGATCGCTGACCACCTGGCGCTGGCCGGGCGGGCGGAGGAAGCGGCTGCCTACCTGCGGCGAGCGGGGGAGCAGGCGGCAGCGCAGTTTGCCAACGCCGAAGCGGTGAACTACTTCAGCCGCGCCCTGGAGCTGAGTCCAGAGAGCCACCACGCTGACCGGTATGCCCTCTTGCTGGCCCGCGAGCAGGTGTACGACCTGCAGGGGGCGCGGGAGGCCCAAGCACAGGACCTGGCACCCTTGCAGGAATTGGCCGAGACCCTGAACGACGACCGGAAACGGGCTGAGGTGGCCCTGCGCCGGGCCAACTATGCCACGGTGACCGGTGACTACCGGGCGGCTATCACCGCGGCCCGGGCGGCCGTTCGCTTGGGCCAGGTAGCCCAGGATGTGGCCGCTACGGGGGTGGGCTATCTGCAGTGGGGGCGGGCGCTCTGGCGCCAGGGGGATTACGAGGCAGCGCGGACGCAGCTTGAGCAAGCCCTGGCCCTGGCCCGGACCGCGGGGTTGCACCATCTGGAAGCAGAAAGTCTGCGCACCCTCGGTACTGTCTGCGTAGAACTGGGCGACCATGCCAGGGCCAGAGCCTACTACGAGCAGTCCCTGCACATTTGCCGCGAGATCGGCGATCGGCGGGGCGAGGGCGCGGCGCTCAACAACCTCGGCATTGTCTCCGATTCCGAGGGCGACTACGCTGGGGCTTGGGCCTACTACGACCAGTCCCTACGCATCTCGCAAGAGATGGGTGATCGGTTCGGCGAGTGTACGGCGCTCAGCAACCTGGGCTATCTCTGTCGGATCTTGGGCGACATTGCCGGGGCCCAGGCCTACTACGAGCAGGCCTTGCGCATCTCTGGCGAGATTGGGAGTCGGTACCTTGGTAGTGTCTTGCTTTGCAACCTTGGCCTTGCCGCTCACAATTTGGGTGATCATGAATCCGCTCGGGAATATAGCCAACAGTCGCTGCAGATCGCGCAGCAGATTGGCCACCATTCCATGCAGGGATCTGCCTTGACTTTCCTGGGTCACGCCTTGCTAGGTTTGAACCGCCTGACCGAGGCCGCCGAGGCATACCGGCAAGCGCTGGACCTCCGGCACGAGTTAGGTGAGCGTCACCTGGCGATGGAGTCTCTGGCCGGACTGGCCCGTGTCAACATAGCTCAGGGGGACCTGTCGCAAGCTCGGGCACAGGTAGAGGAAATCCTGGCCTACCTGAAGACTGGCACACTCGATGGCACGGAGGAGCCCTTCCGAGTCTACCTGACTTGCTACCAGGTCCTCCAGGCCAACCAGGACCCCCGCGCCCGGGAGATCCTGACCACTGCCCACACCCTGCTGCAAGAGCAGGCCGCCCGCATCACCGACGAGGAGACGCGGCGCTCGTTTCTAGAGAATTTGCCGTACCATCGGGAGATTGTGCACGAGTTTGCGAAGGGCGAATAGCGAATAGTAGCGTAAAACAAGGAGCAAGAAGATGCAGACCCGAAAACTTGGATACAGTGACCTGCACCTGACGAGGGTTGGGCTGGGCACGTGGGCCATCGGCGGCGGTGGGTGGGCCTTCGGCTGGGGTCCGCAGGATGACGCCGAGTCCATTGCTTGGGCAAGCTATCGCTGGCCGGCGGGACGAGGTCATCATCGCCACCAAGTGCGGCCTGGTCTGGGATGAAGGCAGCACAACCCCCTACGGAAGGCTCAAGGCCGAAAGCGTCCGCCGCGAGGCGGAGGCCAGCTTGCGCCGCCTAAATATAGAGGTCATTGACCTCTATCAGATCCATTGGCCTGACCCGGACGCAGACATCGAAGAGGCGTGGGGTGTCATCGCCGACCTGATCCGGGAGGGCAAGGTACGCTATGGCGGTGTCTCCAACTTTAGTGTGGAGCAACTGAGGCGCGTGCAGGCCATCCACCCGGTGGCCTCGTTGCAGCCGCCGTATAGCATGCTCCGGCGGGGCATCGAAGAA
>SMTZ1_10002690_pt1 | contig 17839 bp, 17 predicted proteins | sample DeeMarSWOR136_30_FD_25667 | JGI IMG/M metagenome (IMG submission 25667)
AGACGTTATCGTTTCATGCTGGTGATTGTTATTCTATTACTGGTATTATTATTAAAAATGCTTTTAATAAAAAAAGAAGAAAGAAAATTATTATCCAATTTATTTTTAATTGGTGGCATTTCGCTGGCACTGGAAATGACCCTATTACTTGTTTATCAAATTTTGTTCGCTACTTTATATGAGAGTATAGCAATTATTTTTGGTATATATATGCTAGGATTAGCAGTAGGGGCTTACCTGCAGAACATAAAAATAAGCAAAAATGAAATAGGACTTATGTTCCGGAAATTAAATCTGCGTTTCTTTTTATTATGTTTTTCCATATTGTTTTTTTCATTTATCTCTAACCATATGATTTCCTATGACCTATTTCATCTGGTGGTAAAATGGATCTTTATTCCTGGATTGATATATCTTACCGGGTTTTATAGTGGACATTATTTTGCCCTGACCACTGCTACATATTTCTCAAAAAATGGAGGATATTTTCATGGAGTTACCTATGGTATTGATTTGGCGGGTGGTATATTTTCTGCTTTCTTAACTTCAGTCTTCCTAATTCCTCTGTTTGGTATCTCAGGATCACTTGTCGTTATTCTGATTCTCATTGTCATGCTGTTTATTTGATAAAATCTTCTGTGATATTCTTCGGTTCTTAAAATAAAAAAGGCTACCCGTAATGTGCAGGTAGCCTTTAAAAAAATGTATGAGTAATCTGCTATATTTCAACAAGCCCTTCTGTATTGGCATTCACCAGATTTTGAATATTTAAATCTGTTTGTATCACAATTGCTCTTTGAAGAACTGGCATAGTTATATCACATTTTGTGAACTTACTATTAACAATTTGGGTTTCCCGCATAATTGGTTTAGAGATTTTACAGTTCACATATTCAGTGTTATTGATAATAGCCGTTGCAAAACGACAATTTTGTAGGTTCGAATCTTTATAGGTGTTATTATCAATCAAACAACCAATATAATTCACTTCTACCAGATCATTATTCAAAAATTCGCATTTGTAAAACTGACTTCCTGAGAACAATGCATTATCTAACTTACTTTTGGTGATATGAATTGCATCAAAGAAACTCATCATGAAATTGCTGTCGGCGATTTGTACTGATTTATAAGTATTGTCTTTCCAGAATGTATTTTTTAAATCTGCTGACTTAATATATAATTTATCAAATCGGCAATTCTTGGTTTTTAACAAATTTCCTTCAACCAATTGCATATCGACATCAGTAAAAGTAGAATCGAGAATAATTGTTCCACTTAGAGTTGCCTGGACCAATTTAGTGTTTTTAAAAATTGATTTCTGAATATAACTTCGTTTTAAATTTACATTAGTGAGATTCGAATCACTTAAATCAACATCGATTAGCATAGCTCCGATAAGAGAAGCACTGCGAAGATCGAGTGAAGACAAGTCGTAATTTTCCAGTACAATCTTATCGAGTGTGACCGGGGCAACCGAATTACTGATATTGCCGCGCAGTTTTTTTAAAAAACTATCTTTATCTGGAATATGTTGCCAACAGTAATGGGTAAATGAAATTGGTTTAAATGGACAGCCTTCCTCAGCACACTTATGATACGACATTTATTATACCCCCACATTATCTTATCATTACAATTTTAAAAAACATAATAAGATAACAAAAAAATATAAAAATTTCAATAATAATTTTTTTCATTTGATTAGGTAAAAAAGTTGAATTAAATTGCGTGTTTGTAATTTTATTTGAGTTTAATCTACTTTTCTTTTTGATACCATCACAATCCTTTTTCATTAACTGCATCTTTATATTTATTTTAAAATCTTCTCCTTTAAGTTTTTTTAAATCTTTTTATTTTTTAGATTAGGGCAAAAGAGTTATCCTGCATATTCAAAAAATAAATGTTTTTTAAAATATTTTATGAAAGAAAAAATTAATTATGTCATTTAAATATATAGCATTTGAAAAAACTGCTTCAAATACTCAAACCAAGGAAATACCGGAAAGACCGGAAATTGATATAATTTATAAGTGGAGAACAGAAGATGTATTTAGTAATGATGTTGAATGGGAACAAAATTATTCCTATTTAGAGAAGGTAATTAACGAGCTCAATCAATTTCAGGGAAAATTGAGAGATTCTCCTCAAATACTTTTCAACTGTTTGAAAACGCGGGATAAGATAGGAGCTATCTTTGATAAATTATCAATTTATGCAACTTTGAAATCTGATGAAGATACCCGCAATACTAAATATCAGGAATATCGAGACCAGATTTCAGGTTTGTCAGTCAAAATAAATCAGAAAGAAGCATATATACAACCCGAAATATTATGTATTTCTGAGAATAAACTGCAACGTTTTCTGAAAGATTTTGAAGAACTACAAGTTTACATACACTATTTTACTGATCTTTTCAGATCGAAAAAACATGTATTGAATGAAGAAGGAGAAAACCTTCTGGCACTTGTAGGAGATATGAGCCAGACCCTATATAAGATCTTCACAATGTTTAACGATGCAGATATTAAATTTCCTGTTGTAATTGATGAGAAGGGATATAAAGTAGAGATTTCAAAGGGCAATTTTTCTGTATTTATGAAATCGTCAGATCGCCGGATCAGGAAAAATGTTTTTGTGGGAATGTATGGAACTTATCAGCAATGGATCAATACTTTATCAGCCACCCTATCTGGTGTAATAAAGAAAAATATCTATTATGCGAAGGCACGAAAATATGAAAATGCCTTGAAAGCAGCCTTGCATGTGGATAATATCCCTCAGGCTGTGTATGAAAATGTTTTAAATACCATAAATAAGAATTTAACACCCTTACACCGATATATTAGTCTCAGGAAAAAAATACTGAAAATTGATAAAGTATATCCCTGGGACTTATATGTGCCACTTGTGAAAGAATGGAAATGGGAAATTCCTTATGAGGAGTCGGTCGAAATAATACAAAAAGCACTTGCCCCACTTGGCAAAGAATATCTCTCAATTATAAAAACCGGCTTCACCTCAAGATGGTTAGATGTCTATGAAAATAAGGGAAAAAGGTCTGGTGCTTATTCAACTTATGCTTATGGTGTTCCTCATCCCTATATGTTATTGAATTATCAGAATATGTTGGACGATATGTTTACGGTGGCACATGAAATGGGACATTCTATGCATTCTTATTTTACTACTAAAAATCAACCATATATATATAGCAATTATACCATTTTTGTAGCTGAAGTAGCCTCCACTTTGAACGAAGTGCTTCTCATGCATTATATGATGAAGACAACAAAAGATAAGAGAAAGAAATTATACCTGGTTAATCAATACATTGATCAGATCAGAGGGACGCTATATATTCAAACCATATTTGCCGAATTTGAAAAGTATATCCATGAGAGGCAGGAAGAGGGGAAAGCACTAACTCCTGACATCTTGAATAGTATTACAAAGGAACTTTACCTACGATATTATGGTCCAGATTTTGCAATGGATTCTTTATATGGAATCAACTGGTGTCGTATTCCTCATTTTTATTATAATTTTTATGTATATCAATATGTTACTGGAATTGCAGCTGCAACTACCCTTTCCCAGAAAATAATTCAGGGAAATATAAAAGCTCAGGAGGCTTATCTGGATTTCCTAAAAAGTGGTTGCTCAGACTATTCTATCAATTTATTAACAAAAACAGGTGTTGATATGACCTCTCCCGAGCCAATAAAAGCAACTACTACCCTTTTTTCCGATTTGGTAAATGAGATGGAGAATCTGTTGGATTCGTAGTATATTGAAAGATAATGCAATATAGAGAAACAAAAAAAATTCAAGATTTTTAAATGGTAAATAATTTTCGCAAAGTATTCATCACCCGAAGAATTCCAGTTGAAGCTATATCACATTTGCAGCAAAATTGTATGGTAAATGTGTATAATTCTGATGAAGCTATTCCCAGGGAGGTATTATTAAGTCGAATCAGTGATATTGACGGTCTTCTGTGTTTACTTTCGGATACCATTGATCAGAAGGTACTTGATAAAGCTTCTCATCTGAAAGTAGTCAGTAATTTTGCAGTTGGTTATGATAATATTGATGTTGCTTATGCAACTACAAAGGGAATTGTGGTTACCAATACACCGGGTGTGTTGACCAATGCCACGGCAGATTTCAGTTGGACACTTTTATTGGCTGTCAGCCGTCGTATCATTGAAGGTGACCGGAAATGTCGAGACAAGCAATTTAAAGGCTGGGGGCCAATGATGCTGCTTGGGCAGGATATAGTGGGTAAGATACTTGGTATTGTTGGTGCTGGGCGGATTGGTACAGCAGTTGCTCAAAGAAGCCAGGGGTGGGGTATGAAAATTGTTTATTTTGATGAGAAGAGAAACAATTATCTTGAAAAACAATTTAGGGCAAAACGCGTTTCTCTAAATAAATTGTTTGAACTATCAGATTTCATCTCGGTGCATTTGCCATTAACACCTCAGACAACTCATATGATTGACGGGGCAGTATTAAATAGGTTGAAACCATCAGCCATTTTAATCAATACTGCACGGGGTTCAATAATAGATGAAATAGCCCTCTTGAAGGCTCTTAAACAGAATCGGCTTGCTGGAGCAGGTCTGGATGTTTTTGAAAAAGAACCCCAAATTCATAAGGATTTTCTAAAACTTGATAATGTTGTATTAGCACCCCATATTGCCAGTGCAACTCACGAAACACGCTCTAAAATGGCAATGATGGCAGCGGAAAATTTGTTGTCTGTCTTGAATGGAAGCAAACCAAAATATCTTGTAAATAAGGAAGTACTGAGTTAAATGGATAGGAGATTTAACATCTATCTAAATCACAAAAAAGGAATAATCTAAACAAGTAAGTGACAGGGATAGAAATGGACAAAAAAGCCCCAAAAGCCTATAAAAATCTGGAGTTTTTAAACAGTAGTGATGCCAGGACGATTCGTATTCTCTCTGAATATTTAGAACCAGCCTCCCGATTCAATAAGCTAAATGTGAAAGACACTATTGTTTTTTATGGCTCAGCTCGAGTGGTGGATGGTGAATCTGCTCAAACTAATCATAAATTGATCAAAGAAGAATTCGAAAGAAATCCTTCAAACGAGTTAAAAAAGAAACTAAAAAGCGCTGAGACAGTGGTCTATATGTCCCGTTTTTATGATGAAGCCCGTGAATTAGCCCGTCTTTTAACTGAGTGGTCTATTAGTCTGAAGAATAGCCATCATAGATTTCTGGTCTGTTCAGGTGGTGGACCTGGAATCATGGAAGCGGTGAATAGAGGGACAAAAGATGTACCTGGCGGTAGATCAATCGGATTGAATATTTCAATTCCGATGGAACAGCACTCAAATGAATTTATATCCTCTGAATTAAATTTTGAGTTTCATTACTTCTTTATGCGAAAATTTTGGTTCGTCTACCTTGCCAAAGCGTTGGTTATATTCCCGGGGGGATTTGGTACAATGGATGAATTATGGGAGGTTCTTACCCTTATTCAAACAGGCAAGATACAAAAGCAGATGGCAGTGTTATTATATGGAGAAGAATTTTGGAAAAAAGTCATTAATTTTCAATATATGATTGATAAGCAGGTAATTGATAAACAAGATTATAGTCTTTTTCAATTCTGTAATTCTCCACAGGAAGCCTTTTTATATTTAAAGGATTATTTAACAGCCGCATTTCTTTAGCCTTTTATTTTTTCTGCTTTTCCAGGTTCTTTATACCGATAATATTTGGAACCGACCAGGCAGTCTGATTGTTTTCTCCCATCATAAAGCTAGCTTCGTGGCTTCCCACCAATTCTTTTTCTATTCCCCCTAATGAGAAATATAGACTTGCAGCTGGCCCACCCTCCAAATACATGGTGTTTAAAATATTTAAAGGAAGTTCCAGCAGCATATTAATGAATTCATGAACACTATAAGGGGAGCGGCAATGGATTAATAATAAATTGGCGGATTTATCCATTCCAATACAGGCAATACTCCATTTTTTCGCCTGTGGCTCCCAAACGTTCTCCTGTTGACAATTTATCATACGAATGCATTGGGAAAAAGATGAATACTTATCTCTCCACAGGTTAAAGTCATCACAATTTAGATCAATAACCTGAGCTGCCGGTATATTTGGGTCCAAAGGCCCACAGGCAAAAACAGTTTTATGATGTGAATTGAGATGTGGATTATTAAGATGTGAACCGCTTTTTAAATACCCTACCGATGTTATATAATCTGTTGCATACATGCCCGCATTGATGGCTACCTTTAGTTTAAACTGCTCAGCCCATTGTCGTGGGGTTCTTTTTAAGCCACCATAATAACTCTCGCAATATATATCTATCTTATAGAACTGTGGATTAATTCTTAAGACGGTAATATGCGAATCACCATAATCGGATAATATTGGGGCATCAAATATACCTAAAGCCAAACCGGGTTCTATATGTGCCCAGCTGTCTAAATTTTGTCCGGAATTGGAGCACCCTAATAACGCTGAAATAATTATCTGTAAAATAAGAAAAAAGATAAAACAATACCGAATTATATTATTTTGCAGCATATTAATATGATTAAAACTTTTTTAGACACACAGTAATTTTGTTAATATCGTAACGGATCTTTATGCAATTGATTCAGGGGAATATAATAGTTATATTCGCCATCCAAGTAAACATTTATATAAAATGTTTTAAACGAAGATTATAAAGGTGTTTGAATGAGATTGAAAGGAAAGGATAAACGAACTTTACGGGCCGAAGGGACTCAGATAAAACCTGAAATCTGGATAGGGAAAAATGGCATTACAGAGGGCATATACCAGACAATTGAAAATTCTTTTCGGACAAAAGAACTGGTGAAAGTAAAAGTATTGGATAATTGTGAAATAGACAAGAAGGAAGTTGCCAATCTATTATCAAATCGATTGAATGCAGAAATTATACAGATCTTGGGGAATATGATTCTCATATACCGATCATTTTCAGAGGCCCGGGATTGAATTCTACAACTGCCAGATATATATTTTTACTGATTCTGATGACCGTTTTATTTGGCCTCACCTTTGTAGCCTCAAAAATTGCCTTGCAGGGGATTGGAATATTTCAGCTTGTGTTTTTGCGTCATTTCTTTGCTTTTGTTTTATTAACTGCAATTTTATGGCGGAATCGTAATAGGTTTTATATAGCCAAGCGAGATCGAAAACAGTTTTTATTATTAACATTAATAGAACCTATTGGATATTTCATTTTTGAAACAATTGGAATAAATTTTACCACACCTTCCAATGTATCTCTCATCATAGCAACAATCCCGGTTTTCTCCCTTCTGTTTGCCCTGTGGATATTAGGTGAGAAAGTAAATCGGTATGCGTTTCTTGGTATCTTTTTTTCACTTTTCGGTGTATATCTAATTGTTTCATTGCAGGAGAAGAGTGTCCTGGCACCAAAACCGCTTCTAGGAAACATCTTCACCCTCGGGGCGGCAATTTCTGCAGGTATTTATAATTCTCTTTGCAGGCGGCTTACCCAAACTTATTCACCGTGGACTATCACCTATGCACAGGCAATTGTGGCCACTTTCGTTTTTCTCCCATTAGCCTTCAACGAGACAATTTTTTTAGGTGATTCCTATTTTGATTTAAAGATTTTCCTCAGTATTTTATATCTGGCAATCGGAGGTTCGGTTACAGCCTACCTGATCTTGAATTATACACTCAGTAAATTACCCACCTACAAAGTTGCCATATTTGCTAATTTCGTACCAGTTGTGACTATATTTGCTTCCTGGTTGATTTATGGTGATATGTTGAAGTCTGTTCAATTTATTGGTGCCGGAATGGTGATTTTGGGTATTTATCTGACATATATCAGGTTTACAAAGTAATACCATTTTTATTAAAAATATTTTGGCGGCTCTGCTATATTAGAATAGCCCGCTTACAACTTGACCGGGGATTTTAAGATGAATTTATTATGGTCTTGTCCGATAATGCCGCAGGAAACTTCTGGATCATGTTCAAAAAATACAAACCATTCCTCATCTACCGCTCTTCTTAAAATGTTTTCTTTTTCCTGAATGGTAGTGACTGGATAAAGATCATAAGCCATTACCCAAGGAAGTGGAATGTGCGAGGACATTGGTAGAAGGTCTGCTGCATATAGGAGATTCTCATTTTTCCCTTTCACGAGTAATAACTGTTGTGCAATGGTATGCCCATCTGAAATGATAATTTCTATGTTTTCAAATATTTTTTCTGGACCGTCTAGGATTCTTAGTTTATTCGATTTAAGATGAGGATTTATATTATCAGAAATATAGCTTGCCCTGTCCCTAGCAAATCCTTTCAATGCCCATTCTAATTGTCTTTTTTGAATATAGTGAGTGGCGTTTGGGAATTGGAGTTTTACATTTCCCATTTCATCAGAGTATGTTGTCCCACCAGCATGATCAAAATGAAGATGAGTAATAATAACGTCAGTGACATCCTCCGGAAATATGTTTTCGGCTTTCAAGGAAGATATTAATGAATACTCAGAATTATCCACTGCATACATCATTTGAAATTTTTCCGTGAATTTTGTGCCAACGCCTGAGTCAATCATGATAATCCGATCATCTCTTGTTAACAACAGCGTATTCAGTGCCAGAAGGATGCGATTGAGTTCATCGGGGGGATTCTTCTTTTCCCAAAGTGTACGTGGGACCACCCCAAACATCGCTCCACCATCTAATCTGTATCTTCCGGCATCTATGAGTTGAACATGATATTTTCCAATTTGTCTCATTTTCACCTCGGAAAAAAATAAATTATTAATATTTGATAATAATAAAATTTAAACTTTGAAAAGATCAAATGAATTTTTAGATTTATCGCTCGAAAATCCCCTCGTGTTACTTTTTTTATTTTGAAAGGAAGCAAAAAATGAAAGGATTGCATCCATTTTGGTTCATTTTTCTTGTTTGTTTACTAATTGAACCATCAATGAATCAAAATTTATATGCTTCTCCGAATCAACATACTAGCAGTGATACAGTGACAGTCACACACCATCATCAGGAAGCCCCACAATCTCATTCCACTCTTGGGACAGAGCTGCCCATCTGGAGTATCATCCCATTTATTGGTATTTTGCTTTCAATAGCCATATTCCCATTGGTTGCACCTCATTTCTGGCATCATCACTTTGGTAAGGTCTCAGCTTTTTGGGCACTGGTATTTGCCATTCCATTTGTGTTTGCCTATAGGGGAGATGCTTTATATGAAATATTACATATTTATATAGTTGACTATATACCTTTTATCATTTTATTGTGGGCATTGTTTACTTCGGCTGGTGGAATCCTGGTCAAAGGGACAATGGTCGGTACACCATTCACAAATCTGATAATGCTTCTCATAGGAACTCTTATTGCCTCATGGATAGGAACAACCGGTGCAGCCATGGTCCTAATTCGACCTGTTATTAGAATGAATAAGTTTCGAAAGTCAAAAGTACATATTTTTGTTTTTTTCATTTTCTTAGTTGCTAATATTGGTGGCTCTCTGACACCATTAGGTGATCCCCCACTTTTTCTGGGTTTTCTCCATCATGTTCCATTCTTCTGGACTTTTAATCTATTTCCAGAAATGATCTTTCTGGCCGGAATTTTACTCTTTTTATTTTTCTTAGTAGATAGCTTTCTGTTCCGACGAGAGGGATGGCAAAAGAAAGCGGATTTAGAATCCTATAATTATAGAATAACAGAGGAAATGGCAAAAGATGGAATTAAAAAACAATCCGAAAAAGAGATTGCTAAAAGTAAATATCAAAATTCTGCGAAAATAAGCATTCAAGGCTTACACAATTTAATCTTTCTGTCGGGTATTATGGGAGGTGTTTTATTTAGCGGACTGGTTCACATCGGAGATTTATCAATCTTTGGTGTACATGTCACTATCCAAAGTACGATTAGAGACGGTTTTCTGGTCTTAATGGGAATTTTGTCACTGAAAACAACTGCCTGGTCAATCAGAGAGGGTAATGAATTCAGCTGGTTTCCCATACAAGAAGTTGCCAAATTATTTGCTGGAATTTTTATGACCATTATACCAGCGTTGGCCATGTTAAAATCTGGTACTGCTGGGAACCTGTATTTTATCATAGAAGCTGTCAAGCAACCCTGGCATTATTTTTGGGTGACCGGATCGTTATCCAGTTTTTTAGATAACGCACCAACATATTTAACCTTTCTGAGTACAGCACTTGGTCAATTCTATTCTGGATTACCAGAAGCAACAGCCGTGGTAAATTTGATAGCTGAACATCCCAGCTATCTGGCAGCTATCAGCACTGGAGCTGTTTTTTTTGGATCCATGACTTATATAGGTAATGCCCCTAATTTTATGGTTAAATCTATCTGTGAAGAACAGAATATTAAAATGCCCAGTTTTTTTGGCTATATGATCTATTCAGTAGTAATATTAGTACCGATTTTCTTTTTGATAACTATAATATTCTTTTAATAATGTTGTTGAATGATACCCATACTCATCTGCATTTCGATCAGTATATAAAAGACCTCTCTGAGGTTCTTTTAAGGGCGGACCAGAAAAATATACAACGAATTTTAACTCTGGGTACAGATTTAGCATCCAGCAAGATATCCATAAAAATTGCCAACCAATATAAAAATGTATATGCGGCAGTTGGAATCCATCCCACCGATATCCATCGTTCAAAAGAGCGGGATATTATAGAAATAAAAAAACTTGCCTCGAATGAAGCGAAGGTTGTCGCTATTGGAGAAATTGGTCTTGATCTTTACTGGAAAGAAGTTCCACTGAAAGATCAATTACCTGTATTTGAGAAAATGCTTGATGTTGCGAATGAACTGAAGATGCCGGTGGTTGTTCATAACCGCGAAGCACAGCAGGAGATGCGCGATTTTTTTTCAAAAAGACAAATAACATCACTCAGCGGGGTGATGCATTCCTTTTCAGGAAATGAGAATGATGCCCAATTCTACCTAGATAAAAATTTGCATATATCGTTTACTGGTGTTATAACCTTTAAAAACTTCAAACAACAACGTACCGTTCAATGCATGCCATTAGATAAAATTTTACTTGAGACCGATTCACCCTTTTTGACCCCAGTTCCTCACCGTGGAGAAAGAAATGAACCTTCGTATGTTGAATTTGTGGCCAGGCAATTGGCGAAAATCTATCGGATAAGTTATCAAGAGATTTGCCAAGCTACATTTGATAATGCAGTTAAGTTATTCCAATGGTGAAGTAAGGATTCTTTTATAATAAGAGAAGATAAAACTTATCATCATTTGATTTGGTATCCCTTAAACTATTTATTCAATTTTTGTAAATAAATTGTATAATAGTATAACTCATATGAATAGCAAAAAATCGATCCGGCAACCAAATCTAATCATTTCAGTTTTACCTCTCATTTTTATGATGATACTCTTATTGGTTGGATATGGGATTTTTCGTATTAAAGTAGAAGTGCTCTTGATCGTTTTTGCTCTATTTACTGGTACGATTGGTAGATTCGCGGGATTTTCTTGGGAACAAATGAAAACCGGGATTATTCAATGTATTACAAAAGCCCTACCGGCAATGTTAATCGTTATAACTGTGGGTATCTTAATCAGTTCTTGGATGGTCTCAGGTATAATTCCTATGTTGATATTTTATGGTTTGAAGCTAATTAGTCCAGAGTATTTTTTAGTGAGTTCGTGTATTGTCTGTAGTGTAGTATCTATCCTTACTGGCACTAGCTGGGGAACAGTAGGTACGGTTGGTGTGGCCACTTTAGATTATTTACCTTGGACTTTTATGAATTATTTAGGATTTTTCTTTGCTATTAGTTATGGGTATACCGGATTTGCGATTGATCCAAAAATTCGGGAGGATGAGACAAAGCCAGGAAGTTAAAATTAATTCAGTTTGTTCCATGAATAGCGATGTGTAATATATTGTTCGTTTTTTAATTTTATTTAATAGGGATCTTTCGTTTTAAATAAAAGATTTATTGTATTAATCTCATTTCATAACTCACTTGACTTTTAAATTTTATTTAAAATCCATCACGTGTATATTAGAATCGAAAAATTATGGACAAACCAGAAAGATTCTCGTCCCGCTGGACACTATTGCTTGCCACAGTCGGTATGGCAATTGGTGCTGGTAATATATGGAGATTTCCCAGATTAGCAGGGCAATATGGTGGAGCTTTCTTAATTCCCTGGATGGTTTTTCTTTTGCTGTGGTCGATTCCCTTGATTATAGTAGAATTTTCTATTGGAAGAAAAACCCGCCAAGGAGTTATTGGTTCATTTGTTTCATATATGGGATCGCATTTTGCCTGGATGGGTGGATTTGTAGCTATATGTACCATGGCGATTATGTTCTATTACTCAGTGGTTACTGGTTGGGCATTGAGATATTTTTTTGTCGCGGTCACCGGGAATCTTTCTCAGGTGAATCATTCATCTTACTGGCAACAATTTATTACGGGTTTCCAACCGATGCTTTTTCATCTTTTCTCACTAATTATAGGTAGCATAGTTATCTACCGGGGGATTATAAATGGGATTGAAAAAGCAAACCGTATCTTACTTCCAAGCCTGGTTATCCTGCTGTTTATTGGTGTTATTCGCTCCTTAACCCTTCCAAATTCGTTGATTGGATTGAATTATTTCTTTGGAATAAGAGGAGAATATCTCCTGGATTACAGAGTATGGCTGGAGGGTTTATCTCAATCGGCCTGGTCCACCGGGGCTGGTTGGGGATTGATCCTTACTTATGCTGTCTATATGAAGGAAAAAGAAGATATCGTCTTAAACTCATTCATAACGGGTTTTGGTAATAATTCAGCATCTCTCCTTGCTGGATTAGCTATCATCCCGGCCATTTTTTCTCTCGCACCTACAATAGCGAATGCCGAAGCAGCCTTAAAAGCAGGCAATGATGGACTCAGTTTTATTTTCATTCCTCAACTTTTCAGTAAACTGCCGGCCGGTGCTTTTTTTACATCAATATTTTTTCTCGGACTTTTTTTTGCCGCTTTAAGTTCACTGATTTCTATGCTGGAACTAGCCACAAGGATCATGATGGATTTTGGATTATTAAGGAGAAAAGCACTCCCTATGGTTGCTATTCTTACAGCAATCCTAGGCTTACCTTCTGCATTCTATTTTAAATTTTTTCAAAATCAAGATTGGGTCTGGGGATTGGGCCTTATCATTAACGGTTTATTCTTCGCCATCAGTGTCATCAGTTATGGAGTGCATCGATTTCGGCAGCAGTTTGTTAATATCGTTGAAGGCGACCTCAGAATTGGAAAATGGTTTGAAATTGTTATAAAATATTTTATTCCAATTGAAGCTTTGGTATTATTGATATGGTGGTTATACCGGTCAATTGGCTGGAATCCAAAGGGCTGGTATAATCCCATTCAACCAGATTCCCTAGGCACCTGTATAATACAGTGGTTGTTGTCAATTTTACTATTAATTATATTAAACCGTTGGATAGTTAATAGGGTGAAGAAAAACAGGATATAACATGGAACTTTTAGCCATTCTAATAATGATTGTAACCTTAAGTTTCATTTGGGGCGGCTTGATATATTTCCTACTCATTGCTCGTAGGAAAGAATAGAAAGATCAGGTTTAACTTTTTAAATATTGATGGGAACATGTCGGATTACCAACAGATTTTAAACGAACTTGAAAAATCACATATGGGGTCGGTTTATTTACTTTACGGTGAAGAGTACCTGCTGGCTGATAAATTGATTGATAAAATGAAAAATCTCTTTTTAACAAACCCAGAAAGGGAAATTAACTTTTTTACCCGTTATGCTTCTGAGGATGGGATTGATGCTGTCATTAACCTAGGTGCTGGAATGAGTTTGTTTTCTGAAAGAAAGTTAATTGTATTGAAAGAGGTGGATTCTTTAAAGACCACAGACTTGGAACGCTTGGTAAAATTTATATCGAAGGATCTGGAGGGCATTTGTTTTATTTTACATACAGATCTATCAAATTTGTATCAGTCGAAGTTGAAAACTCTTGAAGATAAAGCGATACTGGTCAATTTATCTCCCTTGAAAACAAGTGAATTAAAGCAATTCGTTATACAGGAATTTAAAAAAAGTAATACAGATGTTACGGAAGATGCAATTGACGCACTGTTGTTCCTGGTAGGAAATCATTTAGCGGATTTAATTTTACAAATCAATAATATTTGTTTGTTATATTCGGATAAGAAAATTATTGATACACCTGAAATTGAAAACATTGCCTCGGTTTATGCTTCACATGATGTGTTTCAATTAAATAACTTCATTGGGAATAAAGATTATTACAAAGCTCGTTTTGCATTGGCGAATTTAATGGAAAGTGGTATTTCACCACATCAAATTATCAGCCAGCTTTTCAGGCATTTCTCAATATTATGGAAGTTAATAGGATTATCACGAATGAAAATAACAGATAATGACACTCTGTTAAAAGAATTAAGAATTTACCGAAAGTATTTGAATGAATTTAAGGTACAGAGTAGTCTATGGAGAACTGAATCGTTGATTTCGGTATTCAAATTAATATTCAATGCTGATAGAGATTTAAAAAGTAGCGCAACAGAACCCCAAATTATTCTTGACAAGTTAAGTTTTGCAATTATAAATTTAAAATAAGTAATTGGGAACTTTGAAAAATAGCTAACGTTTAAAATTCGGATTTTTTTCATGATAACAAAAACAAAAGAGGGGAAAAAAAGTAGCATTACCGATGAGCAGCTTATTGCGCGATTTCAGTTGGGAGATGTTCAAGCTTTTGATATCCTCGTTAGACGATATAAAGATCAGTTACTGAATTTTATTTATCGTTTTGTGGGAAATCGCTCCGATGCAGAAGATATTGTACAGGAAACTTTTTTAAGAGTATATAAAAATAAACACTATTATAAAGAGATTGCAAAATTCTCGACGTGGGTTTATACGATTGCCGGGAATCTTGCTAAAACTGAATTAAGGAGAAGAAAAAGACATAAAATCTTTTCAGTAAGTAATTTTATTAACGAAGAAAGGGATTATGATATCCCTGATAAGGAACATAGTCCAGAAAAAAAAGTTGATAGTAGTATACAGGAAACAATTATTCAAAAAGCGATAGAGAAATTGCCGATTAAATTTAAGGAAGTGATCATTTTGAGGGATATTCAAGGCTTTGCCTATGAAGAAATTAGTCAGATTCTTAATATACCTTTAGGAACAGTGAAATCACGAGTGAATCGAGGGAGATTGAAATTACAAGAAGATTTGAAATTTTTATATGAAACTGAACCCAACACTAGGCCGTGAAAAAAAGGAAAGGTTTGCCTATGATCGATTGTGACAAATTAAGAACTAATTTCTCAGATTATTTAGATGAAGAGCTTCCCATTGAGCAACGCAAAGAATTAGAAGATCATTTTTCGGTGTGTCTTGAATGTCAGGAAACCATCAGACAAATGAAAATCATACAGCGCAGTTTAAAGCAGCTGCCACAAATTTCGGTTTCTCCTGACTTTGAACAAAAACTTCATCAGCAGATTTTCCGGGCAAATCAGAAAACGACTTTTTTACCACCCCCTTTCCATAATTGGAAAATACCAGCAATGGGATCGGCCATTGTCCTGGCGACTGTTAGCCTGTTTTTAGTTTTTAATGATTCAACAGAGGATAAATCAGTCCCGGTGGTTCCACCAACTAAAATTTATTCTCCAGCAGCCCCACAGTTACCAGGAAATAAATCAATGAATATTTCCACAACTGAAGAAGAAAGTTCGAATTCTTATCAGAGTTCAACTTTAGTAAGAGACTCCTTAGGAGCTGATAGTTCATTGATTGATAAAAGTGGTGTCATGACTGTCGGTAATAAATAGATCTTATTTGCCTGCGGGAAAACTTCTCCAGAAATTCAACTGGTATTCACCTAAAAAATTCTCTATATTTTTTCCAAATGCTTAATCTTGGGAATTAATGTTTACCAACTTCTTAATTACTATTCCTTCAAAATTACGCCATGTTATTATACTTATAGGAATAGTTACATTTTTTGTACTCTCACTGCTGCCTAACAACACTGCTTTAGTGATCATTAAAATTCTGTTTTTTTTGGCAATTATCTCATTTGTCTATCTGATCTATCAACAGCATGATGAACAATATGTATCTGAAGAACCAATTCCAGAGTATGAAGATGAAAAACAGGATTGGTTACGTATCGAAGATGATCAGGATGTGGAGGAACTCTTCCAGAAATTTATTGATAGTACCCTTCAATTAGTAAAAAAAATATTGGTTTCAGATACCGTTATTCTCCTGTTTGCTAATTATAAGAAAAAGGAATTTACTATCAGGCATGTCGTCACAAATCATGAATCACTGCTCATTGCTCAGAAAAGTTTTAATATTTCAAGTGGTTTACCAAGTTTGATTATAAAAAATCGTACACCCTTAATTGAAAATCATTTACCAGAAGGAAGTGAAATTCTTCCATATTATAAAAACGGTGAAGCACCTCCTAATTCATTCATGGGGATTCCGGTTTTTTTCAAAGACCATCTTATAGGAGTGCTCTGTGCCGATACTTCAGTAGAAGAGGCTTACAGTAAAGAAGATTTGGAAATTATTGAACACTTCAGTCAATTAATTTCTGTACAATTGTTTGGCAGTAATAAATTATATGAGTATGAATCTGAAAACTGGTTGGTAAATACCTTATTTCAAATTAGCAAGGAGATCCATCGGGTCCAGAGTGTCGATGAATTATGGCAATTTTTATTAAAAAAGATACCCTCCATCATCTCCTGCGATAGAATTTCTGTCTCAAAGAAACTTAATGAAAAAGAAGGTGAGATTATTTCAATAGCGGGTGGGACAGGTAACTTAAAAAGTGGGAAAGTATTTCCCCTAAGCGAGGGAATTGTTGGATGGGTAATTCGAAAAAATCAATCGCTATTGGTTGATGATTTTTCTGTTAAAGAAAATTATGTCCCCCGGTTCTATTCCGATGAAACTCCTGCAAAAGACTATTTTTCGTTGTTATCTTTACCGATTTCCACTGAAAGAGAAGTGGTTGCAGCTATATGTTTAGAAAGCATACGCTCTAAGAATTTTAAAGAGCAACATAAAAGAATTCTTCATACGATTTGTAACCATGCCGCTACTATTCACTTCACCACTCAAACTTTGGATCATTTGAGGGAAACGAGTTATAAGGATTGGGATACTAAGCTAGAAAATGTAAATGCTTTTCAATTTATCCTCCCAAAACAGATCAAACAGGCCAGCAAATTTCATCAGCAACTCAACCTGCTTTTTATCAAACTGTATTTTCAGTTAAAAGAAGACAGTCCAGACCTCTTTAAAAAGGTTATAAAAGAATTTTTATCTTTAACCTTGCCTATACTTGATGAAACTGATTATATTTTCAGAATTTTTCCTGATATTTTTGTGATTGTCAATATGTACCAGAAGGGAGATGGGATTCAGGAATTTGCCAGTAAATTGATGGAAAAATTACGTTTGAAAAAGATCTGGGCGGATGGTAATGCATATGATTTTTACACAAGTATGGGAATTGTTAATCATCGATATCTTAAAATGAACGTGGATCATATATTGAAAATAGGAGAAGAGGCAATCAAGCAGGCCAGACTCAAAGGTCCTAACCATATTGCTGTTTACCAAGAAGTTCTGGATGATTCAGGTGAGCAACTCCAAATGTGGGATGGCCAAATAGAAGAATCTTGAATAAGAGAGAAAT
>SMTZ1_10003855_pt1 | contig 17839 bp, 17 predicted proteins | sample DeeMarSWOR136_30_FD_25667 | JGI IMG/M metagenome (IMG submission 25667)
ATTCGGAATTTGCCTCTCACCTCATCATACTCATTCACATCTGGAAAACGCTCCTTCTGGATTCGAGTCATATAGACAACGTCTACCTCACTAATGGCATCTTCAACAGAGTCTACTTCTTTGACCTGAATGCCCGACTTTTTCATTTCATCAATGATTGCGGGTTTCATTCTCAGAGTGGGGGGAGCTGCAAGCTTCACATTGACATCATAATATGAGAGAGCGATGCCAAGGGAATGAACGGTTCTTCCATATCTCAAGTCACCGCAGAGCGAAATTGAGAGCCCATCTATTTTACCCTTCATCTTCTTGATGGAATAGAGGTCAAGAAGAGCTTGTGTTGGATGTTCCTCAGAACCACTTCCTGCATTGATGATGGGGACGCTGGAGAACTCCGCAGCAACCCTTGCTGACCCATCTAGGGGATGACGTATCACGATGACGTCCGCATATCTTTCAACCGTGCGGATAGTGTCAGCAAGAGTTTCGCCTTTTCCTCCTGCTGATGAAGAGATGACATCTGCGAATCCAAGAACACGCCCACCTAGTCTAATCATGGCGCTTTCAAAGGAAAGACGAGTTCTAGTTGAAGGCTCAAAGAAAAGAGTCGCCATAATCTTGTTGCCAAGCTCGTTTGATCTTTGTTTCTCTGTCCAGATCATGGATGCTGATCAGGTTGTGCAATCTTTTCATTGGATTCCGCTCCAGCCTTTGAGCGGATGAGCAATTGCTGTCGTACTTTAAGCTTTCCAGAGAGCAATCCGCCCTCTTCGGTTGGCGCGCATACCTACTTGGAAGCATTCCTGCCATACTTACGAGGAATCTCAATCTGCCTCATTTTGAGACCGGCCTCATCAATTAATTGAGTGGCCAAAGTATCTTCATAGTCTTCAATATACACGATTTCTTTGATTCCTGCGTTAATCAGAATCTTTGTGCAAATGCTACAGGGTCTTGTTGTACAAAACATCATGGCACCATTCACACTCACACCATGATACGCAGCTTGGATGACTGCATTCTGTTCAGCATGAAGCCCACGGCATAGTTCGTGTCGTTCACCCGGACTGACACCAAGCTCTTCACGCATACAGCCAACCTCCTCACAATGCCGTAAACCCTTCGGCGCTCCGTTATACCCAGTGCTGAGGATTTGCGATTCTTTTACGATTACAGCTCCCACTTGATTCCTTAGGCAAGTGCTTCTCGATGATACCAAGTCTGCAATCTCGCAGAAGTAGACGTCCTTGCTCTTCCTTGCCAATATCAGAACAGCTCCTTGGTTCTTGGGCAGAGCGTTTGCTCTTAAGAAGGTCTTTGTTGGTTCCATCAGTCTGCCGCGGAATGGGAAAGGTAAAAAGAACAGCCCTCTAGTGAGCGCGTGTCTTCGGAATTAAGGAGAAACCCGCAGTCATGAGAAAACGCGATGGAATGGTCATTGTCTGGCCTGCATACTTGGACTCTAACCTAAGTAGAGCACAGGGACGCAGGGTTCCAAAAAACCTTGGCGCACCTGAAGTTACAGTTGAAATCCTAAAGAAAGCAGCAGAATCTGCAGGATTCGATTATGATCTGGAACCAGACAAGAAATATCCTCGAAATTGGAGTGCTGCGAGCGGTTACCTCGTCTTGGGGAACCCTGAGGGACATAAGAAGAAGCGGCTGTTGCTTATGTTAGCCAAGGGTGTGAGACGCTTAGTTGCACAACGCGAGTCCGCGAAACTAGAAGCGGAGAGAAAGAAGACCAAGAAGAAAAGAAAGGGCACGAAGAGATAGTACTGAGAATTTGAGGGATTCTAGTGAAGCGACTTGGGAAGGTGATACATGTTTCCAAACGAGGGTCTCTTATTCTTAGAACTGATAAGACTCCTGCCATGGGTGAACGTTCTGTCGTGGTGAATAAGAAGGCAGAAAAGATCGGAACTATTGTTGACGTCTTTGGACCTGTGAAAGCACCATATGTCGCTGTTCGTCCTTTAGATAAGAAGAGCGCCGAGAAGCTTGTGGGTCAGATTCTGTACCTCTACAAACGGCGTTGACTCTGTACACATCTGTACATTAATTGTCGAAAATGTGGAGCCTCTTCCGAAATCTAAATATCAATCCTTGTAGAATGTCTGGTGTTGCCATGTGTTAGCCAAAGGTCATCCCAATGAACGATGAAAAGGATCCAATTCTCGGTGCTCTAAGAGTGGCAGGAGAGAGTGGTCTTCTCGTCAAAGAACTAGCGACTAGCCTTGGTATAAAACCAAATAAATTGACCAAAAAAATCGAGCAACTTGTGTCAAAGGGGCTAATCAAAGTGCAGAAACTAGAACAGAAAGAAGAAAAATACGTACTGAGAGAGAACTTAAGCGATGAGGCTGACCATGGTCGTTTGTCTGATATGGACGGGTGCCCCTGTTTTCATTGTCTGAGAATTAGTAGATGTGGTGTTAGACAGCCTGACTCGCCTGTTAGTTGTAGGGAAATCGAAGAATGGATGATAAGCACTGCGGCGAATTAGTCCCCTATTTCATCATCTGGTTGTCCTATCGGTCCTATTGCCAACAAATAGATCTCCGCACTGGTCGTACGTGATGCCGCAGGCTTCACCAGTTTAACGGAGTGATACTTCTTCTTAGTTGCGTGAAGGAAATCTTCGAAACCACTTCCTTGGAATACCTTAGTGAGCACCTTTCCTTTTTCATCTAACAGTTTCAATCCTATATCTAGAGTGCCCTCTGCTAGCGAGAGTTGTCTAACAACATCCAGTTCCCAGTTTCCAGAAACCTTCGGAGCACAGTCTGATATGACCAAACCAACAGGTCCTCGAGTTGCAGCTCTAATACGGTCCAGTATACCAGAGTCCAAGATGTCCCCCTGGATGAAAGTGACTCTTTCAATCGGACTCATGGGATTGAGGTCAACGGCAACTATCTCTATACCACTGTCCATCTCTCTAAGGACTTGAGTCCATCCACCCGGACTACTGCAGAGTTCAACTACTGTGTTAATGCCGCTAAGCAGTTTGTATTTCGCTGCAATTTGTCTTAGTTTGTACGCACTTCTGGCTCTGTATCCATGAGCTTTTGCAGACTTGTAATAGTGCTCCTTTGTCCGGGGTTTCTTTGGTTTAGGCATTTCTATTTCGCCCCCGCAAGGTTGGTTACTATCTCAGTTACCTGTCCAACTTTAGCGTTCGTTCGTATAGCTGTCGGTTTGAAATGGGTTCGCTCTGCAAGATGCCCAGATTCTCTGATAGTAGAGATAATCTCAGTGAGTTTCGGTGGGACTAGACCATGCAGGTCACAGAGTGCATGGATATCAATGAACGGATGAGTATCTAAGGCACTCTCATCAATCATTATTTTCATCAATCGTATGACTCGTTTATCAAACACATCCTCCATTTCTGGAGCAATCCGTTCTGCAGCACTCAGGATGCTAGGATCATAGAGATTTCCAATCCAGAGCGGTCCTGCAGTGCCAATCTTTCCAGAGCACCCATCTTTCTGATGCTCGATTTTACTATATTCCTGTCTAGTTCTCAAGGGTATGACTTCAGCATGCATGCATTCCGGACAGTACATGACTAGTCCCATGTCATCTACCTGACGATTAGCCTCATTTCGATCCGCCTTGACCCGGAGCCAAATCCTAACATAATGATCTGTGCTTAGCACCGCAAGTGGTGCGATTGAGTAGTCATTTGCTCCTGCAACTGTGAATGTATGCCCAATCACAAGCCTCACAGCGAGCTCATGTGAAAATGGTGTCCTAATCGAGAGTCCCCCGTATTTCCTGAGAGATACCCTGGGATAGACGCCATAGAGCGCAGCCATATCGGTAGCAGTAAGGGCAAGGAGACCCCCTTTAGGACTCATTGATTGGATTGAGGCATTCAAGTATGGAGCAGGTGTGCCAAAGGGGTCAACATCCACATAATCAAACCTCTTTGCCCTGGACTCTGTCAATAGAAGCACCTTGGCATCTCCCTGTTTTGCCCGAGCTCTATCAGATAGCTCCAAATGTTGGATGTTCTTATTGATGGTTTCAATGGCATTTGGATTTGCATCGAACATCACAGCATCGAATGTTCCTTCACACTCAATCAGATAGCGGAGTGTTCTAACGCCGCATCCTGCTAGCGGCTCACATATCAGCTCTATCGCATCTTCTTCGAGATATGCAGAAAGAAAGAGGACAGAAAAGTCACGATTGAGGCGCATACGTGGATTCATGAAAACTGGCATGTCAGCTGTGGGTTGTTTCTTGTTTTCAGTGTAGTAATCAACATCTGCGCTGACGAAGGTGATTCTCCCTTCTGTGTACTCTTTCTCTACTATCATGGCCGCGAGGGAATCGTTTGGTGTGCTTAAGAATGATGAGCATCATGACAAAGACCACTACGCAACCTCTAAGAGGGAGTCATATCGTGAAATGATAACTGGCGGCAAGGCTAGTTAGTAATTACTACGGTGATATCTTTGGTAACCAAAATCAAGATTCAGACAAACAAGGGTGACATCGTCGCAGAGTTCTGGTCAGATGATGCTATCAATACGGTCAAGAACTTCGTCACACTTTCCCAAGATGGCTATTATGATGGTCTAACTTTCCATCGTGTTGTACCCGACTTCGTAATTCAAGGCGGAGACCCAACGGGAACAGGGTCGGGCGGTCCGGGGTATAGAATCCCCTGTGAAACAAGTGGGAACAGACAGAAGCATCGAGATGGAGCATTCTCAATGGCTCATGCAGGGCGTGATACAGGCGGATCTCAGTTCTTCATAGTCCTGAATGGGAACAACTGCAAGCATCTCGATGGAAAACACACAGTGTTCGGTCAGACAACAGAGGGCTTTGATGTAGTCAAGCAGATCAGACAAGGTGACAGGATGTTAAAGGTCGAGGTTCTAGAACTTGACTCTACAATTGAGCATCATCAACTTCGAAAACTCTAGTCTTTTGAAATGCGATTAGGGGAGAGTCTATATACGGGACATCTTACGGAACAAAAGGAGCACACAAAATGTCGGCCCCATTATTCCTCGGAACAAGTATTGCATCAGGTCTGCTATCCATATTTGTAGCACTCTTCATTTACTATCAGGTCAAGAATTCAGACCAAGGCAGCGAGAAAATGCGCGAAGTCAGTGCGTTAGTCGAAGAAGGCGCATACTCTTTCATTAAGGTACAATATAGAATCCTTGCAATCTTCACACTTATTCTTGCACTATTGATCGCACTCCTCTTTGTGGATTTTGGCATTCAAATTGCTATCTCCTATGTTCTTGGCTCCGGGGCAAGTATGGCTGCAGGATATGTTGGAATAGTCGTAGCCACCAAGGCCAACCGTAGGACTGCCGCAGCTGCAGAATCTGGCGGGCTTGGACCTGCCTTCAAAGTTGCGTTCAGAGCTGGATCCGTCATGGGATTGATGATTGCTGGAATCGCACTTGTTGGACTAGGGATGCTCTATCTGCTCTGGAACATTATTGTTCCTGTGGAGGTCTTTGAGTCCTTAGGTCTGGAGCCTGCTGTTGGGCTCTGGGAGATTATTACAGGCTTCTCGTTTGGTGCCAGCACAGTAGCACTCTTTGCCAAAGCTGGTGGCGGCATATACACAAAGACAGCTGACCTATCAGCAGATCTCGTTGGAAAGATTGAACATCACATTCCTGAGGATGACCCAAGGAATCCCGCCGCTGTTGCTGATGCAGTGGGTGATAACGTGGGTGATGTAGCTGGAACAGGAGCAGACCTGTACGACAGTAACGTGGCTGCTATCCTTGCAGCAGCTATTCTTGGTGCTGGCATTGATCTGCATCTTGATGGTGTTCAGTTATTTGGACTTCTACCCCTCATGATCGCTGCCCTTGGGACCATTGCTTCAGTACTGGGAGTCTTCTTGGTCAGAGCGAAACCCGACCAAAATCCAGGACCTGCATTGAATCGGGGAACCTACATCACGACGCTTCTATTTGGTATTTTTACAGTGGTAATGGTAGTGCTTCTTCAGCTTGACATCGCAATCGCTCTAGCGGCAATTGTTGGGCTTCTTGCTGGAGTATTCATTGGCTTCACAAGTGATGTGTTCACTAGCGATCGTGGTCTGGGAGGCTTTCAGCCTGTTCAGAAAATGGTCGATTCTGCCGATAAGAGTTCTGCGAATCTTATACTCTCAGGCTACGCATACGGATTGTTGAGTGCAGTGCCATCAGTCGTTGGTATTGGTGTGACTATGGTGGTATCATTCCTACTCGGTTCAGGAGCCACGACACTAGGTCCAGTAATGTGGGAGAATGGAATATACTGTGTAGCTATTGCTGCCGTTGGCTTATTGTCAACAAATGGGATGATCATGAGTTCAGATGCATATGGTCCAATTGTGGATAATGCACGAGGGGTCATTGAACAGGCTCAAGCACCTGAGGAAGCAATCATAGTCTGCGACAAACTAGATGCCAGCGGTAACACAGCAAAGGCGATCACCAAGGGTTTCGCTATTGGTGCATCAGCAGTGTCAGTTCTTGCCCTCTTTGCAGCGTTTCTGGAATCTACGGATACCCTGCGGATTCCTGGTGTAGTGGCTATAACCGACGTGAATCTTGCAGCACCTGTGGTGTTGGCTGGAGCTCTGATTGGCGCATTAGTTCCGGTGACTTTCTCAGCAATATTGATTCTCGGCGTGGAGCGGAACTCTGAGCGGATGATTACAGAGATACGCAGACAGTTCAGAGATGACCCCGGTATCTTGGAAGGCACTTCCAAGCCTGACTATGATGCATGTATTGCCATTGCAACTTCCGGAGCGATAAAAGAGCTGATGCCTGGTACATTGATTGTCATACTGGTCACACTCGCAACGGGAGCTTTTCTTGGTCTAGAAGCGCTTGCAGGATATTTGGGAGGTGCAGTACTGTCTGGGCTGATAATGGCACTCCTGATGGACAATGCTGGAGGGGCTTGGGACAATACCAAGAAGATCATAGAGTCCCCTGAATACACAAAATACGAGAAAGGAACCGAAGATTGGCATAGAGTTCATGATATTAGTGTAACAGGAGATATGGTTGGGGACCCATTCAAGGACACTGCAGGACCATCAATCAATACGCTACTAGTCGTGATAACTCTAACAGCAACTCTTTTCCTCCCGGTGATTGCAGCGGCAAATGCATGGTTCTCGAGTCTATTTGGATGAGGTGAGTCTGGAGAAATGCGGTTTGGATCAGTCGCCATAGAGTTTCTGCCAGCTGTCCAGCGGATTGTGGCAGACGGTGTTCCAGACTTTTCTCGCATTAATTTAGTGGATATTGTCAGGGACGTTATGGAAATCGAGCATATTGAAGTGATTGAGATCACTATGGAGATGGAGCACATGGTGCCCGGTTCGATTACCCCTGAGGTCATCTCCCAACTCGCTGATTTGAAGGACGAGCTTGGACACTCCTACACAGTCCATCTCCCTCTCTGGTCAATCGAGCTAGCCACCTTCAACGATTTCGTCAGGTCAGGCAGTGTCGAGAGTGTCTGCCACTCAATCAAAATGGCAGAGCCCCTCGAGCCAGATGCCTATGTCTTACATGCAACTGGTGCACTTGCTGCGGAGTATACTCGGAACAACTACTCAGAGATCATGAACCTCCTTGTCTGCGGATATATGACCTCGTTCGCGATGAAGAGCGTGGAAGAGATCATGAGTAAGACAGAGATAGACCCACGAAAACTAGCACTAGAGAATGTCGAATTCCCCTTTGATTTCACACGCGACATAGTGGATGAACATGGCACTGGCATATGTTTCGATACAGGACACCTGCTCACGAAGCAGTCTGGAGATGAGTCAATTATCGACTTCTATAGGAAGCATCGCGATAGAATCGTCGAAGTTCATCTCAACGATGGTATCGACACACGGACCCCAGGCAAGTACGAGGACCATCTCGCCATCGGGAAAGGTGAACTACCTGTCCGAGACTTCCTACTTGAGCTGAAGAAAGATGGCTTCAAAGGCCCTCTCATATTCGAGTTGACCACTGAGGAGGTTATAGAATCTCTTGATGAAATCAGGAAGGTTGTCCCAGAGGTTCTAGGTGGACTCTAAAGACTTCCTGATACTATCGTTATTGCCAGCGTACATAACGTTTTTATCCGGACCCATATGCAGACTAAAGCGCGGGCCCGTGGCATAGCCTGGTTATTGCGCCGCTCTGATAAGGCGGATGTCGGGTGTTCAAAAGTCGCGGTACATGAGCTATCACGACGGAATATCACCCCGGGCCCACCATCTTGCTTCTCCTGCTTACAATTATGACTCCCTATCTCTTATCTGCTCAATGAATGCATCCATCTGTATATATCAAGCCTGACTAGGGAATCGTCTTGGGTACGCCTGTGGAATTCTATAGGACTTATTTCTCCGGTAGTATCCGAAAACAGAAGACCAGACCTTCTCAGATCTATTCTTACATTCAGTTCTTGCTCGAAGAAATCCCTGATTCTCTTTCTATCACGGTAGCTTCTTATCCACAGGTTCGTGATGAATCTCTCAAGCTCTTCTTTGGTTATATCATAACCCATTGCTTCTGGAGGATTCATAGGAATCCCTAGACTGCCAACATTCAGACCTGCCCACATACTCCTCAGTAATTGAATTCCTTTCGTCTGGTCATCACTCAAGGTTTGAAGCTCAGCAATAGCTTTCTTCTGACGAAGAAGCTCCTTTTGAACAAGGGCATGTCTTCGGACCCTTTTCTCATCAGCAGGACTTTCAGGATTGATTGTAGCAAGTTGTTGGGCATACGTAAGGACGGATTCGTAGGAAACGGATGCTGTTTCAATGGGCTTTTTGTTGTTGAATTTGACCATCAAACTGGCAAGATTCATACATCCCTGGGAAGCGTCTACTGCAGCTGGAGCATAAATCGAATCGAATTCCTCTATATCGGGCATTTGCCGTTCGCTTTGTCGATACAACCACTCGGGACTCTTGGGAGGCTCAGATCCTGCTATCCACGACCATCCTGCATCAATACATCTTCTTAGAAGGCGGGGTTTCCCCCAGTTCGTGTCCATCGAGAAGAGCACGTAGTTTGGATACATTACCTCACAACATGAGATAAGGAAGGCGCTTTGTTTCCATCTGCTCAATGCCTTCAGCTGCTTCCCGAGCAAATCTTCTAAGAATTCTAATTCCATGTTCTATGTCCCCCAGTATTGCATGGATGGTGCAAGAAAATCACTCGTTTACTCTTAAACCTACTTCGCTGTCTACCTATCTAGCAAATCTATTCATTTACCTATTGGCACTTGACTCCGAGCAAGTCGCGCTAACAGTCAGTCTTTAATTGCGAGTACTATTCCCAGGATCTTGGTGTCACCTATTGGCTGAGATGAGCAACAAAATCGTGACAAGCATTGAAGAGGTAGACGACCCCATGGCTCGAGAGCGACTTGAGAGGCTGATTGAGGAGCCCCATGTCCTAGGCGTCATGTTGTGGGGCAGTCGTGCAACTGGTTTCGGTGCACCCGGAACTGACTGGGACGCATTAGTCTATGTCACAGACGACTACTATGAACGCTTAGAACTGAAGGACACAATCTGGCTCGAGTTTGACGAAACCGTGGAGCCTAGGAGATTGGTCATTGACTTCTCTCCAATCTCAGATGCATGGTTCAGACAGCAAATCGAATCTCCTCTTGATATTGACCACTCACCATATGCTGAGGGTATTGTGATCCATGACCCCTCAGGCAAGCTGGAGGAGTGGAGACAGAAGCTCGCTAGATATCCCAAGGAGGAGCATGTAGACCGTCTGAAGAACAAATTTGCATTGGCTATTGGTTCCTATGGAGCTGCTCGAATTGACAATGACCGCGGTTTTATCCATGACTCCAAGCTGAACCTGTATCGTTCGATCGTTGCTGCTGTCAATCTATGGTTCACTATAAAGAAATCATGGACGCCGCCATTGAAGTGGTGGACTCCACACGCTAAGAAACTGGGAATGAGTGACGAAACTTATTCGCTATTCTGTGACGCACTGGACAACCCATCGGTCGAAACCGTGGGTGCTATCTTGAAACATCTAAGAGAGATGATTCTAGCTGATGGTTACGAGTTTCCAAACGACTTCATTACTGCATTCCTGGAAACCATCCACGTTGATGGCCGCCCCGGACAGATTCGACATAGCTACATGTAGAATTGGAAAGGACTATCGCTTAATTACGGTCTTGCCTTCGAGAATCACCATCTCGACTGATTCAGGATTTTGAAGGCGCGAGATATTCTTCAATGGATCTAAACCACTCTCCAAGACAAGCAAATCAGCAGACTTGCCAATCTCAATGGTCCCGACATACTTGTCGATGCTCAGGGCTTTTGCAGCGTTCTTCGTGCCGGCCACTATTGCGCCCATCTCGCTCATACCGCCAAGACGAACCATGAGCTCCATCTCTTCCATGGAGGAAGGGCCAAACGGGGTGTATGGCATTCCTGAGTCAGTCCCCAGTACAATCTCAAGACCTGCCTCAACGGAACTCCTGAAGCCTCCTTCGATGAGCGGAAACAACTCCTTCTCCTTCCTAATCATGTATTCAGGAAGCTCACCCTCATCATGATGCTGTAGGGACTCGTAATATGTGGTGAGTGTAGGCATGAATTGAGTACCATGTTTCTTAGCCAGGTTGATGGTCTTCTCTGTCATCGGATGTCCATGAACAATAACATCTACTCCGGCTAGTATTGTGTTGATTCCACCAGGCTCCCCATATGAATGAGCATGTGTCTTCTTTCCAAGTTTGTGTGTTTCTTCTACAGCAGCCTGCAGTTCATCTTGATTGAACTGTGTCGTAAAGCTCTCAGTACCCTCAGATGAGATCGCACCTGTGGCTGCTAGCTTGATGAAATCGGCACCTCGACCAAGCTCTTCCCGTGTGGCTCTTCTCACATCATCGGGTCCATTGGCCTCATTACTCCCGCTATATGACCCTCTACCTGCGGAAATGGTGATCATTCTACCACAGACTAGGAAGCGCGGCCCTTTCACATAGCCATTTCTTATTGCATTCTTGACTGCAAATGGCACGTCGCTACGTCCTGCTGCGTCTCCTGCTGTTGTAACCCCGGCATTCAACAATTGCTCGGTGAATTTGGCCCCACGAATAGCTAGGTACTCGTCAGAGTGTTTCTTGATTTCAGCTGGATCTGGATTGGTTCCATCATGACATACATGAACATGGGTGTCGATTATTCCTGGCATGACAACACGGTCGGAGAAGTCAAGGACCTCAAATCCGGAACCTGAGGCTACTTGAGAACCAACTTCCGCAATCTTGTTCTCTTGAATAAGAATGGACACGTCACTTGCTGTTGTTCCATCGCCGATTATTACAGTTCCTGCCTTCAGGATAATCCCTCTCATCGACACATCTCTCCGCAGCTCATCATCAGCAAAAGGAGGTATTAGCACTTTCTAAGTCTGCCAATTTTCCTATTGCTAAAGACTCATGTGCTCCGCCGCGAGAGTAGATTCAGCGAGGCTGAATGGTGTCACATGAAAATCAGGGCAAGGGTAGCTTTGAGTCAATATCAAAGCGCCTTGAGAATGCCTTTGAGAAGAAGGCTGATGAACCATTAGCAAATGGTACTCTAAATGAGATATCTGACAGCAGCTTCATGGAGGCATTGAGAAAGCCCACCACTGCAATCATCGAGTTCTATACTACCACATGCCCTTACTGTAGACAGCTCACTCCTATTCTAGATGATCTCGCGAGTCACTACAAATCCAAGGTGTACTTCGCCAAAATCAATATTGATACTGCAGAAGAGGCAGCTGAATCATTTGATGTTACTGGTGTGCCGCTTTTGATGGCATTCAAAAAGGGTCTGCCTGTTTCCAAGATGGAAGGTCTGAGGGACATCAATGAATTGGATGGCTGGATTGACAGCATTCACAAAGGTTTCAGACCAATGATTTTGGAGTCAGGTCTGGTCACGAGAATCACTCTAGGTGACCTGTCGTAAAAGGCTAGAGTATCAGTTTGAAGACGTATTCGGCTTCCTGTATGTTCTTGTATGATTCCAAAGTCATTGACAGGCCAAACTTTTGCAGAAACTTAATCATGGGTAGATTCTCCGGATGCACAAAGGCAATGAAAGCCTTCACCCCTTTGCTCTTTGCAATTCGCATCAGGTGAGAAAGTAGGAAGGTGCCAATGCCTTTCTTTTGGTAGTGATCTTGTATGAGAATTGCGAACTCAGCCTCATTCTTATGCCAGTCGAGGAGATACCGTCCTGCACCAATTATCTTCTCAGTGGTACCTTCATCGTCACAACAGATTGTTGCCACAATGCTGATGTCTCTGGACTGATCCACATTGTAGAAGTCCTGTAAGGTTTGCCTACGAAGGCTCTCTAGAGGTGTGAGGAATCTGAAAAATATTGACTCTTCACTCAGACCATAGAACAACTCCTTGATTCTATCAGTATCATCAGGTCTGATTAATCGGAACCGGACATCAATCTCCCCGTCTGGACCTTCAAACCTTTCATGTGCTTCATATTCCAGGGGGAAGTATGTGCCTTTGACCTGAAACGGAATTTGATCTGAGAACACATAACGCATCTCCTTCCCCGCCTCAAGCAAGTCGTTCCGGAACTTGGGATGCGCAATAGCAATCAATGACAGCACACGCTCTCGGATGGTCCTTCCTCTGAGAGTTGCCTGACCATACTCAGTGATGACAACTTCTACATCTCCACGAGTTGTCACTACTCCTGCACCTTCGCTTAGACGTGGCACAATCCTTGATACAGTCCCATCTAACGCTGTGGATGTCATGCAGATTATTGCTTTTCCACCAGGAGACATGGATGCACCCCTAATGAAATCCACCTGCCCACCGATGCCACTGTAGAACCTGTGCCCTATAGAGTCGGAGCATACCTGTCCGGTGAGGTCAACTTCCAAGGCTGAGTTGATTGCCACCATCTTGTGGTTTTGAGCTATGATAGATGGATTGTTAACATACGAAGTTTCTCGAAACTCAAACATCGGGTTATTATCAATATAGTCGTAGAGCTTTTTCGTGCCCATTGCGAAGCTCGTAGTAATTTTGCCTCTGTTAATGCTCTTCTTCCTGTTTGTCACAATCCCACTTTCAACTAGGTCGATGATACTATCTCCAAATCTCTCTGTGTGAATCCCTAGGTCCTTCACGTCTGATTCCATCAAGTGCCTAACGACGGAATTCTGAAGCTTTCCAATCCCAAGCTCTATTGTTGACTCGTTCTCAATTAACCTCGCCACATAACTACCAATGAGATCGCTCTTCTCGTCAGTTCTCTCGGATTGGTACTCCCTTAGTGGTTCATTATGACATACGAGGTGGTCAATATCCCGAATATGAAAGAAAGAGTCCCCATGTGTAACTGGCATATTCTCATTGACCTGTGCAATCACAAGGTCTGCGTGTTCAGCAGCTGATTTTGTGATATCGACTGAGATACCTAGGGAGCAGTATCCATGCTCGTCAGGAGGACTGACTTGAATCAGAGCGACATCCAATGGTAACCTTCTCGAACTGAAGAACATTGGAATGTCTGAAAGATGAGTTGGTGTATAGTCTGCTCTCCCCTCGTATACTGCAGATCGTATATTGTCGGAAACAAAGAAAGTATTGTGCCTGAACTGCTCCTGAAAGTGTGGGTCGGCAGAGGGTGTGTCACCGAGAGTAATCATATGGATTATCTCGTTGTCTGCCATCTTTTGTGCGTTCTTTGCCAGCTCCTGCATGAGATGGAATGGCACTCCACAGCCAGTTCCAAGAAAGATACGAGTACCTCGCTTAATCTTCCTTATAGCTTGGTCTGCTGACAATATCTTACCCTTGTACTTGTCAGTCCATTCCTCGTTGGCCATCCATCTCTCCTCTGGATTGCTGGATTCAAGGTCTTATGGACCATATAGAGATTTCCAACAGGCAAACGGGATTAGAGCTTGAGCTTGAAAGTATACTCATCATCTTGGATGCTCAGATGGCTCTCAACTACCTTTCCTGTCTTATGCAGAAATCTAATCATTGGTTGATTTCTTGGATGCACAAATGCGACAAAAGCCTCCACACCCTTACTCTTTGCAATCCGCATTAGGTGAGAGAGCATGAAACTTCCGATTCCCATTCCCTGATACTCGTCTCGAACAAGAAGGGCAAACTCCGCCTCATTTGTGCTTCTGTTGAGCAGGTATCTCCCTGCGCCTATGATTCTTTCAGACTCACTCTCGCCTATTGGCCTGATAACTGCTACAATGGATACATCTCGGTCAGCATCTACGTCATAGAAGTCTTGCAACGTGCGTCTGGGTAGGCTCCTTAGAGGCGTCAGGAACCTGAAATATATACTCTCTTCTGAGAGCCCATAAAACAAATCCTTGATTCTGTCTGAATCGTCTGGTCGGGCGAGTCTAAAGTGGACTGTAACAGTCCCCTCCACACCTTTGAATGTCTCTTGGTATTCATATTCTGTTGGGAAGTAGGTTCCTTTGACCTGAAAGGGTACTTGATCCTCGAAGACATAATGCATTTTCTTTGCAGCCTCAAGCAGCTCGTTCCTGAAGTCAGGATGTGCAACAGCAATTAGTGATAGGACTCGTTCTCTAATGGTCTTTCCATGTAGTATTGCTAGACCATACTCGGTTATCACCACATCGACATCGCCACGTGTTGTCACTACTCCGGCCCCCTCACTCAACCGGGGCACAATCCGCGAAACTTTGCCGTCCATGGCTGTTGACTGCATGCAGATGATGGCTTTCCCACCTGGTGACCTTGATGCGCCACGGATGAAGTCTACCTGACCGCCAATCCCACTGTAGAACTTGTGGCCAATCGAGTCCGCACACACTTGGCCAGTCAGATCAATCTCAAGAGCCGAGTTGATGGCTATCATCTTCTTGTTCTGGCCTATGACATATGGGTCGTTTACATAGGCTGTGTCATGAAAGTGAAACATCGGGTTATTGTCAATGTATTCGTAGAGTTTCTTGGTGCCCATGGCAAAACTGGCGATGACCTGCCCTTTGTGAATACTCTTCTTCTTGTTAGTGACCACTTCACTCTCTATCAGGGGAATTAGACTGTCACTAAACATCTCTGTGTGAATTCCAAGATCTCTCACACCAGTTTCCTGAAGATTGCTACAAACAGCTTGTGGCAGAGCCCCAATTCCTAGTTCCAGAGTAGACTCGTTCTCGATAAGTCGTGCAACATAGGACCCAATGAGGTCAATAGTTTCATCACCTTTGTGTGGCTCGAACTCTCTCAGAGGCTCGTTGAATGGAACTAGGTAGTCGATGTCCCTAATATCGATAAACGAGTCGCCATGGGTGACAGGCATCTTGTCATTGACCTGAGCTATGACCAGGTCAGCGCTCTCTGCAGCTGACTTGGTGATGTCCACAGAGATTCCCATGGAGCTGAATCCATGTTCATCAGGTGGACTGATTTGTATCAAGGCCACATCAAGAGGCATCCTCTTTGTCCTGAAGAGACGAGGGATATCAGAGAGCATTATTGGTGAGTAGGGCCTTCTGAAACCGCTTCGCGGATGTTCTCTGATACAAAAAAGGTGTTATGTCTGAATTGTGCCTGAAACTTCGGATCTGCAGAAGGAGTGTCGCCCAGAGTGAGCAGATGGACTATCTCATTATCGGACATCTGATGCGCATGATTTGCCAACTCCTGCACCAAATGATACGGCACTCCACACCCTGTTCCTAAGAAGATACGAGTTCCTCTCTTGATCTTCTTGATAGCATTCTTGGATGCAATTATTTTCTTCTTGTACTTCTCGTCCCATCTGAGTCCAGACATTGCAATTCCTCCTTTAATCGACCTATGGCCAATTTGGATTATATAGACGTTTGCAAACCGATAACCAGTTCGTCTGGCTGTCGTCATGTAAGAAACCTTATCAGTTAGTAACCTCGCGCCCGGCACAGTTCTTGACAACCAATCAGGTGGATATAATGTCTGAAGAAAAGGTCGGAAACCGGAATCTTGTGATTCTCGGTGCAATCATCGTCCAGTTGTGTCTGGGCTCAATATACGCCTGGTCATTCTTCCAGACAGCATTGAGGGGTGGCACGTACACATGGTCTGCGTTCTTCACGCAGCTGCCATTTGCTGCGGGCCTCGCTTCATTCGCGCTGTTCATGATTTTTGCTGGGCGATGGCAGGATCGAGTAGGTCCTCGAAAGGTTGCCACAATTGGTGGTGTTCTTCTCGGTTTAGGATATATACTCGCATTTTTGGTTGATATCGTAGCAGCTGGCAACGAGCTTATTGGCACAATTTGGCTAATCATCACCTATGGGATTATAGGTGGCGCTGGTATTGGCTTTGCTTACGTATGTCCAATTGCTGCCCTTGTGAAGTGGTTCCCAGACAAGAAGGGGACAATCACCGGTATTGCAGTTGCTGGATTTGGTGGCGGTGCACTCGTCTTTGGCTACGTTGAAGAATTCTTGCTTGGCATGTTCAATGTGCCTGCGACTCTGCAAGTTGGCACACCATTTCTGATTCTAGGGGTGACCTATCTTGTTCTTGTTATCATTGGCGCACAGGTCCTAACCAATCCTCCAGAAGGCTGGCTTCCTACAGGCTATTCTCCACCCACAACCACAGCTGACGGAAAGGGTATAGACATAATGCCCAGTGAGATGATCAAGACAATGAGCTTCTGGTTACTATGGCTCATGTTTGTCTTTGCAGCCACAGCCGGTCTAATGACGCTTGGAAATGTGAAGAGTGCGGCTGTAGAGGTTGATCCAGTTGGTGGTGCCGCATTTGCTGCAGTCATTGTTGGTGTTATGAGCCTCCTGAATGCAGCCGGACGGATCGTCTGGGGAGCAGTTTCTGACCGACTTGGACGAGAGAACACCATGATCACAATGTTCTTGGTCCTGGCACTGGGTATGTTCACCTTTGCATACATCACTACCCTGGCTGTTGATTGGATAGCGGTCATGCTCATTGCGTCTCTTGTAGGCTTTTGTTTCGGAGGAAACTTCGCGCTCTTTCCATCTGCGACTGCCGACTTCTGGGGCTCTAAGAATGTCGGTAAGAACTATGGTGTGATGTTCACAGCCTACGGTATTGCGGGCATCACTGGTGCATTCGTGGCTGGACCAATCGTTGACGCAACAGGCTCATACTTCATGGCCTTTGTTGTCACTGGTGTTCTCGCGATTATTGCGGTCGTCTTCACAATTGCTCTGAAGTCCATGCGCAAGAACGTGCAGTAGCACAGTCGGTATGTTTTGAGGTCGGGGACATTAGACCTTGACCTCATTTAGTTTCTTTTTCCTGCATGACTTCACACATTGTTTTCGTGATTAAACATTCCACCCAAACCTCACCAAAAATGCATCTATTGGCAAATCTTCTTAAGGGTGTGATTTCGCGCGGAGGTCCAAAGCAGCTTTGCTTATGGTGATTATTTCATGGCCGAAGAAAAAAAGATTACTGTAACGAGCCACGAGGAACGGAGATTTCCACCTCCACAGAGTTTCGTCGATAAGGCCTATATCAAGAGCCACGAAGAGAGGATGAAGCTCTGGAAAGAGTCTATCAAAAACCCCGACGAGTTCTGGCTCAAGATTGCCAAGGATTTGATTTACTGGAAGAAGGAGCCAACCAAGGGGTTCGAGTGGACGGACATTGACAATATCAAATTCACCTATTTCGAGGATGGCGTCACAAACATGGCCTACAATTGTTTGGACAAGCATGTTGAAGCTGGAAACGGTGACCGGGTGGCACTCATCTGGCAAGGCGACCCACT
>SMTZ1_10003340_pt1 | contig 17827 bp, 17 predicted proteins | sample DeeMarSWOR136_30_FD_25667 | JGI IMG/M metagenome (IMG submission 25667)
ACATGATTAACTGGATCGAGGGCCATACCGATCAGTTTAAATGCCTCGTTTCCCATGCCGGTGTCTTTGACCTTCGATCTAAATACGGAGAGACAGAGGAACTCTGGTTTCCGGAATGGGAATTTCGGGGAGCTCCCTGGGAAAACCCAGAGATGTATGAAAAGTGGTCTCCGAGTGCCTATGTGAAAAATTTCCGTACACCCTGTCTTGTCACCCATTCTCAATATGATTTTCGAGTCCCTGTCACCCAGGGATTCCAGCTTTTTACGGCTCTCCAGAGGATGAACATTCCCTCCAAGATGCTGTATTTCCCGGATGAGGATCACTTCATCCGCAAACCACAGAATGCTCAACTATGGTGGGAGACTGTCTTGGGATGGATCGCTGCCTATCTGGAGTGAACCCGACTTAATCTAGAGATAGGCTGAGAAGCGAGAAAGGATCGACGCTATTTCCGAAAACCTTAACCCCCCAATGGAGATGGGGGCCTGTCACTCTGCCAGTGGCTCCGACTTCACCGACGATATCACCCTTACCGACCTTATCTCCTGTTTTCACTCGGACACGGGAGAGATGAAGGTAGAGAGTAAAAAGGCCGAGGCCGTGATCGATGATCACGGTTTTTCCAGAAAAATACAGATCGTGAGCAAGCACCACCTCCCCAGAATTGGAAGCCTTGACCGGAGTGCCCGCGGGAGCAGAAATATCCACTCCCCCATGGGAGGTCCGGGGCTTGTTGTTATAAATCCGCCTCTCTCCGAAATTGTCGGAACTTTTTCCCTCCAACGGCAGGATAAATTGTCCTTTGCCCAGCCATCCTGATGTAAATCGATCATAAATTGTCCTCAGGATTTCTGACTCTTGTTGTATTCTTTCCCTTACAGAGGGCGGTGGTGTGACATATTTCTCGTCGACCCACAGTTTTTTTACAGGAAAGTCTTTGGACAGGACAGTTATCTCCTTTTCCAGAGTATCCCACCTACCTGATGAATCCTGGAAGAGTATTTTCACCGGATAGACGCCTGGCTTAATCCCCAGATCAAGACCCAAAAAAGCCCGGAACTTAGGGGAGGTTTTGTCTTTCCCCATCGCGATTTTCCTGTCCATAAACCAGACCTGAGCTTCTTTGACACTCGTACTATTGGTGGTAAAGACGAGGATCTCTCCTGGTTGGAGCGCCCGATAGCTGATTTTAACAGAGTATCCTATGGGACTTAGCCACTGCTCACTTTGAGCAGATAAGGAAAGGGGGAAAATGACTATTATCCAGAGAAGACCGATGAATCTTTTCATAATCCGAAGGCGCTGTCTATCTTCCTCAGTCGGATCAAGCACTAAAACCTTATTTGTTTTCTCAAGACCATTCCAGGAAGGTTTCCCGTGTGTTCGCCTCTTTTGATGACGACCTGACCGTTGACGAGGACATACTCTATCCCGACAGGAAATTGATGGGGATCAGTCCATGTCGCTTTATCGATGACGCGCTCTGCGTCGAAGAGGACGATATCGGCAAAGAAACCTTCTTGGAGGGATCCTCGTTTCTGAAAACCGAATTTCTCAGCGGGGATAGAAGTCATTTTTTTTAGCATTTCTGCCATAGGAACAATCTTCTCCTCCCGAACATACTTGCCCAAGACTCGAGGAAAGGTCCCGTAATGGCGGGGGTGTGTAGGGGGCAATAGCCGATCCGTCTGAGCCCACTCCGACTAAAGGATGACCGAGAATTTTCACCAAATTTTCTTCTTTCATGATGAACGTCACCATCCCCACTCGATTCTTTTCCTGGATCAACAGATCTCTCATGAAGCTGAAGGGATCCTTTTTGAGCTCCATGGCTCCCTGCAGGACGCTCTTTCCCTCGAACTGTCGGTTTTCTGCAGTGGAAACCGAGGCAATCACGACTTTATCCCAGGAGCCGAGCTTTATTTCTTGCTCAACCACGTGGGCTCTGAGTTTGCTCTCGAGTTTGGAATCTTGGAGTCTGGCCAAGAATTCCTCGGTCGTTCCTTGTCTGGCCCAAAGAGGAAAATAGAAGCTGAGACCTGTTGATCCGGCTATGTATGGATAGCGGTCACAAAAAATGGAAATCCCTTCTTTCTTGGCCTCTTCCACCCTGGCCAGAGCTTCATCGACCTTAGTCCAGTTTCTTGGGTAGGCAATCTTAAAATGAGATATTTCGACACTGACGCCTGTCTTCCGGGCTACGTCGATAGCCTCATCCAGTGACTCAAGGAGAAAGTCTCCTTCATCGCGCATGTGAGTGGCATAGACTCCGTTTAAACCGGCAACGACTCGGCATAATTCTATGATCTCGTCGGGCTGAGCGTAACTTCCAGGGGAATACTCCAGCCCAGAGGAGAGGCCCAAGGCGCCTTCCCTTATATTCTCCTCGACTAATGACTTCATCTTCTCCATCTCAGCTTGTGTCGGCGGCCTGTCGTTGAATCCCATGGCTTTGCCTCTGATTTCGCCATGCCCTACGAGAGAGGAATAATTCAGGGCCATGCCCTGCTCTTCCAACCGAGAATAGAACCCAGCGATGTCATCCCAGGTTAGATCAAGATCGTACTCCTCCTTCAGGATCGTTTTCAGTTCTTCATATGTTTCCTTTGCCAGAGGAAAAGGAGAAGACCCACAGTTGCCGCTGACCAGAGTTGTCGTTCCTTGTCGTATTGCGCTTTCAGCTTTGGGATTGACCAAAAGCCCTGTGTCTGTATGTTCATGGACATCTATAAAGCCTGGACAGACAGTTAATCCCTCGGCCTCGATGACTGATTTCCCCTGGGCTGCGGGGATTTTTCCGATTTTTTGGATCAGATTCTCCTTGATACCGATATCAGCCACGATGGCCTCATTCCCTAATCCATCAAAGACTGTGCCCCCCTTGACGATCAGGTCAAAATCTTTTTTTGCCCGGCAGCCTTTAAGCAGAAAGCCAGAACTTCCGAGGCTGGCCGCAGCCAGAGCTGTGGAGGATTTTTTGAGAAATTGTCTTCGGGTGATTTTTTTCATCTATGTCTCCTTGGTCGACAATTATCATTCCTAATATTAATACAGAGAGATATAAAATCAAGAATAAAAGCGGTAAACATCTTTGCCCCCCTGATCCCTTACATCCCTCACCATCCTTGATCTGGCTTTCGAGAGGCTATCATAAAAACGCGACCGCAGGCTTGTTCTCCTAAACATGCTATAATAACCAAAGATTTAACCATTTTTTAAGGATAAGCCCATGAAACTCTCCAGGAGAAATTTTTTATGGATGTCAGGATTGAGTATGACCCCTCTGGTCAAAAGGCCATCTGGGAGGCAAAAAGATGCCTCTCCCGGGTTTAAACAGAGAATCAAAAGTTCTTCATTTGACGGCTGGGTTGAGATCGATTTTGACAGCCTGGCCTGGAACCTGAAAAAAATCCAAGAGAGAGTCAAGGTGCCGATCATGGCTGTTATCAAGGCTAATGCCTACGGACATGGTCAATTGGAGGTGGCTCGGTTCCTGGAAAGCCGGGGGATTGATTCACTGATGGTGGGCAAGCTTCAGGAAGCTCTTTTCCTAAGAGAATCAGGGATGACGTGCCCCATCCTCAACTTCGGCCCTTTTGGTGCTCAGGAAACAGAGCTGATCATCCGGAACAACATCTCTCAGTCCGTTTTCACCTCAAGTGTGGGAGGCCTGAACTCCGCCGCTCTGCAGTTAGATCAAAAAGCGCAGGTTCACATTCACGTTGATACAGGCATGGGCAGAGCCGGTCTTCCCTACTACAGGGCTCTCCCGTTCTTGGAGCATGTTTCCAAGCTTAAAGGGATTGAAATCGCTGGGATATCGACAACTCTGACCGAAGACTTTGAATTCGACCGCGAACAGCTAAAGCGCTTTCTCTCCCTCATCCAGGAGGCAACCCAACAGGGCCTTTGGCTCGGCCGAAAACATGCCGCCTCGAGCAGTGCCCTCTTAACCTGTCCTTCAGCCTTCCTTGATCTGGTTAGACCGGGGATAACACTCTACGGATACTACCCTTCTGATGAGACTCAGGCAGAAGATGCCCTTAACCTCAGACCTGTCCTTCGGCTCAAAAGCCGAGTGTATGAGGTAAAAACCCTGCGTTCTGGAGATTCGGTTTCGTATCATAAAGCCTATACTGCAAAAAAGACAGAAAAAATGGCTCTTGTCCCGATCGGTTACTCCGATGGTTATCCTGACCAAGCGATCGAGAAAGCTTCTGTCCTTATCCGAGGTCGAAGATATTCCCTGATAGGAACCATCACAGCCAACCATATGGAAGTTCTGCTCGGACATCAGACCGCGGTCAGGGCTGGTGATGAGGTTGTCCTCATCGGAAGGCAAGGACAGGAAAGCATTACTGCTGTTGAGCTGGCCCGGTGGGCTGGGACGTCGGTCTACAAGATTTTGATCGGGTTGAACCCTCTTCTTCCGAAGAAGTGTATCTGACTAGAAATTGAAAACATCTCTGAAGCAGGGAGGACAATGATCTTCCTTAGAGCTTCTTGAGGGCAATATCTTTTTTAGGACGATGAAGAGTCCCAGATAGCAAAGGGCCTCGATCAGTGCCGGTGTAAATCTTTGTGCATGATCTTCCTGGTCTCATGCAGGCGGTCATCCGCGGGGAGATCAGCGAGTTTACGGTTTATGTCTTCGTCGTTTTCTGCTTGAAGGAACTTAGCTACGTAATCGATCACACTCGCCGGAAAGACTCCTTCTCTTTCGTACAGATCTCTTTTTTCCAGGAGGATCCGGCTCGATCCGACACAACTGGTGGGCAGGGCTGGCAGTTTTTTGAGTAAATTTTGGTCGGTGAAGACATTCCCGCGGACAAAGAACTTCTTGGCCAACTCTAGCGGGGTGCTCTCTTTAAAAAGTGAGAGGTCTTTTTGGAAGGCCCAGTCAGCCGCCATGACGATGCCAGCCAGGAGAAGATGGATGAGAGCGCTCCCGTCTGGACTGCGCAATTCTACTGTCTGGCGTCCCTTGACTGATACATAATCTTCTTTTTGCTGGGGATTGAGCTTCTGAGTGAGATGATGTAGGTTTGACCAGCCGAGGGGAACGCGGATCATCGCACTTCGGTTAAGATCGCTCCAGCAGATGCGAGTCGGCGCTTCCAGATTAGGCACCAAGCGCAGGTAGGCTGAAGAGACCGTATTCCCGAACGCGGTCAGTGTATCGGCATAGGTGCACAGTCCCCCGATCAGCTTGAGAGCGTCTTCACTTAAGTCTCCGTTTTCTTGAACCATGATGTTCTCGCCATCCTGCCGCAGCTCCAAGTGGAAATGCAAACCGTTCCCAGCCACACCTTCTTCAATTTTGGGAGTGAACGTCGCCACACAGTCATGCTTGTAGGCGATGTTCCGGATCAGCCATCTGCCCAACACAAGGGCATCGGCCATGTCCAAAGACGGGGTGGGAAGGAATTCTACCTCGAGCTGTTCAGCTTGCTTTCCCCTGATTTCGTCCAGGTCACTGCGCACACTCTCGACAAAACCGACTTCACTGTGAGCGTACTTCACAGCTCCTGTGATTTGGGTGATCTGCTGGACGACCTCGTTCAGGATTTGTCCGCTTTTCAAATAGGGCGCTGACGAATGGTAGCCTTGCTGCTTTTTTCCGGGAAAAATGGGTTGAGGGTTGTCACTGAGGAGAAAAAATTCGAGTTCTCCTAGGGCATACAATTCTAATCCAGTATTTCGTGTGAACAGCTCGCTAGCTCGGCTGAGAATCGTGTCTGGGGCAAAAGGAGCTAACTCGCCCTTCTTGGTCAGGTAACGACAGATGAAATCGAGGCTGTCCTCATCGAAGGGGTTGAAAAACGCTGTTTCATACACGGGAACGACGTATAAATCGGAGAGAGCTGTATCCACCAATCCCTTGAATAAAGAAGATCCATCCACTCTTTCCCCTTCAGCCAGGATGAATTCTGCCTGGGTGTTATCCGCCACTGGGAGTTTCAGTTCCTTGAGCTTTCCGTCCAGGGCTGTGTAATGGAAGGTGATCCGCTTGATTTTCTGTTCTTCTATGATTTTTAGGAAATCATTCCTCTGGAAGTCCTTTGGGCTCTTATCCAGAAGCACAGAGAGGGGGTTAGCCAGGGCGTAGCTGTGATCTGTTTTTGGCATGATGTTTTCTCCTTATGTATTCCTCACTAGGGTAAACGCAGTAAATAAGGTTACAATCCCTATGCGGCCTGAACCCCGAACCCCGAGGGAACCAGTCCCGTCGGTTCCCCCCGTCGGATAAGCCGACGGGTCTCCCTCCGCTACGGGGACTCGAGGGCGGCATCCAGGCCGCCCAAGAGAGGATGTCACACGAATTATTGCGTTAATATTAGTCTCTTTTTCTAGAGGTAATCATTGTACGGGAAATAAAGGCCGATTGGCAATAAGCGGAATATCAATGTCAGAGTCCAGGATTTCGAAAAAGTCAAGATCATCGAGTGAACTGAAGGATCAAAGGTGACATCATCAAAGCCAGTCTTCCCAATTCTTGAGCCTGGGAAAGTAGATGAAGACGAGAACCAAGGAGACGAAAAGAAGGATGTAGAAATCTTTCTCCCTGCCCCCCAGGAAAACGAGGACAAGGCCGAATATGGCCGGTCCCTCGCTCAGAGCCATGGAGATAATGGAAGTTCGTTGAAGCCTTCCGATGAGCACTTGACGGCTATCCGAGGACGATCGTCTGAAGAGAAGGCCCCGCAGAACTCGGAGGAGGATGATCATACCCACCGAAAGAGCATAGAAAATATAGCGCAGCCAACCAATATTTTGGATAGAGGTTGATCCGCTGGCAGGAGTGAACCAGGACTTAAACCAGAAAACCACGATTGCATAAATAAATAAACTTGCCAGGATAGCTATTCCGACAACGAGCGATATTCGATAGGCTCTTTTTAGATCATCCTGATTTTCCATGCTCCTCTCCTGGACTGAATGATTCGAAAAAAATGCCGAGACCATCGGCCATAACAGTCATGCCAAAATGTTCTCCTGACATCGCTTGCTAATCTTTATGGTCACTCTTTCGAGGATTGTTTTCAGTAGGCCTCAGTATCGTCTGTTAAAACCTGAAGGAAAGGGTGAAAGATTGTTTCTGGGGAAGACAATGAAAACCCACCTGGATTCTTTGGGTTTTCTCTCGTTTATGCCAAGCGCTGATTTTTTTTGAAATGAAATGTCCTAAGACGGCGCCGATGAAAACGTCGGAGGCCCAATGTTTTTCTTCGTGAACCCGGGCGATCCCGGCTAGGACGGCGAGGCTGTAGGCCAAAGCGTCCACGATGAATTTATCTGAATGATCAGCGATCGTGGTGGCTAGAGCAAAGGCTGAGGATGCGTGTCCCGAAGGAAAAGATCGGTAACGGGTGCTGAATGAGAAGGGATGAAATGTGGTGCTGGTCTCTTCCTGACAGGGACGGGCTCTTCCGATCATGAATTTCATCCCGGCGACGATGACACCGGTGATGATCCAGCTTTCCAGACCCAACAGAGCGATTTGGCGGAGTCTGACATCATCAAATATTTCCCCAGTGATGTACAGCGCTGTTATCGAGCTGCCTAGAAAAATCCCATGTCCCAGGGAATTGGAAAATCGAAAAATATCATCCGAGGTCGGACTCTTCCTTTTCTGAACCCAGCTATAAATGTCCTCGTCGAAAATAAAAATCAGTGTTCCCGAGGCAACAAAGGCTGAGAGCTTGACCAGATCTGTCTTATTCCAATCCTTCGGGGCGCTCACCACTTGGTTGAAGTCATGAACAAAAGATCCAAGAAATTGTTTATTCAGCTTATATTCCGAAGAGGCTTCTTGATTCTGGAGGGCGTAGGCTTCAGTTGAAAAAAACAGGAGAAGAGCGATGAGAGTCACAGCGACCGTCTTCTTGTGAATCATCCTCGGGTTCTCCATTCCGGTTTCTGCATCAAGGTTTCGATAACCTCGAGAGTCCTGTCCGTGGCTCCCTGGAGGGAGTCCAAGGTGCTCTTGGCCTTTTGTCCCATGTCATCAAGCCATTCCTGGTTTTGGAGCAGGAACATATTCTCCAATTCGTCACCAGGATGGATAACTCGAGCTGCACCCTTGTCCAGAAATTTTTGAGCCAGGAACGAAAAATTGTCCATGTGAGGTCCGAAAAAAACAGGTTTTTTGTAGAAGGCAGGTTCAAGAAGATTATGTCCTCCCCAAGGAATGAGACTCCCTCCGACAAAGGCGATATCAGCCAGAGCATAAAACTTTGTCAGCTCGCCGAGGGTATCCAAGACAAAAACATCCCATTCCGCGGTATCAGAAAAGGTTGTTCTTCGTTCCACCTTAAGTCTGATCTCCTGACAGATTTTCTCTATCTCCTCCGCTCTCTCGATATGTCGTGGCGCCAGGACCAAGAGAATGTTTTTTTTCCTCTTCTTTGCTCTGGCGAAAGCCTTGAGGAGCTTCTCCTCTTCCCCCTTTCTGGTGCTCCCCGCTACGATCACCCTTTGTGTCTCCTTGATTCTGAGGGTCCTTCTGAGCTTGGAAACCTCATCCTCACTCAAAGGAGGAAGATTGATCTCTGTCTTTAGATTTCCAGTCACTTCGATGCGGGTGCTCTCGACGCCAATTTTTTGGAGGCTTTCCTTATCCCTGTCAGTCTGCACCAGGAAAAGGTTAACGTGTCTCAAGATTCTTGAGGCAAGGCTTTTAACCTTTGTGTACCTCCTCAAGGATCGGCTAGAGATTCTTCCGTTGATGAGAAGGACGCCCTGAGTCTGTGTTGCCGCGACCCGGAGAAGATTCGGCCAAAATTCGGATTCAGCCAGGACAAAAACTTGAGGCTGGAAAGACCGAAAAAACTTGGTCGCGATCCACTTGATATCAAAGGGCGCGTACACGATACCATCGACTTGATCCAATTTTTCCCGGGCCATGCGCACTCCCGAGTTGGTCAAGGAAGAAAAGTAAATCATCCAGTCCGGATGAGCTTGTTTTATTTTGGTGATGAGATTCTGAAGAGAGAGGACTTCTCCTACTGAAACGGCATGTATCCAGAGGGTTGGGGCACCCTTCGGCAGGCTGGGAAGCTTGAGGCCCAGTCTTTCTTTAAGGTGAAGCCCTTCCCCCCGCATCAGCTTTAGCCGGACAAAATAAACAGGAATGGCGAAGGCCAAAGTGAAGAAGAGAAGAAGGGAATACATGACATACATTTTTATGACTATACTAAATTCCCCTGACCCACGCAAGACAGCGTTTTTAGGGAACATCCATTGATCACTAAAAAAACATTGCCCTCTTCAGCTGGATTCTGGTAAGCTATGAAGGCTTAGTGGTTCGCCTCACCGATCCAGAAAGGAAACAAAATGGCCGAAGACAAGAAAAATAAAACTGGAGAAAAGGATAGTCTATCTGAAAAAAAAGACCCACCCAAAAAAAAGACCCAGGAAGCTCGGGAAACGAAGCCTAGAAAAAAGGAAAGGTCAGAGGAAAAAGAGAAAGAGAGCAAAAAAGAAAAGCCCAAGAAGGTCCAGGAAGAAGCCGAGGAGAAAAAAGAAGGGAAAGAAAAATCGGCTCAAGTTGAGGAAACTCCCGAAGAGGTTGTCAAAGAAGATGAGCCAGCCAAGGCTGTGGAAGTCGTCGAAGAGGAGATCCTACCGGAAAAGCAAGAAGGCCTAGAAACTATGGAGGAAGTCGAGCCGGAGGCTGAGGAAAAGAAAGAAGAAGCCAAGCCTGTTGTTGAAGAAGCAGAAAAAGAGGTTACAGATGAGGTTGAGGAGGAGGTTGAGAAACCTAAACCCAAGCCAGAAGAGAAAGAACCGGCAAGGGAGGAAAGACCCGCTCCAGAAGCCCCGCCAACTCCTGTCAAAACCAAAAAAATCAACAAGATGACTTTAGCTGAGATTGACGCAAAGCTGGAAGATGTCAAAGAAAAAATGGGAGGTTGGGACTCCAAGTATGCCCAGCAGCTGATTAAAAGAAAAAATTATCTTAAATTATTAGAATAGAGCGAACACTTCATTGGCAAAAGGTCAGGTCCGATAAGAATTATTCTCTCTTCCCCTGGTTAATGACTCTTTCTTCATCAATATTTTTCCTCGAATCCGATAGTAAGGGATGAGAGCCAGGATAATCCCGAAGAGAGAGAAAAAATAATATTCACTCACTCCTTCCTCGAGCCCATGAGCGGTCAGGATGATGCTTCTTTGGAGATGGATGAAAAGAAGGTTAAAAAAAATGAGAGAGAGCAAGGCGAATTCTGCTTTCAGACGAGAAGCCGGTATACTCTGTCCCGAAATCGCCATCTTCTTGAGCATAATTTTTTGGAGAGAGCCATAGATAAAACAAAAGAGAGTCTGTGAGGCCGGGTAGAGAAAGAAGAGGAGAGATTTAGTTGATAATAAGATTTGTTGACCCAGGAAGTTCATCCACATCGGTATGCTTTCGGGAAGACGCGGGTAAGCATACAGGGCCATCATCCAACCTGCACTAAGGAGGATGGCGTTGGCCAGGGCAAGGAAGAACAATGTTTTCCTGCTCGTGCCCAACCGAAAATTCATGGTTTTATCTTAGGATAAATTCAACGAACCATCAATTTTTTGTTGAGGGGTGCGAAGGGGATTGATTTACATCTGGATAGTTTTTTGATATGATAAACCAAGATTTGACAAGGAGTTAAAACAGGTGTTGAGTAAAGAAACAAAAACAAAGCTCGTCAAAGAGTACAAAACTCATCAAGTGGATACGGGTTCCCCAGAAGTCCAGATTGCCCTGATCACCGAAAGAATCAATGATCTAACGCAGCATTTTTCAGAAAATAAGAAAGATCATCATTCTCGGACCGGTCTCATGAAGTTGGTGGGGCGCCGCAAAAGGCTGCTGGAATATTTGAAATCCCAAGATATCAGTCGGTACGAAAAATTAATCAAAAGGCTTAATCTCAGAAAGTAGGCTGAGTTCCCGCACGAAAATGTTGAACGAGAAAATAAGCCTTGAGATAAACAACCGCGTTCTTTCCATCGAAATTGGAAAAATCGGCAAGCAGGCCGACGGCTCCGCCTTCCTTCGTTACGGAGATACCATCATGTTTGTCTCCGCAACCTCAAGAAAAGAGGTCAAGGAAGAAAAGCCCTTCCTTCCCTTGATCGTGGATTACCGGGAAAACACCTATGCCGCAGGCAAGATTCCAGGAGGTTTTTTCAAGCGAGAGGGAAAACCTTCGGAACGGGAAATACTGGTCAGCCGCTTGATTGACAGGCCGATCAGACCACTCTTCCCAGACGGTTATTTCAACGACACCCAGATTGTCGCCCTTCTCCTTTCGGCTGATCTGGAGAATGAGCCCGATACTTTGGGTATCATCGGCGCTTCAGTCGGCCTGTATTTCTCTGACATCCCCTTCACCACACCGCTCGGAGCTGTCAAAATCGGTTACATCAATCAGGAATTCATCGTCAACCCAACGATGAGTCAGCTCGAAGAGAGTCCGTTGAACATGATGGTCGTCGGCACAGAAGAAGGGATAGTGATGATCGAAGCTGGCGGAGTTGAGGTGGCCGAAGACATCATTGTCAAAGGCGTGGACATCGCTTTGGACATGATCAAGAGAATCATCAGCCTCCAAAAGGAGCTCTTTGAGAAAGCCCCTATCCAGAAAAGAGAATTTATCCCGAAAGAAATCCATCGGGAGAAATTCGAAAAAATCGAGCAGGATATTTCCTCCTCGGTAGAAGAAGCCATTCAGTACCCTAAAAAAAGAGACCGGGAAGAAACGACTAAAAAGATATTAGAAGAGCTTCTTGAGGGAATACCCGAGGATGAAGAAGAAGAAATCAACGCCATCAAGGACATATTCTACAACATCCAAAAAAATATAGTCCGAAATATGATCTTAAACAAGGGAAAAAGAGCAGACCAGAGAGGGTTCGACGAAATAAGACCTGTGTCGATCGAGGTTGGGATGCTTCCCCGAACGCACGGGTCTGCCCTGTTCACGCGGGGGGAAACCCAATGCCTGGCGACTGTCACCTTAGGAACGTTCGAGGATGTCCAGAGATTGGATGGAATCGTCGAATTGGGAGAAAAAAGGTTCATGCTTCACTACAATTTCCCTCCCTTCAGTGTGGGTGAAGTCGCCTTCCTGAGAGCGCCGGGCCGGAGAGAAATCGGTCATGGAGCCTTGGCCGAGAAATCCATTCTCCCCTCGATACCAGATGAGGAGACTTTCCCCTATACGATCCGCATAGTGTCGGATATCCTGGAATCCAACGGCTCATCCTCCATGGCTACAGTCTGCGGAGGAGTTCTGGCCCTGATGGATGCCGGAGTCCCTCTGTCCATGATCACTGCTGGTATTGCTATGGGACTGGTCAAGGAGAATGATCGCTATGCCCTCCTGACGGACATAGCTGGCTTGGAAGATCATTTTGGGGATATGGACCTTAAAGTGGCAGGGACAGAAAAAGGGATAACTGCTATCCAGCTCGATCTTAAGATACCCGGGATTTCCATCGCGGTCTTGGAACAAGGCCTAGTTAAAGCCAAGCAGGCTCGCCTCGAGGTCTTGGACAAGATGAAGATCGCGTTGCCCGAACCCCGCGCTGAAATCTCACCCTACGCTCCCCGAATCATCACTCTGGTCATTAACCCAGATAAAGTGAAAGATGTTATTGGTCCTGCTGGTAAACAAATCAAGAAAATCATCAGCGAAACGAAGGCTAAAATTGATATCGAGGAAAGCGGAAAAATTACCATAGCCTCGACAGACATCGAGGCGGCCGAGAAGGCAAGACAGATGATTCGCGAAATCACAGTCGAAGCCGAAGTCGGTAAAATCTACGTGGGTAAAGTCGTCCGGATCGAGGAATACGGGGCCTTCGTCGAAATCCTTCCCAACATTGTCGGGCTTCTCCACATTTCTGAGATTGCTCATCACCGGATCAGAAACATCAGGGATGTCATGAAGATTGGGCAGACCGTCCAGGTCAAAGTGCTTCAGATTGATGAGGACAACAAGATGAAGTTGAGCAAGAAGGTTCTGGAAAGAGATACGTCTCGATCCCCTGGGCCAGACCAGGATCGTCCGAAGCGGTCCTATTATAACCGCAATCGGTACGACAGGGATCGAGAAAAGAAAAAATTCTGACTATAATCGTCGGATGCATTCAATGGGGATTGTGTTATCGCATCGGAAAGGATTCACCATCGTCGAGATGCTGGTGACCTTGACCGTCCTGGCCATCCTCGCAGCTGCGATCATGCCTTTAACAAAAGTGGCCGTTAAAAGAGAGAAAGAAATCCAGCTGAGAAGAAACTTAAGGACTATCCGAGAGGCTATAGATGATTACAAAAAACTGGCCGACGAGGAAAAAATAGAGGTCGAAGAAGACACAGAGGGATATCCGCCCGATTTGGAGACTCTGGTCAAGGGTGTCGAAGTTCGGGTCGACTCCGAGGAGGATGAGGCCGGTACAAAAATCATAAAATTCTTGAGACGGATCCCGATCGACCCGATGACCAACTCCTACGAATGGGGATTAAGATCATACCAGGATGATCCTGATTCGGATTTCTGGGGAGGAGAGAATGTCTATGATGTCTTCACCCAGAGCGAGGGAATAGCCCTTGATGGGACAAAGTATAAAGACTGGTGATCGAATGGAACAGAAGCGTTCCAACCGGAAAAGAAGGGGGTTCACCCTGATTGAATTGATCATCGTCTTTACTTTGATCGGAATTCTGGTTGGCCTGGGACTTCCTCAGTATAAATACGCCACCCAAAAAGCGAGGGAAGCTGTCTTGAAAGAGAACCTCTTCCAGTTAAGAAAATTGATCAACCAGTATTATGTTGATAAAGGAAAATACCCTTTCTCACTCCAGGATCTGGTCGACGAAGAATACTTGAGAAGAATTCCTGTCGATCCGATGACTAAGTCATCAGAGACCTGGGTTGAAATCAGAGAGGAACTGAATCCAGAAGAGGCTATGATGGGAGTGGAACCAGGCGTGAAGGATGTGCTCTCGGGATCGGATGAGAAAGCGCTGGATGGGACTTTGTATAACACCTGGTAAATGAGCCGTCGAGGTCAAACCATGAAAAAGAGGGAGGGCTACACGCTGATTATTCTTTTAGTGGTCATCTCTATCATGAGCATCGGCCTTCTCGTCGCTGTTCCCGTCTGGGAAACCCAAATCCAGAGAGAGAGGGAAGAAGAGCTGATTTTTAGGGGGAACCAATACGTCGAAGCCGTCCGTCTCTTCCAAATGAAGTTTCCTGGCCGATTCCCAGAAACCCTGGATGAGTTGTTTGAGGAAAAATGCCTCCGTAAGCTGTTTAAGGACCCGATCACCAGAGAAGGCGATTGGGATATCATCCTCCATCAGGAATCCTTCAGAGCCGAAGAAACCAGGCAGACTTTTCAGAAGGTCATGATCGCTCCCCAGTCTGCCCTTCAGGCGATAGCCAGTCCCCAAATATTGGGCGTTGTCAGCCCTTCAACAGCAAAATCCATAAGAATCTATAACGACCAAGAAACCTATGACAAATGGCTTTTCTTCTACGGTCAAGATCCAGGGAAAATGCCAGAAATCGTCTATTATGGTCAAGCCAAAAAAGAATGATCTCTCCGTCCTCATCATAGCTGGCGAAACGTCCAGCGACAAATACGGCGCCCATCTCGTCCAGGCCGTCAAAACACTCTGTCCTTCACTCTCGTTTTTCGGGATCGGCGGTCAGCACATGGAAGAAGAAGGTGTTGATCTCCTGTTTCATGTTCGCGACATTTCGCTAGTGGGGTTCGAAATCATTTTTTGCCTTTTCAACCTGCTGAAGATTTTTAAACGACTGGATTTAGAAACGACTCTCCGCAAGCCCGCGGCCGCCATCCTGATCGACTCACCAGATTTCAACCTTCGTCTGGCCAAAAAACTCAAAAAAAGATTAGTCCCCGTTCTCTACTTCATCGGCCCAACTGTCTGGGCCTGGAGAAAAGGAAGGCTGAAGACTATCAAGAATAATGTCACCAAAATGCTGCTCATCTTTCCCTTCGAAGAAAAAATTTATCACGACCATCAGATTCCAGCGATCTATGTCGGACATCCCTTGAAAGGCAGAATCAGACCTTCTCTCTCCCGAGAGGAATTCTTTGAAAAATACCAGCTTAATCCAGATAAAAGACTAATTACCTTTCTTCCGGGCAGTCGAAGGAGTGAGCTGAAATTCCATCTGCCGGTCCTCCTCCAGTCCGTGAAAAGATTCCGTGAAAAGTTCAACGCCCAATTTATATTACTGCAGGCAGAGAACCTGGATGAGCGACTGTATTCTGATTATCTCTCCTCTTCTCGTGAAGACTTGAGGATGATCAGAGAAGACAAGTACGAGGCAATGGCCTCAAGCGATCTTATCTTAGCAGCGTGCGGAACGGCCAACCTAGAAGCCGTCCTTCTTGAAGTCCCCCTCGTCTCTTTCTACAGGATTTCGCCTTTTTACTACTGGGCCGGTGTCAGGTTTGTGAAGATAGAGAACTTCAGCATCACGAATATACTCGCCGGGAAAAAGGTGGTTCCCGAACTGATCCAAAAGCAGTTCACAGCAGAAAATCTGTTTATCGAAGCCCAAAAAATTCTCGAATCCGAGCAAATGAGATCCGAGATGATAAGGCATTTCAAGAGCATAAAACAGAGCTTGGGCGATCAGCCAACCTTCCAGAATGTGGCTGGTGAGCTCAGGAAAATTATCTGTCCTGGTTAGACTGGTAGACTTGTTTTCAGATTCGAGCCGGCTAGGCTTCTTGTCGGTGCTGATGGATTTGCCGGAACTGGAGAGAATGGCCTCGGCCAGGCTTATTAATCCAAATCAACCTTGATCGTTTTTGGAAGGATAAACTCGAGCCTATCATACAGTTTTAATCCATATTCCCTCACACTGCCAGCCTGAAGTTCCAAAACATACAGGCCTGGAATCTGAGAGGTATAGGTTGAGCAGGGATCGGCTTGACAGGGCTGGACATCGCACTCGATGTGGATGATCCTCTTTTCCTGGTCTAGCCAAAGAAGGTCGAGTGGAAATTTCATGTTCTTCATCCAGATAGAGAAATAGTCCTCCTCTTCGAAAACTAAAAGCATTCCCTGATCCGAGTTGATCCTTTCCCGGAACATAAGACCCAGCTGCCTTTGGTCTGGTGTGACCGCCAATTCAGCAGTGACAAAAGCTCCATTCGGAAAAAAGATTTTCACAAACTGGATTTGACGATCGGTTGATATGCCCCGCGGCTTGTCGCGGGGAATCGATCGTCGGGGGTTCCAAGGGGGTATGCCCCTTTGGTCGCAGGGCGGGGATTCATGCCCCGCCCGAGAAGGGGAGGCAGGGAGCCCGGAGGAAGTTCGGGCGACCGTTGGAAGGGGGAACGCGAAGCGGTTCTCCCTCCAAGGTTGACTTGCGCTCAATGGAGAAAAAATAAGGCAGGCCAGGAACAGAAGGACATAACCTTTTGACTTCATTGCCACATAAGAAACAGGGTGGGTCTTACGTTTTTTCATTGATCTGCTTTTTATTAATCTGAAATTAACGGAACGAACCGGACTGGCAGGAGTCTTTTCTGTTTGAATTTTTTTTTCTCTCTGACCACGAGGATGAGTTCTTGGAATGTCTCACCGACGGGAATAATCATCCGTCCTGAGACTTTCAACTGTTTTTGGAGAGGCTCGGGTACGGATTCTGGGGCTGCCGTGACCATGATGGCATCATACGGAGCGTGTTCTTCCCAACCTCGGGAGCCGTCGCCGATTTTAAAAAAGATATTCTTATAGCCCTGGAGGTCAAGAACTTTCTGGGCTTGAAGCGAAAGACGGTCGACAATCTCGATGGTATAGACCTCTCTAGTGATTTCGGCCAGGATGGCCGCTTGATAGCCAGATCCTGTTCCCACTTCCAGCACTTTATCATCCCCATTCAAGGCCAGTACTTCTGTCATGTAGGCGACGATATACGGCTGAGATATCGTCTGTCCATTCCCGATTGGGAGAGGCTCATCATTATAAGCGCAGGAGATCATGGCTTCGGAGACAAAGGCGTGTCTCGGGACCCTCCGCATCGCTTCGAGAACTCTCTGGTCTTTGATCCCCCGTGCTTCAATCTGTGAACGGACCATCTTCTCTCGTTCTTGGTCAAAATTTTTCTTCATCCCCTATAACCTGTAAACGATAAAGTAGCCTCAGCTAGACATCTAATAAGCCCGACCAAAGTAGACAAGATTATGAGCTGATTTCTCACAAAAAAGACACTTTCCCGAGACTCCTGCCTGATCTTTCTCTAAGACAATGATCCGGATGGTGGCCATAGTCTCTTCCTTAATCTTCTCTTCACAGGTACCACTCCCGCACCAGAAGGATTTAATAAATCCTCTACCCGTCTCGATGATCCTCTTAAACTCTTGGTAGTTTTGGGTGGAATGGGTGTTATCCTCTTGGAATTGAAGGGCCTTGTCATACATGTTTTTCTGGATCATCATCAGTTTTGTTGTCACTCTTTCCTCTAAATCAGCGGTCGGTATGGATTCCTTGTCCATTGTATCTCTTCGCACGAGTACAGCTTGGTTGTTCTTAATGTCTCGAGGCCCGATTTCAACTCTCAAAGGAACACCTCTCATTTCCCATTCCGAAAATTTCCATCCGGGTGTAAACTCGGCTCTATCATCGAGCTTTACGCGGAGGCCAGCTCGTTCGAGTCTTTCTTGAATTTCTTTGGTGACTGGAAGCACCTCCTCCTGCCAATTTCCTCCAGAAATCGGAATAACGATCACCTGGATAGGGGCAATTCTCGGAGGAAAGACCAAACCCGAATCATCCCCGTGGGCC
>SMTZ1_10002693_pt1 | contig 17825 bp, 15 predicted proteins | sample DeeMarSWOR136_30_FD_25667 | JGI IMG/M metagenome (IMG submission 25667)
GGTCGGCAAGTTCGAACGACTTGCAATCATCTTACTGCGTTTTGCAATCTCTGTAACTTTTTTCAGATTCTTCAATTCGGCACGGTTTTCAAGAGCGGTAGTGATCAGCTCATCCATTTTAAATTCTTCATCAACCATTTGCAATTCACCGGAAAGCCTGAGCTCCTGTTGCAAAGGTATACCCAGAAGCATCTTGAACCCTTCCTGAGAAAGTTTTAAAGCATTCTCTGCCTCAATAACTTGGGGTTTTAGATTGGCCACCTGAACCTGGGCACGGAGCAACTCAAATTGAGGAACAAGGCCTGCCCGGTACCGCGTTTCAACCGATCTTGCATGCCTCTCGAGCTGAAGCAAACTTTCATGCGAGAGCATCACCATTTCTTCCAGTATCAAAATACCGTAAAATGCATCAGTCACAGAATAACGCACTTCCTGTGTCTTGCGGATAATGTCGAGCTGGGCAATATCACTGCTAAGACTGGCTACTTTGTATGCATTATAAATCTTACCCCAGGTAAAAAGAACCTGTTGTAAAGAAACCTGGTAATTCCAGTTCTCATGTTGACCCATTGGTATGAGCATGCTATCTAATTCAAAAACAGCCACATCGCTCATATATGCATAGTACCCGCTGGCTGAAATACTGGGATAGAAAGCTGATCGCGCCTCATCAACTTGTGCCTGCGCGTTTTCAGAATCCAGAATCAATAGCTCAAGTTCTGGATTGTTTTGGAGCGCATAATCTATTGCCTGGTCGAGCGTAAATTCCAGTGTATCGCCCGGTGTTAAACTCAAAAGAAATATCAAAACTATTTGCATTTTACCTCCTAAATTGTTCTGCAATTAGCGTTGTGCAGTTGCGAAAAGCGATTCGTTGTCGATGTTGGTCTATCGATATCGAAATACAAAATCGTTTCGCTTTTCGAAACCGTGAACCGTCTATCCAAAAGTCTTAACTCTGCGATATTTCCTGTGTTCTTTGCAAAAATCATGGTAGAATGATTTTTATCCCTACACCATGTTCCCAGATTTTTTCGTCCTTATCATAGTAGCCATATTTGTATAAATTTGAACTCGCGATATAGTTGTACCGTGTTGCATACTCCAGACCAATATATTTAATCGGTCTAAGTTGGATAGTAAAACCGCCGACAAAACCCAGATCTATTTCGTCCATTGTTGACCCATCAGGCAAGACCACAAGCGCGCCATTACTCAATCCACGCCAAAAATAGATACCCAATCCTGTCTCCATAGTAAGACCTAACCAGTCTTTTGCATAAAATGGGAGTAGATCAAGACTCGTGCATAGACTGATCGGGATATATTCATATTCGTACGGATTTTGTCCAGCAAGTGCGGAGTAATTAATCCTGCTTCCTCTAAATTTCAAACCGATATGTGAAACGAAATTTCTTATTTCTAATTCACCACCAACTCCCCACTCGCCTCTTGGTTCCTGCTCGTCCTGGTACAAATAATCATAGGAATAATTAGGACTGAAAGAAAACATGATCTTATTACTTCCATAGAGCATAGTGCTGAGCAGGAGTAAAGTGAATAGGCCGGTTCTAAACATGCTACCTCCTTTTCTTTATGCCTTCAAAAAATAATTTTAACACAGTATTAGCATCAACATCTAGATCAGGTCTTAGAAAACTACCAAATAAAGCGGTGCGTATGGCATTGAAAAAATATGAACCAGCAATATCTGGATCCACACGCTTAAATTCACTATTGTCAATGCCTTGTTTTACTATCCGGCTGATTATATTGGTCAATTCATTCAATTCTGGCAGGATAGTAGTACCAAGGTTTTTTAATGTTTTACCTTTAAGATGAATATTATCGAATGAAAATATAGGATAAGCACCTTTTAGAGTTTTCATATAATGCATTAATGTGATCAGGATCTCAGTAAGTTTATCAGCTGCTGATTTCTCGCTGCGCTCAATAATGCTGAGTAAGGCAATCGTTGTCTTGATATGCTCATCAAGCATAGCAACATAAAGCGATTCTTTATCCTCGAAATACAAATAAAGTGTTCCTTTTGCCAGATGTGCTGCCTTTGCGATTTCATCTACCGTAGTCTTAAAATAACCACGTTTGGCAAAGACCCTAAGTGCTGCCTTGAGGATTTTTTTCTCGATATTTTGAGCCTTTTTTCTCATTGTATAATATTTTGACCTCAGTTTTCTTAAAATGGTTTATTCTGACTGACCAGTCAGTCATTATAGTCGACTATTGACACTTGTCAATAGGTGAAAAGGATATCGTAAGGGTAACGCGACCCGTTTCGTCAAACGTTGGGAGGTAACGTCCTATGAGACCCGAACCGTCACCACTCTACGAAACGGGCTTCGTAGCCCTGGTCCCTCTCAAAGCCGAATGCCTTATATCCTTGACTTATTTCTATTTTTCTATACAATAGTAGGAAACAAGGAGGATGTATGGTTGAAGGAATGGAAAAAAAGCTCAAGCCGGGTGACATTCTCTTTCACGAGGGTGATAAAGGTGACGTGATGTATCTTATTCGTGAGGGTAAAATAAAGATTACCAAAGGAGAGGGTGAAGATGAAAAAGTACTCGCGGTATTAAAAGAAGGTGATTTCTTCGGTGAAATGGCAATTATTGACGGCTCACCACGATCAGCAGGCGCAATTGCAACTACTCCGGTCTCACTGCTAGTGATTGACAAAGAAACATTCAAATCCAAAATAAAAGAAAATCCATTGATTGAATATGTTTTGGAGACACTTTCAAGAAGATTAAGGACAACCGACGAACAAATTAGGCTATTGACAATAAAAAGTGAGGAACGAAGAGTTGTTGCCTATGTAATTACAAAAGCTAAAGAGATTGGCAAAAAAACGGACCAAGGTATTGAAATCACACCATTCTCTTACGAAAATCTTGCTCATCTAACTGGCATCGAGGCAAATAAAATAAAAAGCTATGTTGAAAATCTGGAGCATGCAAATCTTATTGCATTGAAGGAAAACACTTTGACAATAAAAAGTGTTGAAGATTTGGATGATTACTTAAGATATATTGCATTAAAAGAAAAATTTGGTAAGCCATAAAAACCGATATTGTATCTTCATTGTTTATGACGTAACAGTCCTTTAGTTTAAACCAGGAGTCTTTCCGTGCAAAAACGGCAACAAGAAGAATCAAGATTTAAGGAGCTGAGTACTCTGCTATCAGATTCTGAAATACTAAAAAATCCCAAGGAATATGCTGAACTTTCAAAAGAATACAAGAAATTGGAGCAGATCATTCAAAACTATAAAGAGCAAGATAAGATTCTCAAAGAAATCAATGAGGTGAAGTATATGCTCGATAGCGGCGACGGTGAGTTGAAAGAGGTAGCAGCGACCGAGCTTAAAGATCTTGAAAAACGACTGGCAAAGATAGAAAATAGAATAAACGATTTATCAAATCCTGAATATGAGGAATATAAAAAGAATTGTATTGTGGAAATTAGAGCAGCAACTGGCGGAGATGAGGCTTCACTTTTTGCAGCCGATCTTTTTCGTATGTATACCAAATATATAGAGAAAAAAAGATTGAAACACGAAGTTCTCTCATCACACACGAGTGATATCGGTGGTTTTAAAGAAATTATTTTTCTCATTTCTGGTGAGAGTTCTTACAAATTATTTCACCTCGAAAAAGGTGTACACAGAGTGCAGCGTGTACCAGTAACTGAAGCGGGAGGAAGAATACACACCTCAACGGTCACTGTTGCAGTTCTTCCAGAGATCGAAGAAACTCAATTTGATATAAACCCTAACGATCTTAAAATCGATACATTCAGGGCCAGTGGTCATGGTGGGCAGAATGTCAATAAGGTTTCATCGGCAGTGAGGATTACACACATCCCATCAGGGATTGTAGTCAGCTGTCAAGATGAACGTTCCCAGCATAAAAATCGCGTAAGGGCGATGAAAATCCTGCGTGCGCGATTAGCTGCGATTGAACAAAATAAACGGCAAAAGGAAATACATGAGCAGAGACGCCAACAGGTTGGCACTGGTGAGAGAAGCGAAAAAATAAGAACTTACAATTATCCACAGAATAGAGTTACTGATCATCGAACAGGAATCAGTCTTTACAACCTGAATACCATTCTTGAAGGGAATTTAGATATAATCATCAAAAACCTCGAAGATTATGAAAGAACTAATAGCACAAGTGAGTAAAGATTTCAAAATAGCGCGTGGTGAAGCGGAACTCATTGTGGCTTCGTTGCTTGATCAACCAAGGTTCGAAATTTATCTGAATGGTAAAATCGACCGTAATCTAATGAAAATTTTAAAACTGAAACTTATACAATTAAGAAAAGGTGTACCTATTGAGTATATAACAAAGAAAGTTCAATTTCTAAATTATTTACTCCGCATTTACCCTGGAGTTTTTATTCCTCGTTTAGAAACAGAGTATTTTATTGAACTAATTACAAAAATTGTGAAAACCCGTCCACACAAAATTTTAGAAATTGGTACGGGTTCTGGTGCGCTATCAATCGCACTTGCCCATATTTTTCCACAAAGCATGATTATCGCTACTGATATCTGCCGTAACGCCATCAACTGTGCTCAAGAAAACATACAAAACTGCGATTTGATGAATCAAATACAGTTGCTTCGTACTGATATGTTTGAAGGAATATCGACCAAATTCGATCTAATCGTCTCCAACCCTCCGTATATACCACATTCGCGTCTGAAGCAATTGCCCAGTAGTGTCAAGAATTATGAACCAATGGCGGCAATTGATGGAGGTAAAGATGGCGTGCAGTTTATCGGCAGGCTAATAACATATGGTGTAGATTTTCTAAATGCGGACGGCATGATAGCAATAGAAATAGATGAAGAAGAAGTCATTATTCTTAGGAAGCTTTTGGAAAGGTGCAAAGTGAAATCATATTTTTTTAAGAAAGATTTATTTGGACGTTTTCGTTACCTTTTTATAGAATAATAGGATCATGGGTTCATTAATTTTGATCGTAATGATAAATCCCGACCTATCTATGATGGGCGGGATAAAAAATAGATTGCATAGATCTCAATAATTACGAGGATATTGATGATGGAAAAAGCAAAAATAGTGATTAATATAAAAAAACCAGAGGCAAAGAAATTTTTAGCGCAGACCAGAACGTTGCTCCGTGCGAACGGATTTATAATTTCTGCAAAACCTGATTTCGTTATAGCAGTAGGCGGTGACGGCACAATGCTACACGCAGCTCATCTTTATGGCAAAAAAGGTATTCCCATTCTTGGAGTCAATTCGGGTGGTCTCGGTTTTCTCACTGATGTTACATTTGATAGATTGTTCAACACATTGAAAGAAATAAAAAACAAAAAATTCATATTTGAAAAACGCATGATGATACAGGCAAAGTTTAATAAAAACACGCTTAACGCGTTGAATGACTTAACCATAATTACACGCATCCCTGGTCGAGCTGTTGAATTCTCTGCCACAATCAATAAAGAATACATTTGTCGGTTTATTGCCGATGGAATAATAATAGCCACACCCACAGGTTCGACAGCATATTCATTAGCAACCAGCGGACCAATTCTACTGCCAGATACTGAAGCGATAATTGTGACGCCAATTGCACCGCATACCCTTTCGGTTCGACCAATCGTATTGCCGTCGAATAGTATTGTGGAGATTAAAGTAGGAGCAAAAGGCAAAGCAGCGTTAGTTGCTGATGGTCAGAGAAGTAAATCGGTGAGGAATGGGCAAGTAATAAAATTCAAAAAAGCGCCTTATTATGTGAAGCTCATAAAACCACGTCATACAACATTTTTTCATACCCTCCGCGAGAAAATGAAGTGGGGAGGTCGCGAAGATGCTTAAATTGCTGGTGGTTAAAAACTTCGCCCTTCTCGAGGATCTCACGGTAGATTTTGAAGAAGGACTGACCATCATTACCGGAGAAACCGGCGCAGGAAAATCAATGATTGTCGAGGCGATCTCAACACTATGTGGCAGTCGCATGGAAGATGTTTTGATCAGAAGCAATAAGAGTTTTGCGGAAGTAACTGGCATTTTTAGCGCGGAATCATCGATAGCAGAAAGATTAAAGAAAGCTGGCATCGAAGTGGATACGGATGTGATTATAAGACGGAAAATTGAACGTGGCAAAAGACAAAATGCTTATATTAACGACCAGATTGTCAGTCTCAATTTGCTAAAAGAACTGGCGCGTGAAATGATTGATCTCATAGGACAATATGAAAATCAGTCATTGTTTTATGCGAAAAATCATCTATCACTCATAGATTCATATGCGAATCTCGACGATGCAAAACGCGAATATAATAGAAATTACAGTGAATATAAACGATTGCAGAATGAATTAGAAAATCTTCTTGAGACAATGCGGCAAAAAGACGAAAAGATAGATTACTTAAAATATCAAATTAATGAGATCGAAAAAGCAAATGTACAACAAGGGGAAGAAGAAAAATTAATATCTGAAAAGAATCTTCTTTTGAGTAGTGAAAAACGCTCCCTGCTTTCCGCCGAAATCATCAAGGATTTATATGAAGCAGATGGTTCTGTAATCGAAAATTTGGCAAAGGTCAAAAAGCTCTTTGATGAGCTTTGTGAATTTGACCAAGAGCTAATTAATAATAATAAAGAATTGGAAGGGTTGATTACATCGGTCGACGACATTTACCGAGAACTAAGCAGTTATCAAACTCGAATTGAATTCTCTCAGGAAAAACTCGATTATGTCCTCGATAGATTAGAAACGATAAATAAAATGAAGAAAAAATATGGCAAAACGCTTCAGGAAATCAATGCCTATGTCTCGAGAATAAAGGAAGAAGTAACGCTCATTGAAACACAGGATGAGAAAGTAAAAAAAATCAAGCAGCGTATCATGGAAATAAAACAAACGGTTACAAAGCAGGCAGGGGAATTATCAGTGCGTCGACAAGAGGCAAGCATCACTTTGAAGAAACGGATTTTAGAGCTCTTGACTCAACTCGGCATGAAAAAAGCTGAATTTGAAATCAAATTTGGAGTGAAAGAAATAAGCGAAGATGGTAAAGATGAAGTCGAATTTTTCATTTCAACAAACCCTGGCGAAGAACTAAAACCACTGCGGAAAGTTGCCTCAGGTGGCGAAATTTCCCGAATCACACTAAGCCTCAAAACAATACTGTCAGATGTTGACAAAATCCCAACAATAATATTTGACGAAATCGATACTGGAATTGGTGGTAGAATCGCTGAAGCAGTTGGTGCTCTCTTATCAAAAGTAAGCAAACGACATCAGATTATGTGTATAACGCATCTGCCTCAAATATCTGTATTTGCAGACAATCATATCCTTGTTGAAAAGAAAATCAAAGGTAAAGAGACATTTACCAAAATTATAAAGCTGGATGAAGAAACGAGAAAACGAGAGATTGCAAGAATGCTTGGAGGTAAGGAAATCACTAAGAAAACAATGGAACATGCCGCAGAATTCTTAGAAAGGCGTCAGCAAGAATGATATCATTGAGGAATTCAAAATCTTTAATGCTTGGAAGACGAGATTAGTCACAAATTAAGACATGCAATCCGAAAATAAAATATTGACACTTGCCAACATAATCACCGTTTCGAGACTCGTACTGCTACCTTTTATAGTCTACTTTTTGTTGAAAGATCAACGCATAATCGCGTTTATTATAATGTTAATAGCTTTGTGTACCGATGCGATTGATGGTTACCTGGCGCGAAGGATGCATCAGGAATCAGAAACAGGGAAATTCTTAGATCCTCTCTGTGATAAAATTTCACTTATGGTTATACTCATAACACTCCTGATAATAAACTCAATTCCACTTTGGGGAGTCATAATTATTGTGTTACGCGATATCCTGATTCTTGCGGGTAGTTTCGTTCTATTTAAAAATAGATCAGTAATTTTTAAATCGAATTTCTTGGGCAAAATTACAGGATTGTTACTTGGCGCAGTTGTTCTTGTATTTATGTTAAACATGAAACAATTGGGAAACATTTTACTATATCTTTGTATTCCTGCAATAATAGGATCGTTTGTAATTTATCTGGGTAGGTATATCAGAACAATGAAAGGAGAAGGATGAAGCCGATATTCTTTACAAAAATGGAGGGTTCGGGCAATGATTTTTTGCTGATTGATAATCATAATGGGCTAATAAATGAATTTCTACATACCACTGAAGTACCTGAACTTGTGAGAAAAATATCAGACCGCCACTTAGGTGTTGGGTCAGATGGCGTGATATTCTTGGAACAATCAGTCGAATTCCCGTTCAATATGAGATACTTTAATCAGGATGGGAGCGAAGCCGCTATGTGTCTCAATGGTACACGTTGCATAGTAAGTTATGCGCACAGATTAGGGTTGATTCAGGACAAAGGTAAATTCATGTCGGCAACAGGCCCAATAGGGTTTTATTACAAGAATGGATCTGTGAGTATTGAAATTCAACCGCCTGTTGACATCAAATTGAATTTTAGTTTTACCTTGAAACGCAAGAAATATAAAGCTAATTTTCTAAGAATCGGCGTACCACATTGTGTGATTTTTATTGACTCATATGACAAACTTGATGTACAGACAGTAGGGCGAGATATACGTAACCACAAAGTATTTAAGCCTGATGGTGCTAATGTTAATTTTGTCACGGTAGATAACAATCAGCTTTTTGTGCGTACTTATGAACGTGGCATTGAAGGCGAAACACTATCATGTGGCAGCGGTGTCATGGCATCAGCCTATATCGCAACAAAATTGTTTATTGCCCAATCACCAATTACGTGTAAAACAAAGGGCGGAGATTTATCTGTCACTATAAAAGAAAAGCTCTATCTTGAAGGACCAGCCACTTTTGTGTATGACGGAGTTTATTATTTGGACTAGGTACTAGAAACTATATACTAAGCACTAAATTGTAGATTGCAAATAGCGGTAAGCTCTTTTTGAACCCTGCATCTAAACCTACTATCTACCTTACTATTTACACAGGACTTTCTTGATTCTCGGTAATGCCCACTGCAATTCCTTTTTCTTGACAATCAAAGGAGGGGCAAAACGCACCACTGTGGCATGGGTCTCTTTTGCTAAAATTCCTAGTTTCATTAATTCTTCACAATATTTTCGTGCCTTCGTTTTCAGTTCGACACCAATGAGGAGACCTTTGCCTCTAACCTCTTTGATTATGGGGCTTTTGATCTTGCTTAATTCCTTCATAAACCAGTTCCCCAGTTTATAGGCGCGCTGCGCAAGTTTTTCCTTCTCTATGACTTCGAGGGCTGCGATGCCGATTGCGGAAGCCAATGGGTTACCGCCGAATGTCGAGCCATGATCTCCTGGATGAAGCACATTCATTATTCGATTGTCACACAAAATTGCTGAAACTGGATAAAATCCACCACTGAGTGCCTTACCAATAATCACAATATCAGGTCTTATTTTTTCATGTTCACATGCAAAAAGTCTACCTGTACGACCCAAACCGGTCTGTATTTCATCGTCAATCATCAGAACACGGTTTTTCTTGCAGATACTTGAGCATTCCTTAACGTACCCTTTGTCTGGAACAATGACACCACCTTCACCTTGTATCGGCTCGAATAGGAAACCTATAGTGTTTCTGTTGATCGCTTTTGCAAGCGCTTTGGCATTGTTATAGGGGATCATCTTAAAACCGGGTGTAAAACCACCAAAGCCATCGCGATACTGCCGTTCTGATGAAAAACCTATAATTGTAGTTGTTCGACCATGGAAATTGTTTTTACAGACGATAATCTCGGCCTGATTCTTTCTTATTTGTTTTTTTAAGTATCCCCATTTTCTTGCAACCTTAATTGCAGTCTCTACTGCCTCAGCCCCCGAGTTCATTGGCAATGCCTTTTCATAACCGGTCTGTTTACACAATTTCTTCAAGAATAGGCCCATCTGATCATCGAGAAATGCCCGTGATGTCAACGTTAATCTGCTTGCCTGTTTTTGCATTGCTTTGACTATGTGTGGATGACAGTGACCCTGGTTTAGAGCCGAATATGCACTTAACATATCAAGATATCTATTCCCTTCAACATCCCAAACCCAAACGCCTTTTCCTCTGGTCAGGACGACCGGTAAAGGAAGATAATTGCGTGCACTAAATTTGTTACTCAATTTCATATAAGCCTTGTTAGTTTTCATTATTAAACCTCCTGGAAACAAAGGGGCTCACAGAGGGCTGAGAGAAGATTCAAAGATGGCTATTAAAGGCTTGTTTGCTAACCTCTTCTTAAACCATCTTATCCCTCTTAATGCCTTCTTATTCTATATTATATTGAGATTTATGATTTTTTCAAGAGATGTAGATGACGAGTATTAGCTATGTAGTTTATTCGATAACGACTGCCTTTTTAACGACTGATTCCCCATCCATTTCAAGATTAACAAAATACGTACCTGCGGATATTTTATTGCCATTAGTATCCTTGCCATCCCACTGAATTATGTAATTACCAGAGCTTTTTTTATCCTTTAGGAGCGTATTTACAAGTCTTCCTGACGCATCAAAAATTTTAAGATCAATATTACTTGGGAATGGTATGAAAACATCAATCTGACAAGGCAATCGGATTGGGTTAGTTAGAATTTTGATGTATGGGGATATTGACACATTATATTCTTGATGTTCCTCTGTTGTAACTGTGTCGACACTTAAGATGCAAGTTTCGGCAAAATAATGATAAGTTTGATCGCCACCAAAAGCAACTACTTGACGATGCATTGAATTAAATGCTGCCGAAGAACCTCTTCTGCCCACCAAACTGGAGTTGCCAGGAAAAACTCTCTCCCATATCAGAGAATTGAGATCTAATGTCCACACATCATTGAGATATACAAAACCAGCGGCAAAATTCCACCCAAAACCGACAGCCATTTCATAGCTGACATCATCATAAACACAAAAATGCCTACCTCTTACAGCTGGTGGAGAACCGGAAGGCAAAAGTTGTTGCCATGATTCACTGCCCAATGTTAAGTCCAATGCATAAACATCATTATAATGATCCCCATTTCTTCCGCCGAAAACGATCATTCTATGTCCTATCGGATCATAAATAGCTGAGTGCTCAAATCGTGGGGAGGGTGGTGCACCTGAAGGAAAAAGCTGGAGCCAAATCAAGGCAGTAAGATCCAAGGAATATAGGTCATTTAGCCCAGGACCACCAGCTTCACCGTATAATATTATCAATCTATTGTTTACGGAATCAACGATTGCTGAAGCAGATGACCGTGGGGTGGGTTGCATACCAGAAGTTGTAAGCTGAGTCCATGATTCTGCACCTTGTGTCAAATCAAGGGACCACACATCGTTATAGAAGCCGCCTCCAGAACTTCTGCCACCAAAAACAAGCATTTCATTGGTAGCAGAATTGTATGCAGCAGAAGCCATAACACGTGACGGTGGTACTGGCGGAGAAATTGTGATCGGTTGCCAGATTTCACTGCCGAAGTCAAAAGACCAAACATCATTGTAGTACTGTCCTCCAGTAAGTCTATAATTCCCACCACCGAAAAGAATCGCCCGTTGGTTCATACGATCATTAACCATGCATGCGTACGATCGACAGTATGGATTCAACACTTTCAATGAATCAGCATATACATTGCCAGTGGACAATACAAGGATTATAGTACCAGTTATATATTTCTTCATAATTACCTCCATTCCATTATAATAAAGACAGATTATATGTCAAGGGGATTTGTCAGATTTTGAATTTTATGGCTATTATGCAGAGTCCGATAGACACAATGAATGCAATCATTGAAATGATTGTGCCGATATTAAAGTGTTTTGATATATACCTAAACATAACCTCATGTTTGCCTGCATCAACAAACACTGCTCTAAATATGTAATTTGCGCGGTAAAGCTTCTGTTCCTCTCCATCCACAAAAACTTTCCAGTCTGGATGCCAGTTGTCAGTCAACACCAAAAAACCTGAATGTGGTGTGTTTACCGTACACGTAATCTTATTCGCTTCATATCCTGTAATTGGTATCGGCATTAATTGCACATCTTCATTCGAAAGTACAACTTGCGGGTCTTCTTCAAGGATGACTATCTGTGTAGGATCAAATTGCGGTGATTTCAGAATCCTCAAAACTTCTGATTCCTCAACCACGCGGTATTGTGGAACAACATATGCGCGAGGTAATACACTATCATTTCTGTACACCTGGAACGCACGCCCCTGGAATACAGTTGAGTAACGTTCCAGATGTCTCTTTATGTCCTTAATAAATGCCTGCGTATTAGGATCAAACCTGGACAGATCATCAGGTAGATTTGGCGCAATAATATATTTCAGATTGAGCATATTAGCCAGACGTGGATACTGGTACAAATTGGCAGGTCGGAACATAACACTGGTTTCAGCACCAATGAAATCCTGATAGCGTTGGATCGGATTCGGTATGTAACCCCCTGCACTTTGGATATCATGGTATAATAGATAGCAATCTTGAAGATGATAGAGTGCACCAGGATTCATGGGCGGCTGTGATTGAAACGGAAATACTCGGAAGTCAGTACGGTCTTTTCTTAAGAATTGCATGATATCATCTGCCTTATAATAGGTTTCTGGTTTTGGTCCCTCTGGCAAGAATTTTTTCATAATTGGTACAACACTGACAAGGCTTATAATGATTGCGATAATTGTTAAAGATAAGTGTTTTAGTTTTTGTTTGAGTGCTAAAAAAATCATGGAGAACACTATTAATATCAAGATTATAGCCAAAAAGATACCCTGTGTAAGCTGTGAAGAATTCTTCTCATAAATGCTGATCTTGGAACCTGCCATATCTCTCCCGACAGCCGAGCCTATAAGCATAAGTATAATAAAAACTGCAATCATGATCCCCGATGTGACAAGGAATTTTCTTTGGTTCAATTCCTTTCTAATAATTGTGTACTCAAAACCGATGGCTGCTAATACTGTGAAACTGAAACCTGCAAGATAAAATATCAAAGATGGAGCACGAGTTAGTTTGAAGCCCGGTATCAGAGTATAAAGTATTTTAAAAAATGGTGTCGCACCACCCCAGGCAGTCAAGATAACTGCAACAGCAGCAATTACGTAGAACTTTACATATTGTTTTTTCCAAAAAAGCAGGCTTGCTAAAATAGCAAAAACAACTGCTAACAAACCGAAGTATTCTGTATGTTGTTTAAAAGGATTTGTACCCCAGTAATTCTCCAAAATTCCAGAAAAGGTTGGGACAAGAAGATTAAACGTCTCTATCGGCGGCATTGCCCAACTAATGGCGTATTCATAGCCACGTTCAATTCCACGTGCCGCTGTACCCAAACCAGCAATAACAGGCAGCCACACCGCAGCCATGAGTAGACAAATAAATGCAACTGCACTCAAACCATATCCAAGCACTCTTAGTATCTCAGACCCTGAATATTCTTTTCTGTTGGCTATGAGATAGTAAACCACATAGCAGATAATCAAAAGTAGGGCATAATATGTGATTTGAAAATGGCCTTCATAAAAAGCAAAAGCTGTTACAAGAGCAGTAAAAAGAAAATACAACAGTCTTTTCGTTTTCAACCCCTCATGTACAGTGAACAGCATTAAAGGGAATAATGCAACGCTTGCTGCCCTGCCTGCGTGCCCAGCCATAGGTGTGGTTGCAAGATTGCCAATAAACATATAGATAAATGCACCAAGTGCTGATGTGTACTTAGAAAGTCCTATTGCCCTAAGATATAAATACGCACCAAGACCCGCCACAAAGAAAAAAATGATGAATGTCAAGGCAAGTACCACATGGGGTGGAATAATACCCCTTAATTGAGCAAGCGGGGCCAAAGGACCACCGACTGGTGCACCAAGCACTGGAACACCGCCAAAAACATGGGGGTACCACAGCGGCATCTCTGTTTGCTCTTCTGTCCACTTTTCAAACGGGTATCCTCCAACAAGATAATCTGAACCTGCAATCATTTTGTTGGCATTAAGAAATGATGCAAAGTAGATTAATGGCACTAACAACAAGAGAATTATAACAATCTTTTCCCAGTGAATCTCAATGAAATTCGGTGTAGTCTCTTGTGGTAGAGATTTTCTCTTCTTATGTTTTTTACTCATCTCATCTACTCAAGTATAAGTATATATATCAAATAGTCAACAAAGACTCGCTGTTCCGCAGAGCGAGAATTCTCGTCTGTGGGCCGAAATAATCTTTGAATTATTTCTGCAATCATGGGTTTATTCTTTTCTTCACTAATAACCCAATGAAGAATATAATAATTTCAAATATCGTGATCCAAACACGTGCAATAAAAGTTATGGCAATTGCAAGCGGGGTGGGTAAAATCGGTGATAACAGCAATGTCATCATGCCTTCGCGCACACCAAGCCCGCCAGGAGCAAAGATTACCACGAAACCCGTCATCCATGACAATGAATATGCCGATGCTAAACTAAAGAGAACAGAACCTGATATAGGATAAATCGTATTTATTAAATAGTAAAATCCAATGATTTGAGCAAGCCATAGTCCTACGAAGTAGATTGACAGTTGAAGCACCTGCAGAAATGAAACATTTAGAGTCATCTTTGGTTTCTTGAAAAACTTAAGTGCATGGTTCATAATACTATTAAGAACAGGCGGATAAATTACAACAAGAAAAACCAAGAATATAGGAACAACAAACAGATAATGCGTAAGCATCTGTTTCTGTGTCAAAATAATCGATACAAGAAACAACAATATACCAACCAGGAAAGTCAATCCGGTCTCAACGACAACACTCAATGCAACGATCTCCTCTTTCAAGTTCTCGATTCTCCCCATATAAACTCTTCCAAGAGCAAACCAAATACCACCCGGTACATATTTGGCAATTTGTGTCGATGACATAATCCAAAATGCATTTCTGAAACAGATTTTGTCACCTAATCTATGGATAATGCGCCGCCAACCTTCAACAAACAATAGAAAGTTAATAAATAAAAAAACAAAAGAAATTATTAAAGATAACGGATCAAAACGCAATTCATGAAAAGGAATTTTCTGCCAGTTTCGTGTTAGATTTGATATTAAGAAATAGAAAATCACCGTAATTACTATTACAGTAAGGACTTTTCTGATGGATTTCACTTTATCAGTATATGTAGCTCGATATGTTTGTCAATGGTTCATGATATTGACTTTCTGACCTTTTCATCTATAATTCACAATGAAAACTCCAGTAGATGAGATTTGGAATAAGGTAAAAAATGCAGTTTCACTCAAAGAACTGATTTTTCTAAAAAAATGCTTTCGTGCATACTCATCAAAAGCTCACATAGCAAACGTTATGCACGATCTGCAGGTTTTTAAGAGTATATCGCCCCCACCAAGAAACGTCCTCGACTTTGGCTGCGGCATAGGTCTGCAATCATTTCTATTATCAAAAATGGGATATAATGTTTACGGACTTGAAACAGTTGAAGATAAATCGCTTGATGGGTTTCTAAAAGGTAAAGCCCAAGCCCATATAAAAACTCGCGAAGAGAGCATGGAAAATGTTTGGAACATTATCATTGGTGAAACAGAGGTAAAATTTCAATTCTACGATGGACATAGAATTCCATTTTCAGATTGCTACTTTGATACTGTATTCGCTTATGCTGTGCTCGAGCACATCCCACCCAATGAAATTCCCAATATTATCAAAGAGATACGAAGAGTATTAAAAACTGATGGAGCGTTCTATATCTATCAATTGCCAAGACGCACATCCTACACAGAATTTATTGCAAGAACATTAGGTATAGAATCACACGAATTCTTGTGGCACTACAAAACCATACGGACACTTTTGAATAAGCAGCGGTTCGAAATTGTTTTCTCAGAGAAAGTGGATATGTTAATAAATCATCCATATAAGATCGTCAACCCGCTTTCACCTGTTCTCCAGCCAATAAATGAATTCATGATGCATACACCTCTTTCATTTTTTGCACACCATTTAACCATTGTAGCAAAAAAGTCCTGAAATTTAGAGACATCTGTCGCGAAACCTTGACAAATACTTTCTTGTTTGTATAATTCTATAAAAGGTCTAAGTATAATTAACCGTAGAAGGAGGTAATTATGATCAGTAAGATTATATTATGCGTATTTATTCTCATTACGATCTGTCTTCCGCAACAGCTATGGATTGAAACAACACAAGAAGATTTCGCCGATGGTATTTTTGAAAGAGACTTATTTGCATCTCATGGCGGTACTGTTGAGTTTGCTCCACGATATGACCTCAACAATGACGGTTATTTAGAATTATTCGTAGCTGATCGACTTGGTAATCTGGTACGTCTATATTGGGGTAGTAATAGCGGATATAGTCCAGACAATGTCACATTGTTTCCAAGCACCGGAGGAGCGAATTGCGATGGAGCTGATTTGAATTACGATGGCTATCCTGATTTCATAGTAAGTCATTACTTCGAAAAAATTTCCATTTATTGGGGATCACCGACTGGTCCAAATCCTAACCTCTGTTTTGAAATACCAATGATAGCGTGGAATCGTCAGGGTATATTTATTGCGGATTACAATAAAGATGGTTACCTTGACATCGCAACGTCTCAAGAGCAAATATCCGGTCATGGTGCTGTTTTTTGGGGAGGTCCTGATGGTTTTAATGTCAACAATCGTACTGACCTACCTGTACATTTTGGTGTCCATAACATCGAAGTTGCGGATTTGAACATAGATGGATGGCTGGATATTGTATTTGTTGAATATTACGGGACATCAAATGGCTATGTCAGAATTTGCTGGGGAAGTGAATTCGGCTTCTCCCCATCGAACCAAACATCGCTTATGGGACCGCCAGGTAACCATGGATTGTCAATAGCTGATCTTGATCAAGACCATTACATTGATCTCATAACAACAGGGTGGTATGGTACACCTTCGTACATATATTGGGGAAGCGCAACCGGTTATTCAAGTGGGAATATGCAGGTTCTTTATCCAGGTTATTGTTATGGCGGTAGTTCGGTTGCAGACTTAAATAGCGATGGATATCTCGATATTGTCTACCATAGAGGAGGCTATGGCGAGGCGTACCAAAGAATATATTGGGGAAGCGCAGCAGGATATTCCGACGGCAATTCACAAGGTTTTGGATATCCGCTTGAATCATCGGGTGGATTTATAGCCGACCTTAATTATGATGGACACTTGGATATTTTCACCAACACAAGAACTCCTACAACACATAGTTATATATTTTGGGGACCAGAACTGAGTACTGCTACTCAGCTACCTTCTTCGCAGGATCACCACGGGCATTTCAGGCAAATCGGAAATGTCTATGACAGAGAGTACAATGAGGACTACATTTCCTCAGTCTTTGATGCAGGTGAAACTGCAGACTGGGGTACAATCGAATGGGATGCATCATATCCTTGCGGTACGTCACTTCTCTTCTGGGTACGTAGTGGTAATACTCCAACTCCAGATGAAACATGGTCAGATTGGTACTTGATGAGTGAGAATAATATTCCAATCCCTGAAGCGTTAAATGCTCGTTATTTGCAATACAAGGCACGGTTTGTCTACACAAATCCATGTTATTTACCTGCGCTAAATGAGGTTCAGGTAACTTACGTACTTCAAGAAGTTATCCCTGCCTCAATTACAATTGAACCCGAGGTTATCAATCTGAAAAGCAATGGTACTTTCACAGCCTTTATTGTACTCCCAATTGGTTATGATCCCTATGACATCAATCTTGAAACTGTGG
>SMTZ1_10010744_pt1 | contig 17824 bp, 15 predicted proteins | sample DeeMarSWOR136_30_FD_25667 | JGI IMG/M metagenome (IMG submission 25667)
CTTTATAAAACTGGTTCTTAAGGATATGGGCGTAATAGAAGAGGACGGGGGGGGCAGGGGATTTGAAGATATAGCCTTGGAGGTCAAATCTATCAGAGAGCTGATGGAGAAACACGAGGATTATTTCTGATCTGTGATGAAAATCAAGGCTCAGGGCGCAAGGCTCAAGGCCCAGGGTTAAATTACACATGGACCACTTTTACTAAGATCTGATTTGTTGACTATAAACGGGATTTAAATTGAATATAATTGAAGTAAACAGGGAGACATGCAAACAGGACGGGATATGCGCGGCGGTCTGCCCGGCCGGGCTTATAGATTTTAAAAAAGGCGGTTATCCAGAACCTGTTCCCGAGGCAGAGGAGATATGCATCCTATGTGGTCATTGCGTGGCGGCCTGCCCGACAGGCAGCCTCACACATCGGGCCATGTCTTCCGAAAAATGCGTCCCCATCCAGGACAGGCTCAAACTGACTCCTGAACAGTGCGAGCAATTTTTCAAATCCCGAAGGTCCGTAAGGGTCTACAAAAAAACTCCCGTAAAAAAGAAGGATATTGAAAGGTTGATTGACATCGCCAGATATGCCCCTACCGGCCATAATTCCCAGTGTGTTGAATGGCTTGTTGTGGCTGAAAGGGATGAATTACATCGTCTTGCGGGGATAACGATCGACTGGATGCGCTGGATGATAAATGAGATGCCGCAATTGGCCAAGGAGAGGCACATGGATCTGGTGATAAAACGCTGGGAAGGCGGGACAGATACGATATTGAGGGATGCACCGGTTCTGATAATGGCCCATGCAGAAAAAGATATTCGCCTTGCTTCTACAGGCTGCGTGATCGCATTGACCTGTCTTGAGCTGGCTGCTGCCGGAATGGGCATGGGATGCTGCTGGGCTGGCCTTTTTTTCGAGGCTGCAACTACTTTTCCTCCAATGATAAAGGCATTATCATTTCCCGATGGGCATGAATGCTATGGCGCCATGATGGTGGGTTATCCAAAATACAGTTATTATCGAATACCTACACGCAAAGCTTCAAAGGTGATATGGCGTTTATAGATAAAAGTATCTGATTCCCAATCTGTATTTTATCCGCCTTCGCAGAAGACCACGAGCTTGCCCGTGGTTGAATGCGCGAATGATCCCCTGCTGCGGCGTGATGTCGCCCACAATTTAGGCGGATAACCGCGTCGTAGCCGGAGGCGAAGAAGCGTATTTTAATGGGACCACGGGTTTACCCGTGGGGCTCCGGTCTTCTTTCATAGATATCATGAAGTGTGTTTTTCTCAACCCAGTTTTGAGATAATAAGAGTTGCAAAACTAAGCACAAAGAAAAATCCACACATATCGGTGATTGTGGTTAATATGGGGCTGGCAACCATCGCAGGATCAAGCTTAATACTCTTTAACAAAAGAGGCAGCACACCGCCAAGAGAAACAGAAACTATGGTATTGGCCATTAATGCCCCGCCAACCACTAGGCCAAGATAGGGGTTCCCTTTCCACAGCAGCGCCACACCGCCTAGAAGCAATCCAAGAGCAGCTCCGTTTACTACTCCCAGACTTATTTCTTTACCAAGCACTCTGATGATTTCTCTGGGTTTGACCAGGCCAAGAGTAAGCTCGCGCATGCTTACCGCGACTGCCTGGTTTCCCGAACATCCACACATGTCGCTGATCATCGGTAAAAAGATGGCCAGTGTAATGACGGCCACTAGTGTATCTTGATAAAGAGCAATAACGCTCGCCGCGATAATGTTCAGCACTATGTTAATGCTCAACCATGAAAGTCGACGGCCGGTTCGGTTAATGAGAGGCATGCTGCGAAACTCCTCTCCACCGATTATCCCGCTGAAACTTAGAAACTGGCTAACTGTCTGTTTCTGGGTAGCCTCTTCCACCGCGCTGGGCAATACAACACCGACCAACCTGTTATCATGATCGATTACCGGAGCACCGAACAACTTGTGCTCTTTGAAAAATGCCCGCAGGTCCTCAAGACTGTCATCTGTTTTAACATATAATGGTTTTTCAATCATGACACGATCAAGGCTTGTGGATTTGGGAGTGAAGAGAAGATCACGCATTTTTAGTACGCCAGAAAGTTTCCCTTCTCTATCCACAATATATAAATACTGGACATGGTAATCCATGTAGATTTCTCTTTTTTCCTGTAAGTCTTCAAGAACGTCAGTTATAAAGAGATCGTCACGGTAGGCAAGAAACTCGCTTATCATAATGCCCCCGGCAGAATCGGCTGGATAAGAAAGAAGCGTTCGGGCTTCTTCGGCATCGGATGGAGTCATTTTCTTCAGAATTGCTTCCATGTCTTCAGTTTCCAGCTCTGAGAGGAGGTCGGCTTGACGGTCACTTTGCATTTCATCGACAATGGCCGCGGCCTGTTCCGGGGGCATTTCCTCAATTATTTCAGCGGCTTGGGAATCAGGAACATCTTCAATGACATCAGCGGCAAAAGAAGGGTCCAGCATGGAAAGCAAGCGACTTTGTTCAGCAGGTGCAAGCCTTGAAATGGAAAGGGCTGTATCAGACGGTGTTAGTGATTCAAGAAACTTCGTAAGATTTTCAATATTCCCGGAATTCAGAATAACACGTAAATCCTCCCAAGGTTTATCAGATATAGTAAAAGCCATTAAATGACCTCCATATTGAAATTCGATAAACTCATAATACGCCGTGGCAAATATTTATGGGGGATTAAATAATAATCCCCTAGCGCCATTTGTAGGGCATGTTTTATATTTTTATCCGCCTTCGCAGAAGAACACGAGCTTGCCCGTGGTTGAATGCGTAATTGATCGCTTGCTATGGCGCGATGTCGCCCACAATTTAGGCGGATAACCGCGTCGTAACCGGAGGCGAAGACGGGTATTTTAATGGGCCCACGGGTTTACCCGTGGGGCTCTATTGAATGTAAGATATATTATCCAATTGATTTTAATAGAATGTTAGAGAACAATCAATCTTCATATCAGTTTATAATACCCATGCCAACACTTGTGAACGTTACCAACCTGTAACTGAAATTTAAAATGTGTTGTAGATAATTGGAAAAGGGTGTAAAATAATTAAAAAGGGATTTTTCTGGTTTTGCTTATGCTTTAATGGCAATTATAAGGATTGGGTGTTATGACAATCGATAACAATCTTCAATATCAAAATACTAGATACGACGGAATAATGGGAATAGTAATAGGAGGACTGCTTCTGGCATTGGTCGGTTGCGCCCACATAATATCAAAAGATATACTTAAGGATGTAGATAGGGAGATTGGTTTTGAAGAATTACGAAAAGATCCCGGGAAATACCAGGGGAAAACGGTCCTTTTAGGCGGAGTTATAGTGAAGACAGAAAACAAGAACGATGGCACACTATTAGAGATATATCAGACAGAAATCAACAATTACGGGGAACCCATAGATACTGATATTTCCAAAGGGCGTTTTTTAGCCATGTATAAGGAGTTTTTAGACAGCGAGATTTATCGAAAGGGGCGAAAGGTTAGTATTGTGGGAGTTGTGCATGGAGGAGAAGTCAAAAAGCTAGGGGAGATTGACTATAACTATCCTTATCTTACAATCAAAGAGATCCACTTGTGGAAAGAGGAACAGCCTCGTGAATTTGGCCCATACCATCATGAATTTTGGTATCCCTTTTATCGGGGACCATTGTATCGATGGTACACTCCGTATTGGCTCTATCAATAGATCCCGAAGAGCTAGGACAAAGAGCAGGACAACAATAAATAATGCCGCCAACCAACACTGTTGTAATTAGCGGATATTGATCTTTGATTCTCCTTGTTGAGGATCATGACAAGAAGGCACATGATTTGTCAATCAGAAATATACCGTAATATCTGTCCCTTCCGATGATTTTTCCCACTATAAAACATATTTTTAGCATATACGAGGTGATAATGAGATTTTGACTATTTAGATTAATATATATAATATGCCCTTGAATTAAATCTAAAATGTTAGGACAATATCAATTAAAAAAAAGAGATTGAGTCGGAGGAGTTAATGGATGAGAGGAGAAGGGATCCGAGGGTAGAGATAGATTGGCCAGTCGAGATCTTACTGGATAATAAGACAATAGAAGGGATAGCAAAAAATATTACTCCAAAAGGAGTGTTCGTGTGCTGCGAAGAGCCGCTGTCTTTGAAAGCAAATTATCGTATTTCTATATTTACACCAAATAACGAAGCCCTGACTGTTGTTGGTAAGGCGATCTGGTCTAACTCCTATGCTATGGATGACCAGAATGCTCCGGTCTGTATAGGGTTATCGTTTATTAAGATATCTGCTGAGGATCGTAATTCCTTAAAGGAGATAATTCAAAAGAGTATGGAAGAATAGGATGTGATTTATCCGCCTTCGCAGAAGACCACAAGCTTGCCCGTGGTTGAATGCGCGAATGATCCCCTGCTACGGCGTGATGTCGCCCACAATTTAAGCGGATAACCGCGTCGTAGCCGGAGGCGAAGACGGGTATTTTAATGGGACCATGGGTTTACCCCTGGGGCTCCATTTTCCGATACCCGTGGGACAAGTCCCAGGGTGATCAAACAAAATCAAGAATCCCAAGAATGGAGGAGAGAAAATGACATCATTGCCTTACAACATACGCCCCAACCTTGCGGGCGATTATCCTAAAATCGACCCGACAGCATTGATTGATCCTTCGGCCCAGATCATAGGCCATGTTGAGATCGCAAGAGACGTGTTTGTGGGGCCAATGACCGTTATCCGGGCCGATCAGCGCGGACCGGACGGGAAAGTCGCGCCCATTGTAATCGATGAAGAGGTAAATATCCAGGATGGCGTCATTATCCACACCGAGGAAGGAACATCGGTAAGTATCGGCCCCAAGACCTCTATAGCCCACGGAGTAGCCATCCATGGGCCGTGCATGATTGGTCGAGAGTGTTTTCTGGCAATGCGCTCCACTTTGTATAAGACAACTCTCGAAGATCACGTATGGGTGGGGATGGGCGCAATTACCAAGCTGGTTACAATCCCAAGCTTTACAAAGATTCCTGCGGGGAGCATTATCCGTGGCAACCCAGATGCGCTTAGTCTTCGGCTTGTTACGGACACTGAGCGGGAATATATGCAGATGGTTTGGGCCGCCAATTCCCGTTTGCGCATGGATTATCTGGAACTGAGGGAAAAAGCGGAGGCTATCCGGCAGTCTGCAGGGGAAAAGACGGACAGTAAAAACCCGTAATAAGAGCGGATATGGATGTTCCATTGAAAAAAGGAGATCTACGATATGTATTGATTCGCGTATCTCCTGATATGGTGCCCATCCAGTACGTGAAATTGCCTGATCTTTTTCAGAGTAATGGGAGAGAAGATCCCGATAGGAAGATATATGATCTTCTTGCCGTTTCTCGCGGCCATGCTTTGGCACCAGCCTGAAGGGGGCGCGGCCGCCACATAGACAACGTGTTTTTCGAGACAATAGTCGATGGCACCCATCAGGAGTCTTTCGGATTTGTTCCTTGCCATATTAAAATAGGGATCTTTCCATATATCAAATACCCTCATCGGGGGATAGGTTAGCATGAATCCCCCATACTGGCATCTGCTTATGCCAGGGCCTTCCATGACCTCACCAGCGGGAGTGCTGTAGAATGACATGTCCGATTCCTGGTCATGTTCTCCAAGCCATGTCACCTTCCAGGGGAAATTCTCCTTTTTGTCCTTGTCCGGGATGTCCGGATCAAATATTACAACCACGGAGCCTGCCTTTCCCCTCAACGGCCTGTTTTCCTTTACATAGATCTTTCCACTGTCCATCTCCCTGATAGTCTGCCTCATATCAATGCCGTCCATCATTGAACTCTCAAAGGGGACGATCCTGCTATTCTCTTCTGACTTTATCTCCAGGGCGCGTTTCATGACGTGCCTGCCATAATCCTCGATGACAATATCTTCAGGGGGATAGGAGCAGATATAGAGGCCTTTAAATGCACTTTTCCATTCTCCAACCCTTTTTTCGCGCCTTTTTTTCTTTACCGGCATAGGCACCAGACGCCTTCGGAATGTCTTGATCCTCCTGTGGAAGCGGATTTGCCTCTGGTCAAGAAAGAGGTCTTCCCCTCTTAACTGAAGGACCGGGATGCCAGGATTATCGGTCTGCCAAGGGTATTCACTTCCCTTGTCCCATAATTCATATGCAAAGTTGTCATCTACGGAGCCCCGCGCGGCAATAACAAGCTGATAAAAATCAGGCACAAGGCCTCTCGAGACCAGGGAATAGTTGCGCGCGAACTTATTCAGCAATCTTATCTGTGCCTGTGACAATTCCTCCTTGTCATGCTCCCGATATCTCTCCCCGGCTATCTTTATGAGCAGGTTGTTTATCTTGATCCTGTCAGGGATTTCGGCCTTGTTCTCAGACCTGAAGCGCTCATACTCGGATTCAAGGAAAGGCATTTCAGTAAGGATTTCTCTGCTTGAATCCCTGTCAAGGTGAGATAGGCCTACCCCTTTCCTTTTTATCTTGCCGATCACCTCTGTCTGCGGCCTATCAAGCATGTCAAGCATGCCCGGCAGATGATACAGGCCTCCTACGAACATGATCCTTTTACCATTCCGGTTGAGTTCCTGAAGACGGTAGGCCATTGCCTTTTCCCTTAGCATGTCATGGTCCGTACGGGGATCATCTCTGTGGATTCGCAGATAGGATTGACAATAGTTATAATGGCCGATCCTGGTGATGGCATAGGGATCAGGCATGGGAGAACGATCCATGGGATAGCCCTCGGAATCACGGTCAATAAAATGTACCGGGATATTATCGACAAGGGCCAGCCTCAATGCCTCAACCTGGCCGTCTGTAGGCTCTATTAAAAGGTAGATGAATGTCCCATCTCTCTCTTCGTAATGGACTACCGAGATATAGGGGAGCCTTTTAATTCCTTGGAGGATCCTGGCTTCAAGAGTGGTGGGATATTCAATCGCGACATGATCAGGCCGGAACTCCTTGTACTGCCTTCTTACCTCAAGGGCGAATTCCATACGATTATGCAGGATAGGGACAAGGCGGATATTTTTCCATCTGAAATTATTCTTCCTCATAGGGCTCTTCCATAAGGTCTTGGAAATATTCGGCCGCGACCTGATCCAGGATCATGGTCGCGGACTCTTTCATATAGTCCAGAATCCTAGTTTTTCGATCACCAGATGTCATCCGTTCGCCACTGCCATAGAGTCTTTTAAGGGCGTAGCGGGCTATGTTGATGCCGTCCCTGACCGTATAGCGTTCATTTGCCTCGTGGGACGTCTGGAGAAAGTCGACGACATATTCAAGGAGTTCTTCATCAGCAAAGGGGAGGTTGGTCTTGAGGATAAGGAGCTCTTCATCCCGTTCAGGGAAGTCGATGAAGATCCTGGGCTGGAGCCTGGAGTGTATGTATTCGGGCAGCTCAAAGGTGCTGGCGTCGTCGTTCATGGTTGTGCAGAGGCGAAATTCGAGATGGGCCTTTACCTTTATGCCTGCCACAATGGATTCGACATAACGCCTGTTATCCATAAGAGGCGCAAGGGAGGCCCAGCTCTTTTCACTCATCCTGTTCCCCTCATCAATTATTGCCACACCGCCCTTGATCATGGCGGAGACGATGGAGCTTGCCATATACCTTATCTTACCTGCCTCTGAGATGACAGGGGTAATGATAAGGTCCTCCGGCCTGGTGTCCATGGTTGCCTGGAAAAGATATACGGGTTTCTTTAAGGAGCGGCCGGCATGATAAGCCAGGGTTGTCTTGCCCACACCAGGTTTTCCCAGAAGCCGGGGGTTCAGGGGCAGATCATCGTCGCCTATAACCAGCCAGGCGGCTATAACCTGGGCGATCAGCTCTTCCTGACCTACCCACACTATCGGGATCTCGTCCGGCTGGGTTAGAAATATCTCAACCCCTTCAATTAATACTTTTTCCATGTGTCTATCTCCTGTGATGCACGTTTAACGTTATTCGGTTACGCTGCTCGTTTTTTATGTGTTATTCCGGTATCGGTTCTCCTGGTGGTTAAACCTTGTATGAATACCGATTCGAGATGCGCAATCGCAACCGCCTATATCAAGAGGCATCAGTATTCCTTTTGATCCCTTCGATCCTTGATAGATTACTAACAAATATAATATTCATTGGATATATTATCAAGGTTGTTGGCCGAATCGGATCTATAATCGAAATCATGAGCAGACGTGGTGATTGTATATATATTTTACATATGGTAATGTTTGAAAAGGGATTTCCCTTTGCCCCTCGAACTTATTGTAGGTTTGATCTTCTGGGAGGCATGGAAGAGGTTCGGCAATATAAAGGAGGTAGACGATCCTTTCATGCTGCGGGTTGCCTTCCTGGGCCTTATGGCGAATCTTGGGAGTGCCGTGATCCTTGCTAAGGCCAGGGATACGAACGTCAATGTCCAGGGTGCATATCTGCATATGGTGGCCGATACCCAGAAGATGCTTAAGGAACGTTTTGGTATCGAACACACTATGCTTCAGGTGGAAGAATGCGATGCCTCCTGTGGGGCCGAATGCCAACTTGAGCGGGATAATTGATATCAGCCAGGACAACCGATGTCTCTATCTGACGTTCGGGGATAGACCAGTATTTTTTCAGCAGCCTGTCTTTTTCTTTTTTTGTAACCAGCCTGAAACCGTGTTTTTCATAGAACCTAACAGCCCAAAGGGCATCCGCCCAGGTGCCTATCAGTACGGGCTGATGAGTCATTCGCCTCAGTCTGGCAAGCAATTTTCCGCCAATACCCTGTCCCCTTTTGGAGGTGCGGACATATGAGTGCCTTATGAGGGTGACGTCCCGGACGTGCTGGATCCCCATGACCCCGGCAAGTTTACCGTCTTCCTCGTATCCATAGAACACAACACCGTCATCAATCTCATGACGGAGTTCCTCTCTGGGCATATAGGGCTCCTTCCATCTGTCACCGGGTATAACACCCTTATAGGCCATGGCCGATTCATTAATAATGGAGCAGATCTCTTCAAAATCCGTCTTATTGCACTTACGTATCATAGCGACGCTCTTTATAAAATTATTAATTCTCAAACCCTATGCTGATTAAATTGCATTTTATTGATATTTTTATTTAATCACGTATAGTTCGCTCCCCGAGCGAACCGAATGAATAACCTGTTCGGGAATCTGGCCCAACAATCAAAACTTTGATTTAGAAATAATTCGGAAAAAACAAGGACAGCCCCATACTCCCATTAAGATCACGCCTCCTTCAACTGATTTAAAATGCGCTCTAATCATAGCTGGAGTGATCCGGTCCGGTAAGGTAGTTCATCGCCATAATATCCTGCAGCAAATTTTGTTTGACATACAATGGCGAATTATTCTATTTCCCTTGTCAAATTCCTTGATCAACTAAAGTCTTCAAAGTTATCGAGACTTTTCGACTATGAAAAGATCAAAGAGGCCTTCCCATATTAATAACGCTTGTTACTACCGAATAGGATTTAGGTATTTTTTCATACATGCGACAGTACAGAAGACATAGTAATTAGTGCAAGCTTATTTTATAAGACAAAAATTCACTCATGCCTACTGAGGATCTTTAGGAGCTAATGAGGCTTCTTATGAAAAAAGTCTACTATCTTTATTTGCTTAGCTTTATATCCGCCTTCTTGCTTTTTCAGATCGAGCTAATCATAGCTAAGCTATTCCTACCCAAGTTCGGCGGCAGCTATCTGGTATGGGGCGCCTGCATGGTGTTTTTTCAGTTTGCTCTACTTCTCGGATATCTGTATTCACATCTTGTCATCACGATTTTCGGCATGTACCGATATCGCTATCTCCATACAATACTTATACTATTGCCGCTTTTTTTCTTTCCCGGCAGGCCATTGAAGGAAATCGCCGCGCACACCGGGTTTCCGCTTGTTATAGATATTTTTATGCAACTATCCATAAAGATCGGCATGGCTTTTTTTGCACTTTCTACAATCAGCATTGTTACTCAAAGCTGGCTGGCACACAGCGACTTGCCCGAAAATCGCAATCCTTACGTCTTGTATGCCGTTTCAAATGCAGGATCTTTCATGGGCCTCCTAAGCTATCCCTTTTTCTTTGAATCCTATTTCGATCTGGACACGCAGTTGACGATTTGGAGACTCCTCTATTTCCTCTTTCTCCTTATATATTTAGTGTCACTATGGATTATCGACTATTCGGACAGGAATGTTCCCTGCACAAAACCATTTGATAAACACATATTTACAAGACAATACAAGTTAACCGACGAAGCGGTTATTCAGAAGCTCTATTGGTTTCTTCTGTCAGCGGTGAGTTGCGTCCTTTTTCTTTCCGTCACAAACGTCATTACCTATGAAATTACACCCTGTCCACTTCTCTGGGTCATTCCGCTGTGCATATATCTTCTTTCATTTGTGCTTATCTTTCGCAATAATCCGCTCTATCCAAAGTGGATAACCGATAAATTCCCTCTGATCATGGGGTTTAGCGTTCTGATCTTCTTTTTTGCACAGGGGAAAATACTCCCCATTTCTCCGCAACTTATAACATTTCTCCTTTCCCTTTTGGCTTTTTGTCTGTTTTGTCAATACGAACTTTACGAAAGCAGGCCTAAGGAAAAAAAGGATCTGACGATTTTTTATGTGATCGTTTCCCTCGGCGGCTTCTCAGGCAGCCTGTTTGTGACCTGGATCGCACCAGGAGTTTTTACCTCCCCTATCGAATTTCTAATCGGTCTTTTCCTCGTCTGTTTGGCCCTAAGCCTGAAGAAGGAACGCACCAGGTTGAATTTTTTGTCGTTACGGATGATTGCCTATGCGATCATCTTCTTGATCAGTTGGCCATTTGTATTCAAGCAATATAACGTCGCCGGTGTAACGCTCATCTTATTTTCTTTTGGTTACATTTTTAGGCAATTGAATCAAAGACCGTCGATGCTAGCCCTGTTGCTGATGATGGTGCTTTTGCTGGGGCCCTTTGTTGAAGATTACTGGAGCAAGGAAGGCAAAACAATCCGTTCCTACAGAAATTATTACGGTATTTACAGAATCACTGTAAGTGGGGGAGTTCTCCAACTCATAAATGGGACCACACTGCATGGAATCCAATACATCAAGGAAGATAGAGCAGCAAGGCAGGAGCCCCTCTCCTACTACCATCGAGGAACGCCAGTCGGAAAGCTGCTGATAGGCAATCATTTCGCAACCCGGCAAATCGGTATCGTCGGTTTGGGTGTGGGTACTATCAGTGCTTATGGAAAAACTGGCGAGGAGATGGACTTTTTTGAATTAGATCCTGATCTTGCTCTCTTTGTGAACCTATTTGATTATTTAAAGAATTCCCGTGCAAAAGTTAATTACTATTATGACGATGCTCGGCTTGGAATTAATAAAACACCACTTGGACACTATGACATATTAATCGTCGATGCGTTCAGTGGCGATTCTATTCCCGTTCATCTTCTGACCACCGATGCGATTCAGCAATATAGGGACCATCTTAAAGAGAAAGGATTAATTCTATTCCATATCAGCAACCGATATCTTGATCTTACGCCTGTCATGTTCAAAAACGCCGAGGCTGTTGGGGCTTTTGCCCTATTAGGCTGGAACGAAGCTCAGAGTCCTGTACATCTGGCGTCAAGATGGGTGGCTTTCACATGGGATAAGAATATAAAAGAGACACTTATATCCAAACTCGAATGGAAAGAAAACCCCATAGATTCCAAGACATTGGTTTCGCGACCCTGGACCGATAAGTATTCCAATGTCATTTCAATCCTCAACATTGCTTCATTGCTTGATTCGATAAGGCATTTCATGCCATTTTTATGGTAATAGCTGCCAGCATCAGCAGCTCCCTTCCTTTCAAGGGGCCTTACAGAATAGATATAATGTGTAGGGCTCGTTTCCCAAACGAACCGAAAAGAATAGCCTGTTCAAGGAACAGGCCCTACAGTCGGGCAGCAGATTCCTGAAACGGGCGAGGGGGAATTCCAGATAAAGAAAATAGATAAAAATAAATTTTTAATTCGATATTCGAAATTCAATATCGGGCATTCAGATCCCGTGCTTCATCAAGTCTGCCCCGCAATTCGGGCACTCATGTAAAAGCATCCCGCAGCCGGGGCACTTATATCGTTCGAAACTCCTAATTTCGTTTATCACTTCATTAATCTGTTCATCTGTTATAAAACCCATCTCTTTCATTATTTCGCCTATGGAGTTGGATTTATCTCCCTTTTGCTCGTTGGATATTTGAACCCTAATAGCTTCAATAAATTGATCTTCAGTAACAAAGCCTTTTTTAATGGAAAAATAACCAAAACGTTTCCTGGCGCTTTTACGGGGCATTGAATTTTCCTCTCTTTTTATATGTCAAAGCCACATGATGCTATATATGCTATAAGACTGGAAAGTGTATGTCAATAGGCCCGGGTTCATTTAGTGGTCTTTGAATAATACTGACTTTCTGTGTTCTCGACCTTTCATTCTGACTTTACTCTGTCATTCCGACCGTAGGGAGGAAGCCATGTCCCGAGCAGAGCGAGGGATCTTTTAGATTTCTCATAACAGCCGCTCGTCGAAATGAGTAATTTAAAGGTCTAATTTAGTGACTGAATAGTGCGTAAGACCGTAAATTTGCACGAAATCAGGCAATAATTAGAAAAAACATTTTTAAATACATCGAGATATTTTATAATGAAGGCAATAGGCAAGCAGCCTATTTAAAAAGCAGATATACGGATGTCCGGTGTCGGAAACATATGGCAATCACGGCGGCCAAGATAGACATCTATTAATGCGTTTTCTATAGCCTGTTGATTGATGGGAGGATTTGATAATGACCAAGAAACCAACCTGTAAAGAATTGAGACAGAGGATCAAAGATCTGGAGGGGATTTCCCGTGGATATGCCAAACCAAGATCCGGAGAAGATATAAGGAGGCGTAAACGGGCAGAGGAAGCGCTTCGCCAGTCCGAAGACAACTTCCGCCGTTCTCTGGATGAATCCCCGCTGGGGGTACGTATTGTGACTAAAGAAGGTGAGACAATTTATGCCAACCGGGCTATTCTGGATATGTACGGCTACGACAGCATTGATGAACTGAAGGCAACACCTGTAAAGAAGCGCTATACCCCAGAGAGTTATGCCGAGTTCCAGATAAGAAAGAAGAAAAGACGGCGAGGAGAGTTTGGTCCGACGCAATATGAGATCGGCATCGTGAAGAAAAACGGTGAGGTCCGTCATCTGCAGGTCTTCCGCAAAGGAACACTCTGGAACGGCAAAAGGCAGTTTCAGGCAATATACCTCGATATTACCGAGCGCAAGCAGGCGGAGGAGGCATTGCGAGAAAGCGAGGAACAAGAACGCATGGTAATTGAGGCTGCTCCTGATACTGTCTATACCATTTCCGGAGAGGATGGGTTGTTCACGTCATTAAATCCGGCGTTTGAAAGACTCACAGGTTGGTCACGCGATGAATGGATAGGAAAATCTTTTATGGAGATTATACATCCGGACGACCGGTCCGTTGCCACGGAGATGTTTAAGAAATGCTGTCGAGGAGAGATACTATCTGCTTATGAGTTGCGCATCCTCTCCAAGTCAGGCGAATACCTGACTGGTGAATTCACTTCTATCCCAAAGTTCAAGGGCGGCAAGGTAATAGGAGAATTTGGGATCACCCGAGACATCACCAAGCGCAAGCAGGCTGAGAATGCGCTGCGTGAAAGTCAAGCGCTTTTCTCGACTATCTTTCACTCCAGCCCTGTCAGTATTGCTATTTCAAGGGTCAAGGACGGGCAATTCATTGATGTGAACGATGCATGGCAAAAAGTGACAGGATATACCAGGAAAGAGGCCATCGGCAGCACAGGGATAAAATTAAATCTATGGGTCAATCCGGGTGATCGTAACCGGCTCCTTAGCAGATTGTCTAAAGAGGGAATGGTGGATAATTTCGAGATTCAAGCCCGGCATAAATCAGGTAATGTCATCGAATTGTTGATGTCTGGAAGATTTATCGATATAGCAGGAGAACAATATATGCTGATTCTTGCACGGGACATCACGAAGCAGAAGCAATTGGAATCCGATACACAACAGAGACAGAAAATGGAATCTCTCGGGACCTTGGTTGCAGGTGTGGCCCATGAGATAAATAATCCAATCAACACCATTATGAACAACGTGCCCCTATTGCTGAACGTCTGGCAAGATTTGCTGCCGCTTGTTGAAGAACGCATTGAAAATGAACCGGGCCGCAGATTCGGGGGCCTGACAGGCGGCTTCATAAAGGAGAATATGGATCAACTCATCTCAGACATGGATATCGCCGCTAATCGAGTGGCCAACATTGTAAAAGGACTGAAGGATTTCTCCAGAAAAACCAGCTCCCTGGAAAAACAGAAAGTCGATATAAATATCGCCGTTGAAAATGCCATACGACTGGCAGGATCTACGATCAAGAAATCAGGGATTACTCTCGCCCTTGGCCTGACCCCAAATCTCCCGTCATTAAATGCCAATGTACAGAACCTTGAACAGATCATTCTGAATCTGTTAATCAATGCCGTTCAGGCCATAGAACACAATTACGGAGAAATAAGGATCACGACCTCTTACAATAAAGATCAAGGGACTATCGTTATGTCCGTGCAGGATAATGGGAAAGGCATTTCTTCCGCCATTTCCGATAAGATCTTTGATCCCTTTTTCACAGAATGGCAATCCATAGGCGGAACCGGCCTTGGTCTATCCATAACACGAAACCTGGTCAAGGCCAATGACGGAGAAATTAGCTTTAAATCCAGGCCGGGAAAAGGGACATCTTTCTCTGTAACGTTTACTGTAGGTCGAAAAAAGAGACCTTTTAAGATCCTACTTGTGGATGATGATAAGGCCGTGCTGGAGATTATAAAAAAAGCCCTTTCAATAGAACGAAATTATGAGGTGGAGACGGCCCATGACGGAAATGAGGCATTGATCAAGATAGGGGTCTATCATCCTAACCTGCTTATACTAGACATCTTTATGCCTAAGATGGACGGGGTGGAAGTATGCAGGGTTATTAAAAAGCACACAGAATTTAAGGATATGAAGGTAATCATATTTACAGGATATCCGGAACACGAGAAGGTAACTAAGGTTGCCGAGATGGGATTTACAAAGGTGGTTTCCAAACCGTTTCAATTGGAGGAGTTTCTAAAAGAGGTAAATGAGATGTTAATGGGTGAAGGCTAAGGATGAGGCTAAGGCTAAGGCTGAGGCTGAGGGTGAGGGTGAGGCGAAGGAGAAGGATAAATATAATTATTTGATGGAGAGGAAAATGAAATTTGAGGAGTTTACGGATATGCCAGTATGGCAGACAGGTTTTGATATATTATTAAAGGTCTATAAGATCACAAAAGACTTCCCATCTTAAGGGCGATTTGGTCTTGTTTCGGATATGAGAAGGTCGGCAGATTCAATTGTTCATAATATTGCAGAAGGATTTGGCCGTTATGAATCTAGAGACAAGACCAGGTTTTATAAGATATCCAGAGGAAGTGCTTATGAGTTAATAAGTCAAATTTTAGTCAGTCACGCTTTGGATTACATAAAGGAAGAGGAACAGAGAGATACCTTGGTTAATTCGTGTAAAAAAATTATTGAGGATCTTAATGCGCTTATTAAAACACTTGAGTCTTGACTTAACCTCAGTCTAAGCCTTATGCTTAACCTCAACCTAAGCCTCAGCCATAGCGATTTATTAATTTAACCTTAACCTTCGCCTCAGCCTTAGCCTTTTAGTAAGCGAGACTTCATGGAATCCATACCCAAAAAACATACTCCCATACTCATCATTGATGATGATGAAGGCCTCCTTACGAGCATAAAAGCGATGCTTGTAAGCATGGGTATGCCGGAGCCCGCCCTTGTTTCCGATGCGAGACGTGTCATGCCCCTGCTCAGGGAATGGTCTTTTCAGTTAGTGCTTGTCGATATTATCATGCCTGATATTAACGGCATGGACCTCATGAAACAGATAAAAGAGGAATTTCCTTTTATCGAATGCATCATCATCACGGCCGTCGATGATCTTTCTTCCGCAGTACAGGCAATGAGATACGGGGCCTATGATTACCTTGTTAAACCCCTGGAAAAGGAAAAACTTATCATATCGATCCGCAACGCCCTGGAGAAACACAACATACGTAGCGCGATAAACCTGCTTCAGAGGGCTCCAAGCTTTTCAGACATTAAAGATCCAGAGGCCTTCAGGGAAATGGTGGCTGAGGATGAGTTGATGGCCTCGGTCTTTTGCCAGGCGGAGACCTTTGCCTTAAGTGATTATAATCTCCTTATTACAGGCGAGACCGGAACAGGCAAGGATATGCTCGCTAGGATTATCCACCGTTTAAGCCACCGGTCGGATGGCGCATTTATTGCCCTGAATATGGGGGCTTTCAGCAAAACGCTTGTGGAAGACGACCTGTTCGGCCACACTAAAGGGGCCTTCACCGGCGCCATAAATGATAAGAAGGGATTTCTTGAAGAGGCACAGGGAGGTACGATATTTTTTGATGAGATTACGGAGATGGATCGTGAGCTTCAAGGGAAACTCCTGAGAGTCACCCAGGAGAGGGAACTCTATCGCTTGGGCAGCACCAACGTCAGAAGGCTGGATATACGAATCATCTCCACGACAAATCGGAATATCTATGAGGAGGTAGAGCATGGTCGTTTTCGAAAGGACCTTTACTACCGGTTGAATGTCTGTCATATAGATATCCCTCCCCTGAGAAGAAGGAAAAAGGACATCCTGCCCCTGGCCAGATATTTCATGGATATCCATTCTAGGAAGAATCAAAAGGAGATACATTCCATTTCACAAGACCTGGCTGAGTGTCTCATGAATTATTCCTTCCCTGGCAATGTCAGGGAGATGGAGAATATTATTGCCGCTTGTGTCCTAAATGAGAGTGCCGCAACCCTGACCATGGCCTCTGCCGGCGATCTGTTGACAGGGTTTAAGAGGGCTGTAAATCTCCCGGAGGGCATCCTTACCATGAAGGAACTGGAAAAACGGCTCATATACAGGGCGCTGGAGGCCACCAAAGGAAACAGGACCCGCGCTGCAGAGATACTTGGAATAGGATTAAGGACCCTTCAAAGAAAATTAAAGGGATATGACAGGGAGATGGCCTGAAGATTTTGCGGCAGTCATGTTTTTCTGGCATGGAGCATGTCAAAATGGCTTACTATATATAACTTTCTGATATAAGAAAATAATTAACAGCAGCTAATCGTTTTTGGGGCGCCATTTATACACTTTATTATATAAAATTCTTTTATTAAACAATAGCCTCCTTTCCGATTGATCCTTTTCTAACAAGCTTTAATCATTAAATAATTCTCCTAATTAGAACAGATGTTTATTGCATGGTATAGTTTATGCTTAATCAATCTGTATCTTATTAAGAAACTTGGTTTGACTTTATCATTCCGAGGAGCGGCAGCGACGAGAAATCTAAAAGATCCCTCGTTCTGCTCAGAATATAGATTTCTCCCTACTGTCGAAATAACAGGAAATCGGTATTATTAAAAGTCTCAATAAACCTTTGGAAGATATCTTCAACTCCATTTTTTACTTAATGATCACTTATTTTTTAAGCATGCACAGGTGAGAAGACCTAATGGAATATAAGCTGTACATACTGGTAGGAAAAGGTGAGAGCGAATCCTACAGGCTGACGCCCGGCAAGATATACATGGTGGGCAGGCATTCAACAA
>SMTZ1_10002695_pt1 | contig 17822 bp, 18 predicted proteins | sample DeeMarSWOR136_30_FD_25667 | JGI IMG/M metagenome (IMG submission 25667)
AAAAATAAGGGATCTCCAGAATATGTTCACGAAGTCGCCGACTTCTTTTCGTAACTGTTTTGCGCTTCCTGTAAATGCTATCTCCGCCATCCGCCCGCTAAACTTGGGATCGAATTTTACGGTGATCATTCTGCTCCAAGTCAGCGGGGTCTCAATCTTGGTTGGTGGTACCTTGGGATGCTTGACTACGTCTATTACCCTTGAACTCTCTCTCATCTCCATCCTTATGATGCCGTCCGCAAGGCTCATCATCGCTCCCAAGTCTTCCTCTCTCCCACAGCCCGTGTCCATGCACGCTAGAACTGAGTTTCCCTTGGCAGCGAATCGGGAGAGTGTCTGCTTCATGAACCTCAAAATTTCTGATCCGTTGAAGAGATATGGGGAAGTCAGAGAATCGAAGATCAATAGGATGCCTTTTCGACCTAATTGTTCGGTTAGTTTTGAGATTGCAATGTCCATGCTTGAGAGGTCGTTGCAATCAGCATGTGTAGTATCAGGTCGATCTGGGACGGAAACACCCACGGTCTCATTATAAGCGTCAACGAAATTCAGTAAACCCAGTTCAATCATGCCCAGTCCTTTTTCTCTTAATGATGCTTCAGCCTTGGATGGGTCACACTCAGTCGTTACATAGATGATGGATCTATCCATTGATAAGCTCTGGAGAATGGTCTGTTCGCAGAAAGTCGATTTTCCCGCTCCGGGAGGACCAACTAAAAAAATCAGGTTTTTTGGCGGTACTTCTCGTATCTCGTTTAGAGAGACCAATAATTATCCCCCCATTCACAAAATAGCGAATATGGGTTTATTTAAGCTACGTTTATTTTCTAAACAGTATCTTGGAATCTATTTGTACACCGTTGCGCTGGGATACACTTCTATGCCCTTAGCTGATATTTCGTAGGGCCTTGGCTGATTGTCTATGGCCAATCCACGCATCTTCTCCACTTGGAAAACTCGCACTAGCTTGCTGCTCTTAAGAAAGGTGCGAAGCAGAATAACACCTTGAGTGAGATATTCCTCGAACTGATGCTCCCGCTCCCATCCAGTTCCTCTTAACTCCGAAACCATCAGATTAGTACAACCAGTCTGTCTCAAGTCTCTAAGCAAATCCCTCATCGCATATATACGCTCAACCTCGTTCGGATATTGAAGCGTGAAAATGGTTATCGGATCGACAACCACCCTCTTCGCATTCACCTCCTTGACGCCCCGCTTGATCGCCTCAAGCAATTTGATCAGCCTGAACTCCTTCATCCCAATCTGAATTAGCCCCGTTTCGGAGGGTGCCACACGAACCGGAGAAACGTTGATGAACACAAGTTTCTTTTCGTCTTCCAGCCTCTTCAAGTCCCATCCATACTTCAACATGTTTTTTCTTATTTCATCTGGCTCTTCATCAAGGGTAACGTAGACACCAGATTCATTATTTTGAGTCGCGCCCATGTAAAGGAACTGTATTGCGAATGTTGTTTTTCCACTTCCAGGTCCCCCACTCACCAGAATTGTATGACCCCTTGGAATTCCCTTGTCTGCAAGAATGTTGTCTACACCAGGAATGCCTGTTGGAACGTAATCTTCCACCATTTCAACCCCTCTTAAACAATCCTATAATAATATATGGTTAAGCGTTAATATTTTTAAAAGCTATTCAGAGAATTTATGTGAAAAGGATGTCAATGAACGAACTTACGAATCTGGAAAGAAAAAGGCTTCTCGATGCAGCGAAGAAAATTTATGTACACAAACTCATGCGAGCCAAAGGGTTTGATATACTTGCAAAGAAAGCAAAGGACGAAAGAATTAAGCAACTCTTACTAAGAATCAGCAGCGACGAAGAAAGCCACACCGAATTCTGGTTTGAAACAATCAAGGAATTAGCAGGCAAACGGGAAGGGGCAACTACGACCTTCCTTAGAGATTGGAAGGTAGGCTTTATGATGCGCATCTTAGGCACAAAAGGCTACTTTGAGTGGGTCGTAGTTGGCGAAGAAGAGGGCATCCGCGATTTAGCTGTGCAGGCAGAAAACATTAGGGATAGTGGAACTTCGGAGACGTGGAGTAGAATTGCTTCTGATGAAAGATTACACATGGAAAGGATAAAGACGGAAGTGTTGGGTATGGAGGCGTGGGAGATACGGGGTGGCGGAGGAGTGAGGGACATGATTTTTGGGGCCAATGACGGGCTGGTGTCAACCTTAGCCTTCGTTGCCGGGGTTGTTGGAGCCATAACAAATCCCTCTATCGTTCTATTATCAGGAGTAGCAGAACTCTTCGCCGGAACTATCTCTATGGCAGTCGGCTCTTACCAGTCATCCAAGTCTGAGCTAGAGGTATTAGAGAAGGAAAGCCGAAGAAAAGACGTCAAGAAGGAAAAAACTCCTGAAGAGGAGAGGGCAGGGCTGATAAGGTTCTATGAGGCAGAGGGCTTTAACAAGGGGGAAGCTGAAGCCATCGTCGACAGAACCGTTAAAGAAAAAGAACTGCCTTTGCAAGCAACCATCATTGAACAGTTGGGCCTAGCGCCCAAAGAGTTTGGCAACCCTGTTAAGGCTGGTAGTTTATGTGGAATTTCCTTCGGTCTCGCAGCTCTAGTTCCCATATTACCCTTCGCCCTTCCTCTAAACGTATGGGATTCTATGATAGCCTCCGTAATAGGCACCTTGGCAACCCTATTCAGTGTTGGAGCCATGAAGACTATTTTTTCAAGGAGAAGTTGGGTTCGCAGCGGCCTTGAAATGATGGGCATAGGTGCATCCGCCGCGGCAATAACCTATATGGTTGGAACCCTATTTTCCATGATAATTTGAGCTGGACCATTTCCTTGAGCTATCACGTGTTGGGGAATAAGTTACCCAATAAATTGCCTACTCATACAATGGGCATCTAAAGGAACGACTCTCAGCTAGAAGGTATGAATTACTATAGTGAAGTGGTAGCCCGGGGGAGATTCGAACTCCCGTCAGAGGGTCCAGAGCCCTCCATGATTGACCGCTACACCACCGGGCTATATGGTTGCTATGTTACAGGAAAGTTCTTTTCTTCTTAATAAATCTCTCATCACCCCCTTTTTTGGAGCGAATTTGGATGTAAAAAGGGGTTTCTGTACGTATTATTTCAATTAATGTCAAGTACAGGACAACAAATCGTAATGCTTATATATTAAGTCATATCCTCAGGGTATCTACGGCGGGTCCAGAAAGACGATTCTGAACCCTGAAAGGAAGACGAATCACACTAGCAACGGAATTCTCGCCAGAAAAATTGCCGAGAGGCGAAAAGTTACGCAAAAAAAAGGAATTTCCCATAGAATAAACGAAAAGTGCCCTGAATGCGGGAGCCCTAATCTTATCCACGATTATGATACTGGAGAGACCGTATGCGGAGGCTGCGGTCTAGTTGTTCGGGAACAGATGATGGATAAGGGTCCAGAATGGCGAGCCTTCACTCAAGAAGAAAAGGCTTCTAGGAGCCGGGTTGGAGTACCAACTTCGTATTCTGTCCACGACAAAGGATTATCCACGGCAATAGGACGCGTGGACCGTGATGCCTTCGGACGCAAACTTCCCCTCTCCACGAGACTTCAAATGTGGAGACTACGGAAATGGCAGATAAGATCTCGAGTTCACTCCTCCATAGACAGAAATCTTGCCCAAGCCATGGCGGAGCTGGATCGTCTTTCCGACAAATCATACATTCCTGGTCCAGTCAAAGAGAAAGCTGCAATAATCTACCGAAAGGCTTTAGACAAAGGACTAGTGCGTGGCAGATCTATAGCAGCCATTGCCGCTGCTTCTCTGTACGCTGCTTGCCGAACCACCGGAACTCCCAGAACTCTGCGGGAGATTGCTGAAGCCAGTTTTGTGGACAAGAAGGATGTGGCTCGTTGTTACCGTCTATTGCTGAGAGAGCTGAACGTTCAGATGCCAATTGCTAATCCTCTCACCTACGTTTCTAAAATCGCTGAGAGAACGGGTATCTCTGGTCCGACTCAGGGTCATGCGATTAAGATTCTTCATGAGGCCAGAAAAAGGCGTGCAGCTGCTGGCAAGGATCCTATGGGTTTGGCTGCTGCTGCGTTGTATATTGCTTGTCTTGTGCAGAATGAGAAGAAGACTCAGAAGGATATTGCTGAGGCTGCTGGTGTAACTGAGGTTACTGTTAGGAATCGGTATAAGAGTTTGAGGAGACAGTTGGGCATAGAGCTGCCGGATTAGTCTGTTTCTTCTTTTGTTTGCTCCATTACTATGGGTCCCTTGTAGCCGCAGTCTGGGCAGATGTATTGTCTCGGAGCTATTCCGTATAGTCCGGGATACGTGCCAAGGCTGCTGGTAAGTGATATATTTTTGCTTCCACATTTGGGACAAAGGTTGATCGTGACTTCGCCTACTTTCTTATGTTTCAATCCTTTAAGTACTTCGCGAAAATCTGCGAGTATACCCATCTTATTTCTCTCGTCTACTATTGAAGTTCAACATTTGCTTCTGGGTAGCCCTGATGGATGAGGTACGTTCTGACTTTATCTCGGTGGTCGCCTTGCAGAATGATTTCATCGTTTTTTGCGGTTCCTCCGCAGGCGCAGAAAGATTTGAGTTTCTGGGCTAACCGGCTTAGGTTTGCTTCTTTGTCACTGATGCCGTCGACGATGGTCACTGCTTTTCCCCATTTTCTGGTTTCTAAACGCACTCGTATTCGCTGTTGTTCTTTACCGATTTCTTCACAGACACAAATATCTGAGGGTAGTCCGCAGGTAGGGCAAATTTCAGCCATGATACTCAAATACAAAAGGCACTATTGCCCTATATAAAATTTTCAATGTTCCACGGATTGAATGCCTTCAGGCATCCAAAGAGGAGAAATTTCGCTGTCCTCTGATATTTCGGATTCTGACTTATGGCAGTAATGGCAATAAGCGATATATTAATTCAGATGAAACAATAGAACCGAGGCGAGGTAAAGCACATGACTAGACTGAAAGGTCTGATTAAGAGGAACCGTTTTAGAGTGGTTGCGGTAATTGGTTTTATGTTTTTAGTGATTGGGGTTAGCATTTTTGGTTATTCACTTTATACGATTCAGGAGCGCGAACAGATCTTGAACAGTGCTGATTTGACGATTGAGGAGATTTGGCGATATGAAGGTTCGCTTCGCTGGTGGAGAAGCACTTACGTTAAAGTATTTCTTCCATTGACAGTGATCTTCGTAGCATTTGGTGTCGTTGGTTGGATTTCTCAGCCGCTGTTGGCAAGGTTGCATCGCAGAAGTGCTCTCGAAGTCTTCGCAGAAAATGTCAAACGCGCTTCTAAGGAGAATTATTAACAATCAAAAAAAATTGGCTAGAGAACCATATAGAATTACAAAATGTAGTGTTTAAGAGTCACTTTGTTTCTTCCGCCACTATCATCGTTAAGGTTGATTTGACTTTGTCTATACTTCGTAAATTCAAAGCAACAATTTCGTTGAGTTTATCCATTGTTTCTGCCTCAACTGTGGCTATAATGTCATAAACGCCATAGACCGTGTATGTCTCTTTTATGTAGTCCATTTTTTTCAGGGATTCTAGAACGCTATCCACAGCATCTGTCTCGGTGGTTATCAGAACATACGCCTTAAGCATACTAAAATCTCCAACACATTATACATTAATAACTCACATATCCTCAAATGAGGATAAATACCTTACTCAACAACAAACCAAAAGTGGTTGATTGATACCAAAGAACATACATTCATATTTGAACCCTAATAACAGTGTATTGTTGAAAACAAGCTTTTTTCAGGAAATCATGCACATAATTTGCTTTTCATGATAGCATGTCTGCACAATCGCGTTTTTATCCGAAAACTAGGATGACAAAGTTTTCCTTATTTGTTGTTCTGCTGTTTCTGCATATGATTCATCTATCTCGAAGCCAATGTAGTCAACGCCCAACCTCAAGCAAGCAACGGCGGTATTGCTGATTCCCATAAATGGGTCTAAAACAAGCTTGGTTCATTCTAACCATGAAACTTGATGCACATCATCAGTAGTTTAGGCGGAAACGCAGACGGATGCGGTCTCTGCCTCTTCCGGGACCAGATTGTCTCGTAAGGGATAAACCTCAAAAAAATCCAAACAACACATTTTTTTGATGTAAAACAAAAGATATCGCTAACTCTGTTGTATGTTTGCTTTCAACAATTTCATAAAAAATATATGTAATAAGATTCAATTAATTGAAGTATAAGGTAGTGATCAATTACCTTGACTAACTATACTTTTCCTAGCCATTATCCAGATAATTGTCCTCCACTGCCTCATAATGAAATGTGCGGGATTTATTACAGGCTTGCAATAAATAATAACAAGTCAGATCCAAAACATTTTAGGTCATATTATGAAGAAAAAAGGCGAATTAAAGAAGAAGCAACAGAACCTTGCAAACGTAGAGCATTGTCAATTTTCGGAGATTATAATGATGCAGTAATCATTTTAAAACAAATTCCAACTCTCGGTAAATATATAGCACACCTTGACTTAACGGGTGGGCATGGGGTAGTCCAAAAGGATGGTTGTGGCTTAGAAAGTCACCATGGATGGTGGGTGCCTAATGGGGTAAATCCATGCGACTATTGTTCAAAAATTGAGGGACCTATTTCGTGACCAGAAAAATATTTCAAAATATCCCCGGAAAAGTAGTTGAAACCAACATATTTAGAGGATTTGATGTTGTGGAAACCATTATAGAATATGATGGTCCGCGACTTTTTATAGCTAATTCACCCGAAGGGGAAACATGGCTGTTCAAGTGGTGTGATATTGATGACTCTTCACAACTCGAGAGGTGGATTGCTTTTCAAGTTTCAGAGTCACGACTCGAAGCTCTAAAAAAGGATAGAATCTCGCTAAGAGAAGCAATCACCTTGCCCCAAAAAAAATTCTATATTTTTGAAACAGAGACCATGTTCAACCCTATTGGAATAAAGCAGTCCTCTCCAGAAGTATTACCAATAGGTTATATTCCCTCCGATGATGTGTCAATTAATGGAAAGTTTCTAGGATTAAAAGCGAGAGAGGGAGAGAGTCTAATAGTCAGATTGCATGTATTTTCTAAACACATATCAGAAATGAGATCACCGTTATCAATCATAAGTCGTTTACAGAACATTTTTCAACAGTTTATGACTTGGGTTGCACATGCCTTTGACAGAGAACCAGAAGAGCCTATTCCTCCGTCTTTCAAAGATTGGACTGGATTCGATCTCACCAATACTTCAAGTGGCTCCTTTAAGATGGAGTGTGTGAGTAACAGCAACCGTGAAGAAACAAAGAGACTTACAAAAGCCTGTCAACTATTAGCGAATTTGTCAAATGGGATTTTTGACATTGAAAATGTTGAGAGAGAAATTGACGGAAATTTAAGAAGTGACATAATTCGAGTTTCTACACTTTTAGCTAATTTTATTTCTAGTTTTGACCTGTCGATGTCGATCACTTGGGCTTCTTCAGATAACCCAGATGGATACATAGCAATTGATAAAAGACGCGCAGATAATTTTCTTACATACTTAGAATCACTTCCAGAAGACGAACAACTTTGTAGTATAACTATACAATTGTCTCCGGAAGAAGCTGACCCATTGAGAATACCTGTCAACGGTAGGGGGGGTTGGCAAAATCTTGTACGTAAACTTAACTCGAACCTCACTCAAGAAAATAAAATTACGCTTACACCAAAGGATATCGAAAGAATTTTGCGATATAGTTATCTTTATGGTCAGGGTGGGTTCCAAAACCAACTGGACGGCATAGCCGTGAAACTAAAACGAATTGGTGTCCCTTTCAATATCGCTTAGCGCCAAATAGTTCGCATCAGACTCGATAATTTGGAGATTAGTTTCAAAGTAGCCACTATCAATTTCAAAACCGACACAATTCACTCCAAGTTTCACACAAGCTAAACTTGTGTTCCCTATACCCATAAATGGATCTAAAACCTTTGCCTCATCACTTATCCCGTGAAGTCTAATACAGTTCTCTGCAACCTCTAGAGGGAATGTAGCCGGATGCGGTCGTTGCCTGTCACGAGAAGAAATCGTTTTATAAGGAACATACCAGCAGTTTCCCCTGCATCTAATACCATTATGTCCATTCTTCCATCTACGACTATTTCCATTATCTTTGTATGGAACACCTATCGCCAATCGATCTATAGGAACCTTCCCCGACTTTGTTAAATGAAAGATGTGCTCGTGATTTTGGTTTAAAAATCGTCTACTGTTTATCGGCTTATAATGACCAACATTTAACGCAACTTTCACATCGTAGCTCTCATTCTCAACGTAAATTGACTTAATCCAATGTATTACATTTTGAAGTTCAAAATGAGGGCGTAACTTTGATACTACTTCGAATGGCCCCCATGGAAGACTAGGAGATGACCCGATGTTGAGAAAAAACGATCCATTATCTTTCATTTTTCGTTTGATCTTGATTGCCACATTTTCAAGCCAGTTGAGGTATGCCTCTCTGGGGAGCGTGTCATCATATACATCGTATGAAACTCCTAGGTTGTACGGTGGAGATGTCACAACCACATCAAAATGCTTATCTGGAAAAAGGTCCATTCCCGCCATGCAATCGATATTGTGCAGCTCGATGACCTTACCTGCTTTGAAAGAAAACCGTTTGATTGTGTGACCCTCTTTCATCAGAACCATTGCCTGCAGTAATAAGGAATCTCTATTAAATTAACTATTTACGTTTTTTAAGTATTTTATGATTCCCTTAAGCTACTGCTCAAGACACAAATGCCTCTTTTCTGTAAATGTCTTCATCATTCAATCCAAGTAAAAACTCGCGAAAAAACCTCAAAACACTGCATTCATATTAGGAGCCTAATAATACTTCATTGTTGAAAACAGCCTTTTTACTAAAAAACCAAGAAGAACCATGAACCTGCAACTATACTCTTGAGCTTATCAAATATTTGCACCCAGAGCAGAAGGTTAAACACTTTTAGCTTTATCCTCCTTAAAGTTAGTTCGGATGTGAAGTTGTCCATGAGCAAATTTACAGTAGTTTCCGCCAAAATACCTGACGAAGTATACAAGGAACTCGCTCTTCGAATTCCTGAAGGAGAAAGAAGCACATTCATTCGAGAAGCCATACTGGAGAAACTTGAAAAGACTCCACGACCAGACAGAATCTTTGGGTTGGAACAGAAAATCAATCAGCTGGAAAACGATGTTAACAAAATAAAAGATGGACTTGCCAAGCTTGAAATTCTCACCCACGAAGAGGGAAAGGTAAACCCTCACGCCTTCTGCATCGACGACATCGACAACAAAATCGTGGATTATCTTCTCGATCATAGGGGAGCCACAACAACCGAGCTCGCGGAGTCTCTGGAAACCAACCGCTGGTTCGTTCTAAATCGCCTCAGAAAAATTGAGAGATCATCCAAAAAGCAACTTGGAAAAGCCATCATCGAATACTATTCAGGAGAAAGGGGCGGAAAAAGAAAAGCTTGGTGGATAATGGAAGACTTGGTTGAAATATGACTCCTATCTCTTAAGCTAAAAAGGATTTAAGTATGTTTTTTAAGCATGTAGCTGTGGGGTTGAAAGTGTATGTCAGAAATTGTGAAAGCATACGTTGTCGCTAACGTAAAAAGAGGAGCCGAACACAAGGTTGCCCAAAAAATTCGAGAGATGAAGGAGGTTACGGAGGTTCTTGTTACCTATGGACTCTGGGACCTAATCGCCCGTATCGAAGCTGAAACTTTAGGGCACCTCGACAAGATTATCACAGATATACGTCAGATTGAAGAGATCGAGCAGACCAGCACACTCATAGGCTCCTAAAAAATCTCCAAAAGCACGTCTTTACAGAGACTAGGCAACAAAACTTAATTTAGGCAAAAGAACTGGATGAGTGAAAGGAGGGCCCGTAGCCCAGACAGGATTAAGGCGCCGAGCCATCCCACAAGGACGGTGCGCAAGCCTCCGGAGCCGGAGACCCGGGGTTCAAATCCCCGCGGGCCCGCCACTTTTCAGCCGCCCGCCAGTGCCCTTTAAATGCGCGCGCAATATCTTTTCGATAGGTAAATTCACCCTTCAGTTATAGGTGGATATTTCGTCATAATTAAATCTCTTATAAAGCAGCCGTCGGTTCCAGGTCCAGAATATTTTGATGATGGATGCATGAAGGTCACGAAGGCGTCGAAGTAGTTCTCTTCAATATCTGACTTAAACCCTGCGGAATGCAGCAAAGTAACTGCCAATGTTTTGACATTGCCATATCCTTCAATCAGAAGGCAGGCAGGTGGAAGAGTGTATTGTGGCGGATAAAGTGGTATTGGCACTGTCCAACCAGCAAACATGGTGTTTCCATGCACTCGTACTTGGAGTTCGTCTTTTCTGACTAGTTGAACATTTTGCCCAGCAGGGGTGCCAGCAAACATCACTTTCCGAATCGGCTGAGCATTAAGGCTGTCTCCTACGGTAGCCACAGGAATATAAGCGTGACCTGTCGGGGTCTCAAGCCATAAGAAGATGGCCAAGGCGTCTTCTGCTCCAAAGGTGGATTGTTTCTCGATTTTGCTAACATGAATCATCATTTCAGGCAAGTCAAAATAATCAGGTGGATGAATTACAACTATTGCAAAGCTAGCGTATAATCTTGCAATATCCTTTACGGGATCTTTTGCTGGAATTTTTTGCGCGTGAACTATCTTGTTTAAAACTTCTTTTTCTGTAATTGTTCCAGGAGGCTTTACATCGATAATTTTTACAGCATTCGTTTTGCTCATTGGGTCATTCCCAAGAAGAGGATCAAACGTGGGGCCGTAAGGTCCAATTATCGATTCTAACCCGATAGTCGATGGAGTGCGAGCATTCCTCCAAATGTCATTTAAGGTTGTTTTCATTTTTTTAACATATTCAAATTCGTTGGTGTAAAAGGTGTTTTCGAAACGTGCCATTGAATCAAGCTTTTCCTGCTCTGATGAAGGAGTCTTGAACTGGAAGAGGTGTTTTCCATCAACGATTGTGATTACTAAATAGTCTTCGGGGACATGTCTGACAGTGCAAATTTTTGAAAGTTGTTCTGCGACTTCCAAGTTTTCGCGTACTATGGGCGCCATTATCTTAACGCAGACACCACTTTTTGCCCACTCTTTGAGGAGTGGCTCGTGTTTCCAATGTTCAATAAGACCTTTCGAAGAGGTCATCAGCATGACTTCCTCTTTAGCCGACTGAAGCGTCTCGTAGTATTTTTTCTTAGCTGTTTCCGCATCTGTCATGACGTATGTTTTAGGTGTTGGTTTCCCAGTTTCGATTTCAATCATCTTCTTCTGAATGTCCGTTGAATTGCGCCACAACTCCTCAAAAATAGCCCTGAACGCTTGTACCAGAGACTTGCAGTTTGTCCATAGACAAACATCATTTCTTTCCACCATGCTCGAGTCTGTCCTAGGTGTAATGAAAAATATGGCTTCTTTTTCGTCTCTTATGAGCATTTGAGGAAATAATCTTAGACCCAATTCTGGGGTTTTTCCTTCAACATTGAGATCAGCGTTTGCTGTCTCCGTCAAAAAGGCTCTCATCGCTTTTACGTTTTGAGTTGAGAGTTCGGTTAGGAAACGGAATTGAATCTTTGATTTCAAAGGATGACTAAATCCAGTGTCGAAAAGGCCGAATTGGTCAGCTTGCACCAAGCTTGGAACCGTTGTTATTGTTGATATTTGATTTTTAGTTTCCTGTATCATCTGCTGAATTTTTGAGAAGATGTAGCTTCTGCCCTCGATTACCGTAAACCTTGATGTGTCGGTTTCCGCGATGCCGAAGTCTTGCCATTTGGAAAGAATCTCCTCCTTGCTATACTGCAAGCGTTGGGTTTCTTCCATCTTTGCTTTGATGAATAGGTCTAACACTTTTTCAAATGGTATTGCACTGAACCGAGCGGGATGTTCAAGGGTTGAACTCACGATGCCTTTGTTTTGCAGATTCTTCAGGCTAGGGTAGAGCTGTTGCTTGGTAATTTTTAGTGCTTTACGTATGTCTCTTCCTTTTTGAGCACCCTTCTTGGCGAGAAAAATGTAGATCTTGGCGTCCATCTGTGTAAGACCAAGACTCACAAGCGTCTTGAGCACTTCGTCTCTGCTCAATCTCCCCTCACCCCCTATCATTCCAGACTCGATAGTTTAATTGGTCGTATGTTTTTCCGACTACCTCGAAATTATATGGTTCAGGCTAAATAAGATTTCTTGCCAGCAACGCATGGGGAGATAATCTTCTGTAATCTTCCCATAAAAAACTAAAAAGAGAGAGGGAGGTGATAGAATGAAAAAGAAAATCCTATTGACGGTTTTAGCATTATCTGTAGTTTTGTTGGCAACTCCATTGGTCAGTGCAGTTCCTTGGACCTATCCAAAGAATAATGAAAAGTTCCAAGAATTTGAAGGCATGGGAACATTCAGCATTCTTGATATATTGAATGGGGAACATCAATACATTCCTTCATTTGAGAAGGTCAATAAACTAACCATAATCTACACCGAACCGCACCTAACTTATCAAATAACAGTTGATGGAAATACCTACCAACTGGGCACCGATTTCCTTATGACAGAGTGCCGCACTATTGCTGTCTTTTATGACCCAGTTTTTGACGACCCTGCGAAACTTTACCCAATTGTGCCCGATGGCTATCGTGCAGAGCATAATGTTGTGTACTGGACTTTTGACTTTTCAGCTATCCCGGGAGGAATAGAAGGCACCCTTCCAATGAAACTAGTAAGCACTAATGAAGAAAATAGGTTCATTAACAGCTTAGCAGGAACGGGGGACCTCCAAAATGTTCAGATTAAAGCCACTGCAACTCTTACTTTTACTCCACCAATAACCCTGAATGCTTTCCACACAGGTAGAGTATCTGGCTGGCCAGATATACCACCAGCAGCACCTTAATTTGACAATTGAACCAAACCATACGCACGCGCAGTATGAACAAGGTACTGCTTGAAAGCCCAAAACCAGAACGTACATCTAATCATTTATAATCCCCTGCAGTTATGCAAAGGCTAAGAATAAACGAGTGAAGCTTACAAACACTTTCCCCTTTTTTCTAAGAATTGGTTAATTGACAGGGTCCATGATAAAGAAGAGTGTTAGTTTGAGTCTGGAATTAGTGATTGAAACGCTTGTCCGCTTCGGACTAAAACGAATAGACGCCGAAGTCTACGCATTCCTAGCAAAAAAGGGTCCTCACAGAGGGAAAGACATAGCCAAGGTCCTCAAAATAACCAAGCAGAAATTGTACCCCGCCCTCAAAAATCTTAAAGAAAAAGGTATTGTAACCTCCACCTCAAAACGTCCCGCACTCTTCTCAGCCGAGCCCATTGAAAAGGTCTTAACTAAGTTCATGGAATCCAGAACAAAAGAAATTCAAAACATGATACAAAAAAAGGAAAAACTTCTTTCAAAATGGTAAACCATGATACTCATATTCAAGAACCTAGTCTCAAACCAAATTCTCAATTTGTTGAGAGTTTCAAATCCCCGTGACTCAACAATTAAGATGCGCGCGCAATATCTTTAGACAAATTTGGCTGGATTATTTTATTAAGCAACAAATAATCAACTTCTAAAGGAGCATTGTCACTTCGGTATGTGAGGCTGCTGCCATCTTGCAAGCCAGAATCATAATGCTAATTGATTTAGACTACTTCTATGCTCAATGCGAGGAGAAGAGAAACCCCTCCCTCAAAAACAAAGCAGTAGTTGTCTGCGTCTATTCTGGGCGTACCGAAGACAGTGGAGCAGTAAGCACGGCAAACTATGCTGCCAGAAAGTACGGCGTGAAATCTGGAATTCCCATATCATTAGCCAAAAAGAAGCTCAAAGATATAGACGCAGTTTTTCTGCCCGTGGATCATGAATTCTACCGAGAAATTTCAGACAAGATAATGGAAATTCTGAAAAGCTATGCTGACCGTTTCGAGCAGGTTGGAATAGATGAAGCCTACATGGATGTGACGCAGAGAACCAAAGGAAACTATCAAGAAGCAAAGGAACTGGCAGCGATAATAAAAAACGAGGTTTTAATCCAACAGAAACTCACCTGCTCCATCGGCGTTGGACCCAACAAACTTGTCGCCAAGATAGCAGCAGACATCCAGAAACCTGATGGCTTAACACTAGTTAAACCCGAGGAAGTTAAAAGTTTCTTGTCCCCTTTGCCTGTTCGCAGTCTGGTAGGTGTTGGAAAAAAGACTGAGAAGAAGCTGGAGACGTTTGGGGTTAGAACCGTCGGTCAGCTAGCTAGGTTTGACGTGCAGAAGCTAATTGAAGTTTTTGGGAGAAAAATAGGAACTTACTTTCATAACGCATCTTTGGGAATAGACGAAGAGGTTGTTCAGGAAAGAAGCGAACCCGAATCTGTGAGCCGAATCTCCACACTCAAAGAAGACACTAGAAACTTGGCGGTTATCCTCGATGAAGCTTACAAGTTATGCGATGATGTTCATTCTAAGCTATTGCAGATGGGGCTCGTCTATAGGTCAGTGAGCATATATGTGGTTGCGGGGGATCTTAGCGTTCACAGCAGATCCAAAACCTTCGAAAATCCAACAAGCGACTTGGAAACATTCAAGAAGACTGTGAAAGAACTTTTTGAAAAGTTTCTCAATGAATCCGATGTTGAAGCAAGAAGAGTAGGGGTCAAAATCTCAATCCTCACCAAAAAGGAGGAGCAGCAAAAACAAATAACAAACTTTTTCGGATTTTCCAATTATTAAGCCTGTTTTGGTTTTCTTTCAAATAGTCATCTTCCAACTTGGAACCTAATCAAATCTTCTGTGTGAGAATTAGAGGACACGTAATTTCTGAATGCTAATCATTCTTTCGTCTGGAAACTCTCAAAAAAGGTCCTATTTATCAAGTATAACAGCCTAAAGCCCGCGTTCACATGCGAAATATAATATTAAAGTTGTTAGAAAAACAGTTGTAGGTAAGAGAACGGTACTTAGAAGGCAGAATTGATATGCGTCGGATTAAGGCGATAATACGATCCGATTATTTCATATTACTTTTTAATTCTCTTTGTATAAATTATAATCGTTTTCACTTTAGTCATATCATGGAGTTATGCATTTCGTACAAATAATTGGGATTTTGGCATCAATATTCTAACTTTGTACATGCTTCAGGGTTGGATGAATAACGTTGTTGACAGGAGCCGTGAACAGTAATATGTTAATGTTTTCAAGCTTTTCTCTTTTCATTTCCAAACAATTATACAATCTTGGGGCTGCTCGTTTTCATTAATGTAATCTAACCCATATTGGGGTCAATTAAACAACAAAATGAATAAAAGGTAGATTTGCTACATGTCTTATATGGTGACGGTATATTGCCTGTAAAAGGATATGATTCGGTTAACCTACCATCAGGGTTATACGCTAAGGTGAAAACGTTAGTAAAGAATAGGACTGACCTAGGTTACAGAAGCGTAACTGAGTTTGTGGCAGAGGCTGTCAGGAAGAGAACAGAGGAAATCGAAAGGATAGACAATCTCAAATCACACCTCGAAGAAAATTTCTACACTGGTAAATAGGATATTTATCATATTCGGTTTCAAAAAAACTGGAAGTTAATGTCAGTCTTTGTACGAAAGACAAAATGAGTTTTCCTTCGGGTCATACTGAAATCAAGCAAAGTCGCTCCTTAAAGTGCTCTTAAAATTGTAGCGCCTGAATCTTTCGCGCCTCTTTAATTATGGGACCAACGACCTTAAGCACCTTAAGGCCCCTTTCAGTCACAACGTAAAAAATTTTGTTCTCACCCAATTTTTGTCTCTCAACGAGTCCCCGATTCTTCAGCAGCCTCAAATTCGCTTTCAGCTGAGTTTTGTTCAGTTCAAGTTTTGTTATCAACTGGGTCAATTTCATGGGACCGTTAGAAGCCAAGATGCAAAGAATCTCAATGCAGATCTTCAGCTTTGACCTATGCATCCCTCCACCATTCTCCTTCCTAATTACGGGCGACATAGCTTTTCTTTTAGTATGCGCCATGGGTTTCCCAGCTTTTTCCTTCCTTAGATCCTATTTTATATGTGTTATGAATTATGAATTCAAATCCAAAATCGTTAGCTTAACGTCATCCTCGTTTCCGAAGTCAATGACCATGAAGAAAATATTTCCAAAGTGGCGAAAAAAGGGTTACTTCCTTTACTGGAATATTTTGGGACTCAAATCTTTTTTTAAAATTCCATTAAAGAATGACAAGAATTCTTACCATTCAATGTCCTTTTCCACGATGTTACTCCAACATTTTCTGCAAATGGGGAGGCTATTATTCTTGTAAAAGATGTAGACTTCGATATCTGTATTTTTGCATTTTCCGTTCCAAGGATTTTTGCAGTTTTCAACTAATTTGGTTCTCACGCTAGTCATAGGGAATCTAAATCAGCTGATGATTGGATTAACATTTAAAATCCTCGACGAAACGACAGTCTATCGAGGGGAGAGCAAAGTGAAAGTAAAGGACATTCACGCAAGACTAAAAAATGGTTGACCCATAAATTTTAATGAGACTCGTATGCTGATCGACTCCTACGATTTCGGCAGAATAACAATAGATGGAAAACGTTACAGCACTGACGCCATAGTTTTCCCTGACAAAGTCAAGACTGGCTGGTGGAGGAAAGAAGGGCACCTTCTCCAGATAGTGGACTTGAAGGAGGTTCTTGAGGCGAAACCAGAGGTGCTGGTGGTGGGAACAGGTTACATGGGGATGATGGAGGTTCCCCCTGAAACCAGAAAATCTATTGAATCTGAGGGAATCAAAATTATAGTCCAGAAAACCGCTGAAGCCTGTAAAACCTTCAATCGCCTAGTTAAATCAAAGAAGGTTGTGGCAGCTCTACATCTGACCTGCTAAGAGGCTTAATTTTCGTAATTTAAAACTTAAAATAGTATAATGTTTGGGCTAGTGCGTAAAATTATTATATCTCCCAAAAAATAAACAAAAAACTAATCTTTTTTCTGAAGCTATTTCATTTTACCTCTTGGAATTTTAATAGCGAAGCGACATCGCGTATTTCCTTTGAGAGCACTCTCTATCAACTCTACTTCGACTGGTTCGTCGAATATCACGTCGAAACAAAATTTTTCATAGCCACCACTACAGTAGCAGAACATTGGCGATATCTTGATTTCTCTATCGAGTAGAGCTGACCTTACGAGAGGGCAGTGACAGGCATAGTACCTCTTAAGGGCGGGGTCACTCTCCTCCAGGTACTGCTTCGGTGCGTAGGGTATTTTTGTCAGGTAAATCCTGTTGCCACGCCTGACACCTGTACAGATCTCCTGATTACCTTTTACGAAATCCAGAACTTCAGGGGTTATCTTCTGCTCGTACCATATTCGTCCCTCTTTCATGAACCCTCTGAGATCTTCTATAAACTTCTTGTGTTCATTTTTTAAATATCCGTCGATGCTTTCAGCCCTCTCAAATCGTTCCTTCTTCTCCTTGAAGGTCTCAGCTGACATTTTATGGTAGTTCCATGTAAGGATCTTCCTGCACGTTTCGTTGGGAAGCTCAGCCTTCAGCTTATCCATGATAATTTGGGTGAGTTGAGGGTAGTTCTCCGGAGGCGAGCCTAGTGGGGGTAACTCAAATCCTTGAAAGATTTTGCGTCGAGTTGCTTCTCCTGCAATAATTGCTATCCTTTCGCCTATGTCAGGCAACACATTTCTGGCTCCTAGAATCGATACAAGGTAAACATAATAGTCGTCTTTCTTGGTAATGTTGCAGTAGCGAGCAATCGCGACTAGTCT
>SMTZ1_10002696_pt1 | contig 17818 bp, 15 predicted proteins | sample DeeMarSWOR136_30_FD_25667 | JGI IMG/M metagenome (IMG submission 25667)
GCAACCCGAAGGCTGCTGTTTACCTCATATACCCCGCAACTCTTGAGACACATCCAGATTTTCAATGATGGGCCCAGCCTAATGAGCGGGGTTTTTGCGAAGATTCGCCATTGAACAGATGGAAGTGCTTCAACGGAACACCGCATGGAGGGGATAGCCCTCGAGATACTGGGTCCACCCCGCCTATCGAAACTCGTATTTTTCATTTCCCCATACGGATTGCCTCCTTATCAGCTCTTTTCCTATGAACCAGCATTGGACCAGCTCGCCGTGGAAAGCAGCCACCCCCCGCCTTCGCTTCAGTACTTTCAAAATGACCCTTTGCGGGTTCACAGCAGCTCATAATTCGTCCCTTCCAGCCGAATTCGGGTACGGCCTTTATACGGTACTGCAGTACTACGGCGAAATACAAGTGTTGCAGTGCTGCTGTGCTGCGGTCGGAAGGAAGCAGGGGCGAGGGCAGAGGTAAGAGGCAGGAGGAGGGGGCAGACAGCAAGCGATTTGCGGTAGGCAGGATTAAGGGAAAAGTGTGTTTTGGATCTCTCCCCCTAAATGACCCTTGTCCCTCAGATTTTGCTCAGGGACAATGGTGTGCTCCAGAAACTCAGGAGACTTTAGGATTGAATCCCTTGAAAAATTAGGCTCTGCGTGTTAAGAGAATTATTATGAAACTCCGGGTAGGGGCCAATTGGGACGTTTCACTTCTTGACGCACTGAGAGGGACATCGGTGGATGCCCTCTTTGGCAAACTGCCCTTCGATGTCGTGGGGGGAGCGAGACCTGGGTTTGTCCTGCCCCAAGTGGATCGAAACGATGTGAAACAATACATACAGGCCTGCCACGAAAGAGGGTTGGAATTCAGCTACTTGCTGAACGCCCCTTGTCTTGGAAACCTTCAGTATTCAAGAAAAGGCTATGGACAACTGGTCGATCTTCTGGAATGGATCGACCAATGCGGTACGGATTCGGTCACTGTGGGCATGCCTTACCTCATCGACCTTACAAGAAAACGTTTCCCTCGACTCAAGGTAAAGATCTCCACCACGGCCCGGGTCAATACCGTGAGGAAGGCCCTTCAATATGAAGCGATGGGGGTCGAGGAGATCATCATCGATGAACATATCAATCGTGAGTTCAAGACCTTAGAGGCGATTAGAAAAGCAGTTGGGTGCAACCTGGAGCTCATTGTCAACAATATCTGTCTCTGGCAATGTCCGTATAATTACGAACATGTCAACCACGATGGCCATGCCTCAAGGGAGGGAGAGGAGGAGTATTGCTATCTCCAGTATCCGGGTTTCCTCTGCCTTTACAGGAAATTGATGGAACCGGTGGAACTTCTGAAATCCCCTTGGATCAGACCAGAAGATATCCCCCACTACGAGGATCTGGGATACGATCATTTCAAAATCACAGAGCGGTTTAAACGCAGTCCTATCCTCCTCGAACACGTAAGGGCCTATGAAACACGACATTACGACGGAAACCTCCTAGATCTTTTCACCCTCCCGAGGAAGGGGGCCTTCACACCCGTCCATTTGGAATACTTTATTAAACCCGAACATGTGAACATCGTGAAGGTCTCCGAATTGGGAAAAGTCTTCGACCTGGAGGTCCGGGAACTCATTCAACTGGATAATAGGAAACTGGATGGCTTCATTGAACATTTTAAGACGAAGGATTGCAATCAGAGCTCCTGTTCAGACTGTCAGTATTGTGAAACTGTCTTCGAGGAGGTGGCGGTGGTAAAGGATGAGGAGGTGGAGAGGGCTGCCCAAAGAGTCAAAGATTTTTCTGAAAAGCTCATTTCAGGAGAGATTTTTGAAATCCCTCGATCTCATGTAATCTTTCGTCTTCCACTATTCAAATCCCTGCTAAAACATCTCCTCAGGCGGCGTCTAAAGAAAGAACAAAACATTGATTGATCAGTGGTCCGTGGTATGAGATTCCTACTGGTTGACCCCCCCCATAAAATCTGGACGATCCTTCGGGCCTGGGTCCCTTCCCCGGGGTGTGTTCAATTATTGGCCTACTTGGAGAGGGAACAATTCGATATCGATTATATGGATTGCACCCTCAACGAAAACCCCTGGAGGGATCTCGAAGAGAAAGTTCGAAGGGAAAAACCACAGGTAATTGGCATCTCCGTGATCTGCACGGCCTTCATCTATGACGGGATGAATGCAGCTCGTCTCATTAAAGCCGTCAGCCCTCAATCAATCGTCATTATGGGGGGGGAGCATCCTTCCTTTATGGCGGAGGAAACGCTCAGGGATTGCCCTGCCATTGATTACATCTGCGTCGGGGAGGGAGAGGTGACTCTGACGGAATTCCTGCTGGCTGTTGAGAGGAAGAAAGATCTCTCCAAGGTCTTGGGCCTTGCCTATCTCAATGAAAAGGGAGAATTCGTCTATACCGGGGATCGTCCCTTCATCGAGGATCTCGATACCCTTCCGATGCCTGCTTACCACCTCGCCAAGATGGAGCATCCCTATGTGCACCTCCCATCCGAAGGACAGAGAGGGCTTGTGGTCAATTTTTCAAGAGGATGTACCTGGGATTGTACCTTCTGCTCGGAATCGGCCTTTTATAAGAAGACCTGGAGGAAGCGGAGTCCAAAACTGATTGCTGATGAACTCCAGCTCCTCAAGGAGAAATATAACCGGTATATTTTCTATGTCGGCGACAATACCTTCAATATCACCAAGGACCAGGGGATTGGCTTTATCGAGGAGATGCTCAAGCGAAAAACGAATCAGCACTTCTGGCTTCAATCACGAGCTGATCTTATTGTCAGAGATGAAGACCTCTTGGATGGTTATAGAGAGGCGGGTGTCTATCAGTTTATGATGGGGCTCGAATATCATAAGAATTCCGTACTCAAGGATATCCGCAAGCGCCATTCGGCAGAACAGGCCCGAAAGGCCATGGTACTTTTGAAGAAACATCGATTGATGGTCATGGCGACCCTGCTCATCGGTCACTGGGATGAGAGGGAAGAAGATCGTAAGGCTTTTTTGAAATTCTTCGGGAAATATGTGGATCACTTTGGCCTCAACCTGATCACCCCTCTTCCCGGAACTCCTTTTTTTTATAAAATGAGGGAGATGGGAAGAATTGAGGATTGGGATTACCGTAACTTCGACTATCTCCACGCCGTTATGGCGACAAAGGAGGCGGATAACTTGGAGCAGGTGAACCTTATTTACAAGGATATCATGAGGCGTTACTATTGGAGACCAAGGGAATTGTTGAAATTGCTCTCCCCCAATCCAATTTTGCGCCGTCATCATCGATATTACATCACCAAAGTGGCCTTCAATATCATGATGCACGAGATCTTTGGAACACCCATGTGGGTACAACCCAACTACCAGGAGTACAAGGATTATCTGGTGGCAAGGGGAGAGGCCTTGCCCGACGAGTTGATGGACTTGGCCAGGTAGTCAACCATTCCCTCCAGAGGACGATCCTCCTCCTGGGGATGAGGGCAATGGGAGCAAACCTCAAGGTGAAAGATTTTTGATATTTCTGAAAAGCGAGTTTTTAAGAGATCTCCTTTTCAGCCTCATCTCGAAAGGTGAGGTTGAAGGGGAAGGAGGTATCTTATGAAAGGGAAAAAAGCAATAATACTCTGGATATCTTTTTTGATCCTGAGTTCCATAAGTTGGGCTACCCCCGCCTACTTGGCCGAGAAATCCCCTTATAAGATCGGGGTAAACCTCGAACTGACCGGCCCGTGGGCAGAAGTGACCAAGACGGTAAAAAGAACCATGGTCATGGAGGTGGAGAAGATCAACGCCATGGGGGGTGTTGACGGGCACCCACTGGACCTGGTCATCGAGGATAATGGCTTCGATCTGGGTAGAGCCGCTGCCAACATGACCAAGTTCGCCCGGAACAAGGAGATCGTGGCGGTGGTAGGTCCCTTTGAGGACAATCTCCAAGCCACCACCAGGGCCATCGCTGAGAGGGAGGGGATCACCGACATCATCATCTGTCCTTCCAACCCAATGGTTCGGGGCTTAAAGCAACGGTGGTCCTTCAACATTGCCCAGAACGACATCATCGTCTCCCAAAAGTTGGTGGATCTCTGTCTGGCCCGCGGGTACAAGAAGGTCCTGGTCTTCCCGGGAAATTGGCCTCTGGCCCTGAGCCTGGCCGAGTATTTTAAGCGCTTTGGGGAAGAAAAAGGAATTGAGGTCATCATCTCCAAGGAAACCCATAAACCGACTGACATTGACATGACTCCCCAACTCATCAAGCTTAAACCCGTTATAGAGTCAGAAAAGGTGGACGCCCTCTACGCCTCTACAGGCGGCCCTCCAGGTCCAATCATCTGCAAGAACATGCGGACCTTAGGCATAAAGATCCCGATTATCGGGACTCATGCCTTTGGATTCAATTTTATCATCGCCCTTGGGGGAGAGGCAATGGAAGGGGTGGAGTTCGGGGCCGGAAAGCCTGTAGTCCCCTACCAGCTCGATAAGGACGACCCAGTTCGACCCATCGTCATCGATTTCGACAAACGGATGAGGGAGCGCTACGGGATGGGAGCTGATCAAATTGCCGGCCATGCCCATGATACGATCTGGCTTATCTATGATGCCCTGAAGAGGTGCCATGGGAAGGTCACCAGGGCTAAGTTTAGGGATGCCCTGGAAAACACCAAGGGGTTAAAAAGTTGTCATGGCATTTATAACTACAGCCCCACCGATCACGATGGCCTGGCCAAAAGGGATATGGTCTTTATCAGGATCCAGGGACAACGGTTCATGCGGATCAAATTCCCCGGGTTCGAATAAGGGTTGAAGACAATGTAAACAATCCTTTAAGATAGTGTGGCTGAAAAATATAGTAAGCGGCCCATCTTTTTTTCCAAACGGAAGGCTTCATGACCCCCTGGGCTTACATTCCTCAGCTCATTTCCGCTGGCATCACCATAGGGGCCATCTACGCCCTAGTGGGCCTGGGATTTGTTACCATTGCAAGGGCCTCCCAGATCATAAACTTCGCCCAGGGGGAGTTCGTCATGTTAGGGGGGGTGATCACCTTCTTCCTCCTCAAAAGAGGGGGGCTCCCTTACCCCCTGGCAGCACTGGTGGCCGTCATATCAGTTGTCATCATCGGCTTCCTCCTCCACATCCTGGTAGTGTATCCCCTGCGTAAGGCCTCCATCCCCATCCTTCTCATGGCCACGTTAGGGGCCTCCATTTTCCTCAGCAGCACCAGTGGCCTAACATTTGGGACATTACCCAAAGCCCTCCCCCCCTTCTCAGGGAATCAGTCCCTCCAGATCGGGGGAATTTTTATTGTTCCCCAGAGCCTCTGGGTCCTCGGAGCTACCTTTCTCCTACTGGTCTTTCTCTATCTCCTCTCTCACCGGACATTATTGGGAAAGGCCATGGAGGCAAGTTCCACCGACCCTTTGGGAGCCGATCTATTGGGGATCTCGAGGAACCTCATGGTCTTCTTGGCCTTCGGGGTAAGTGCAGGCATGGGGGCCATCGCCGGGATACTTATCACCCCAATATTCTATACCAGCTATAACGCCGGAACGATGCTGGGGTTAAAGGGTTTTATCGCCGCAGTTTTGGGGGGCTGGGGGAAGAACAGCGGTGCGATCCTCGGAGGTTTTGTTTTGGGGGCTGTGGAATCCTTGAGCGTAGCCTTCATTCCTTCGGGTTACAAAGATGCCGTGGCCTTTGTGATTCTGTTACTCATCCTATACTTCAGGCCCAAAGGAATCCTGGGTTCACCTTATATCGATAGCCGCCGATGGTAGATTCGAATCAAAGGGAGTTCAGAAAGAGAGATCTCTTTTATGTGGTGCCCCTATGGTTCCTATCCTTGATCTTGCCTGACCCACACTTAGATCATCGAAAGGAATCCAGGTTTCGATGGAGGGATCTCTTTTACTTGGGGGCCTTGTTGCTACTTCCCCTGATGTGGCCTGATACACATCTCCATCATCTGATGGTCCTAGCGGGGATTAACGCCATTTTGGCCCTTGGATTAAGCCTCTTTCTTGGTTATACCGGGCAAATCTCTCTGGGACATGCTGCCTTCTTCGGAACTGGGGCCTATACTACGGCCATCCTTACCACCCGGTATGCCTTCCCCACCCTTGTGGCCTTTTTGGCCTCGGCCCTTGCAGCTGCTGCCTTGGCCTACCTCATCGGGAAACCCATCCTTAAATTGAAGGGATACTTCCTGGCCCTGGCCACCCTGGGGTTTGGGGAAATTTTTTTGGTCATCGTCAGGGAGTCCCCCAATCTCACCGGTGGAGTCATTGGAATCTTCGGCATCCCTTGGTTCTCCCTGGCCGGGTTCTCCTTTGACACTTATCTTAAACAATACTATCTGATCTGGGGAGTTCTCATAGGGTTGCTCCTTTTTTCTAAGAACCTCATACGCTCCAAGATGGGCCGGGCCTTCTTGGCCGTGGCAGCCAGTGAAGATGCCGCCTCCACCGTAGGAATGAAGGTGGCTCAAATCAAGATAGGGGCTTTTGTCCTTGGGGCCGCCTTTGCTGGATTTGCGGGGAGTCTATTCGCCTGTGTCATGTCCACAGCCAATCCCGAGGCCTTTAGCCTAAGTCTTTCCATTCTCATCATTATGATGGTTATCCTGGGAGGGATGGGCAACCTCTATGGTCCCATCGCCGGGGCCATCTTACTCACGTGGCTCGTGGATATTCTCGGCAAATATCAGGAATATAGCCTGCCCATCTATGGGTTGATCCTGATCCTCTTGCTCATCTCCTTCCCCGATGGTATCGGGACCCGCCTGAATATCAGGTTGATATACCTCATCAGCTACTGGGGAAGGAAGAAGAGGAGGGAAAGGGTGGAGCTTTAATGTCTTTTCTATCTGTAGAGGAAATCATCAAGAACTATGATGGAGTCCGTGCCCTGAACCAGGTTTCGTTGCACGTGCAAAAGGGAATCATTAAAGGACTCATTGGCCCCAATGGGGCGGGAAAAACCACGCTCTTCCATTTGATCAGTGGCATGGAGAGGCCCGCCTCGGGCAAGATTTACTTTAAAGGGACTGATATCACATCCATGGAACCCTGCGAGATTTCCCTGCTGGGAGTGGGGAGGACCTTTCAGACACTCCAGATTTGGGGAAACATGACGGTCGTGGAAAATGTCATGGCCGGGATGCACACGAGAATAAAAGGGGGATTTCTCTCCTGTGGGCTTTGGCTCCCTTGGGTCAAAAGGGCAGAAGAAGAGGCCTTGAAGGAGGCCAAGGAGATCTTGGAATTCCTCGGCCTACTAGGCAGGTGGAAATGGCTCGCCTCCCAACTCTCCTTTGGCCAACAGAAAATCCTGGAGATGGGACGGGCCATCGCCATGAAGCCGGAGCTCATCCTCCTGGACGAACCAGCCGCCGGACTAACCGCAACCGAGGTACGGCAACTTGCGGAACGGATCTCCCAGATTAGGGATTCCGGCGTCACCATCCTCGTGGTGGAGCATCACATGGGGATGGTGATGGAGATAGCGGATGAAATAGCCGTGCTCAATAATGGTGAACTCATCGCCGAAGGAACTCCCGATGTGGTGAGGAGGGACTCCCAGGTGATCGAGGCTTACCTGAAAAGTACAAGGGCTGATGCTTAGGATAAAGAAACTTACCGTCCATTATGGGCCGCTGCCGGCTTTGCATGAAATTTCCCTGGAGGTAAAAAGAGGTGAGGTGGTTGCCCTCATAGGTCCTAACAGAGCGGGAAAAACTACCCTTTTGCGCACCATATCCGGAATTTTGGAGACGACCGAGGGGAGGGTCTTCTTTCAAGAAGAGGATATCACAAACCTCAATCCCCATAAGATCGTATCAAGGGGGATTGGGCATGTCCCCCAGGGACGTCATATCTTCCCCACCCTTTCCGTCTTGGATAACCTCATGGTGGGGGTATACATTGCGAAGCGGGCAAAGGGGGAGATGGAAGTAGACCTTGAGTGGATCTATCAACTCTTCCCCATATTAAAGGAGAGAAAAGACCAGAGAGCGGGAACCCTAAGTGGCGGTGAACAGCAAATGTTGGCCATAGGCAGGGCTTTGATGGGAGGGCCCAAGCTGCTGATGTTGGATGAACCTTCCATGGGCTTGGCCCCCCGTTTTACCGAGGAGATCTTTGCCGCATTTAAAGAGATGAACAGCAGAGGGTTAACCCTCTTCATTGTTGAACAAGAAATTCATTTGTCACTGGCCACCTCCCACCGGGGATATCTACTCCGACATGGTCGTCTGATCAAAGGAGGACCCTCATCGGTCCTCTTAGAGAGCCAGGACGTAAAGGCCCTCTGTTTAGGGGAGTACGTGGGCAAATATGCGTAGCCGGGGATTTACATATAGCACCTTAAATAGGTGCAAATAATTCATACAAAGACTAAATCCCAAACAAATTCGAAATCCCAATGCTCAAAACATTTTGGATTTTACTATTTGGATTTGTTTAAAGTTTAGAAATGAGGATTTGGAATGTGTCTTTATTCTCTCCTGATGGCCTTGGCCAGGTAGTCAAACCATTGCCTCTGGAGGACAATCCTCCTTCTGGGGATGAGGGCAATAGGAGCAAACCTCAGGGTGAAAGCCTTTTCAGTCTGATCTCGAAAGGTGAGGTTGAAGAGAACGGTATCAGACCCATAATAGTTGTCTCGGGTGAGGAAGACCTGTTCCATTCCGGAAAGGGGGATTTTTAAATCGATCTCTTCACCTCCCTTCCCCTTGGGTACCTTGAAGTACAACACATCTCCCTCGACCCTTAAACGGCCCTTCCGTCTCGATCCCTTAAAGGGAAGTCCACCGTAATAGTAAGCGTGGCAAGCCTTAGGAACCATCATTCATAACGTAATATAGCGCTGATGCGCTCCCTTATCAATAGGAATTAAACGGAATATCAATCTTGACGGTTTTGTAAAAAGTCCATTTGCCGTTCGACAAGCTCATGGTCCTGAGCCAGGTCGAAGGACTCATGGCCTTGAGCAAAGCCGAAAGGCTGCGTTACCCTTTATCCTTCGTCACTGCAGCGCACTTCTGTGTACGCCTCATTCCTCAGGATTTGCACGCCTTGCATCTGGATCTTTTTTCTTTGCCGTCTGATTTCGACTTTTTACAATGAAGTCAATCTTTACTTTTTATGAAATCTCCTGAGTTATTGGAGGATTCCGGTGTTCCTGAACATAATCCTATTCTCCTAACGGGGCAGTACCCGAACTCGGCGGGAAGGGGTGAGTATTGCTCACCTGTGAATCGCGGGCGAATGGGAGGGGTTAAACATCTTGCGTTAGCGGATCATTTCAGATACATTTTCCCGTGGAAACATATTTTGCCCAACGTGCCCAAGGTCGGGCCAGGGGAGAAACGATCATAGGGGTTGGGTGCCCGAAGCATTCCCATTGAGGAGGCTGCGAAACGAGTGCTATGAACGATGTTATCGATCTGCTCTTCATCCATGTGCCCAAGTTCTCCAGCTATTACAAGCCCTATGGTGAATATATGACGCTGAACCTCCTCCCCATGGGGACCTGGGCCCTGGCCGATCTGGCCGCCCAGCAGGGGTACAAGACCAAGATCCTGCACCTTGGACTGGAGTGGATTGAAAGGGGGGAGTTCTCTCCCCTGCACTATATGAAGGGAAAGACGATCAAGCTGGTAGCCATATCCCTCCATTGGCACCAGCAGTCCTATGACGCAATGAGGGTAGCTGAGGAGATAAAGAGGGAGGGACCAGATACTCACCTTATTCTCGGCGGGTACACTGCCAGCTTCTTCCACAAGGAGATCCTGACCTCCTTCCCACAGATAGATGCCGTCATCCGTGGTGACGCCGAAGTCCCGCTCCTGTCCCTCATGAAGGCGATCGAGGAAGAGAGAGGATGGGAGAAAGTCCCCAACCTCACCTGGAGGGAGGGGAAAGGGATCAGGGAAAACCCGCTCTCCTATGTGGCCGCGGAAGGGGACATAGATCGCCCCTCTTACGCCAATCTCCCCCTCTTGAAGGAACGGGAGACTTACCTCCGTTTTATGGGGATGCCCTTTGTCTGGGCCAAGAGGCTATCGAAGCAGCAGAACAGGAGATACTTTCACCTCGGCCCTTCCCTTTTTCCCCTCAACATCGGGAGAGGATGTCTGGGAAATTGTACGTGGTGTGGGGGCGGCATGGAGGCACAACGGATGCTCAATGGTAGGAGAGGCGTGGTTTTTCGCTCCCCTGAGGGTGTAGCCGAGACAGTGTCCGATGTGGTGGAATCGGGATATGAGATGGTCCACATCGCCTTTGACCCGGGAAAGGAAGGGGAGAGGTATTATCAGAATCTCTTCCCCCTCATAAGGGAAAGGGGCGTGGGGGTGAGATGTTACTTCGAGTGCTTCGCCCTCCCTTCGGAGTCATTCCTGCAATCCTTTGCCGAGACCTTTATCCGCGACGGTTCCATTATCGCCCTCTCCCCCGAGTCAGGAGATGAACGGATAAGAGGCCGAAACAAGACCTTTTCCTACTCCAACGAGGAGCTCATGCGAGCCCTCTCCCTGGCGGAAAAACTGGGGATAAAGGTGGACATCTTCTTCTCCCTGGGGATCCCCGGCGAGAGATATCATGATCTGAAAAAGACCGCCGCCCTGCGGAGGGATATCAAGAGGAGGTTCAAGAACATCGGGAGGATCTGGACCTCCACCATATCCTTAGAACCCGCCTCTCCCTGGCACCTGTACCCGGAGGGCTTTGGAATTGTCTCCACGAGGCGGTCCTTTGCCGATTTTTACCGGGGAAGTTCGCCAGGAAACAGCGGCCTGGGTTACTACCTCCCGGATTATCTGGGGGAGGAAGGAGAACTGGATGCCCAAGGGTTTGAAAGTCTCCTGAGGGAGGTCAAGTGTCGGGATCACTGTTCGGCGCATCCCAATCCCTCCAAGGCCAGCAAGCCCTTTTGGGGGAGGCTCTACTGCCGGTACTTGAGTTGGCGCGTGGGAGGTGGCCATGGCTAGAGTAAGGATCGTGGACGGTACGCTGAGGGAGGGCGAACAATCCCCTGGAGTCTATTTTAACAAAGAGGAGAAGCTCCAGATAGCCCGGGAATTGGACCGGATCGGGGTTCCCTTGCTCGATGTGGGCATGCCCTCGGTATCGGCCGAGGAGGTAGAAGCCATCTCCGCCGTTGCCCGCGAAGGGCTCAGGGCATCGATAGGAGTCTCCGTCAGGCTCAGGAGGAATGAGGTCGACCAGGCGGTCGCCTGCGGCGCAGGGGAGGTATTCATCATCTGCCCGGTGAGCCCCCTCCATGTGCGCTATAAGCTCGCAATGGATGAAGAGGGGGTAAGAGGGTTGGCCGAGGAGGTAGTCCTCTATGCCTCCCGAAAGGGACTGGTGGTCAACCTCGTGGCCGAGGACGCCTCGCGGGCCGAAACCCCCTTCCTCTGTAGCCTTCTCCGGGACGCCCATCACTGGGGCGCGCGGCGGACCTTTATCTGTGACACGGTTGGGGTCATGGAACCCTTCGGGATGAGGGCCCTGGTAGAAAGGATCAGGGAGGAAATCCCGCAGGAGATGGAATTGGGAGTCCACTGCCACAACGACCTCGGCCTGGCAACGGCCAACACCCTAGCCGCCGTAGAAGCCGGGGTGGAGTATCCCTCGGTCACCGTCAACGGGATCGGGGAGAGGGCGGGCAATCCCCCCTTCCACGAGGTGGTGGTGGCCCTGGAGAAAGTCCTCCATCGGGAACACGGGATAGATATGGGAAGGCTGTACGACCTCTCTCAGCTCGTTGAGCGGTGCTCCGGAATCTTCATCTCACCCCACGCCCCCATCATGGGGCTCAACGCCTTTCGCCACGAATCCGGGGTCCACGTGGATGGGATGCTGAAAAACAGCGAGACTTATAAAAGACTGGATCCCCACGAAGTGGGGAAAAATTCCTCTTTTGTATTGGGAAAACACACGGGCACCCAAGCAATACGACACATCTTGCAGGAGAGGGGATACGAGGCCAATGAGGAGGAGGTCAAGGAAATCCTGCGGAGAGTCAAAGAAAGGAAGTCAGCAGAGGGAAAGGAAGAGATACGGAGGATGGTCGGGGAGGTAAAGCTATTCTACGAGCGTTGTCTCAACTTTCCCCATGAGGACTTCTGGGAGATAGTGGAAGAGGTGTTGGAAAAGGATGGGTAACGGGTTGACTGGGGATATCATCCAGGCCCACGCCGATGGGAGAAAAGAGGGGGAATACCTTTCGGTAAGGGTCGATTTCGTCCTCCTCCCTGATTACGCCCTCGCCCTCTTATTGACGGACCTGAGGGAGTTGCGTAGGGATGTCTGGAATAGGGAGAAGGTCCTCGTGGCGGTTGACCATTTCGCCCCTCCCTCAACGGTGGAGCGGGCCAACCTGGTGAAGAGGGTTCTTTCCTTCGTCAAGGAGGAAGGGATCTCCCACTGCTCCCTCTACGGGGGGATCTGCCACCAGCTCCTGGCGGAAGGACCATGGGTGGGACCCGGCATGGTGGTCCTCGGGGCCGACTCCCACACTACCACGGCGGGAGCCCTTGGCTGTCTGGCCACCGGCCTTGGCTCCACCGATATCCTCTATACCCTCATTACCGGTAGGACCTGGCTGAGGCCCCCGGAGGCAGTTCGGGTGAACCTCAAGGGAAAACTCCCGCCATATCTCATGGGAAAGGATATCGCCCTCGAGCTCCTTGGGAGGGTGGGAGAGAGTGGATTTCTCTCCCAAGCCGTGGAGTTCTATGACCTCGAGGGAATGATCCCCATGGACGACAGGCTCGCCCTCTGCAATATGGTGGTGGAGGGGGGGGCGAAAAACGGCCTCTTTCACCCGGACGACGTCACCCGAGGGTATATAGAAGGACGAAATGGTCACTCAGGCCAATGGAAGTGGACCTTTGACGGGGATCCACAGTATCGTGGAATCATGGAGGTGAATCCTTCCTCTCTCAATCCTCAACTGGCCCTGCCCCACAGCCCGAGCCAGGTGGTGGATGTGGAGGAGGCGAAGGGGGAGGTGATCCATCAGGTCTTCATCGGCTCCTGCACGGGGGGAAGGTTCAGGGATCTCGAGGTAGCAGCCGCCAGCCTCAAGGGAAAGAAGGTGGCCCCGGGTTTGAGGCTCCTGGTGACACCGGCTTCTGTCAAGATCTATCAGGAGGCCATGGAAAGGGGATACATACAAGCCATAGTGGAGGCTGGGGGTGTGGTATTGAACCCCAGCTGCGGTCCGTGTGGTGGGATAGATAAGGGAATTCTGGGAGCAGGGGAGAGATGTCTCAGCACATCCAACAGGAATTACCGCGGAAGGATGGGGGATCCTTCCTCCATGGTATATCTCGCCTCCCCGCTTACGGCCGCTGCCACCGCCTTGCGGGGAGAGATCACCGATCCCAGGGAATTACTGTAATGGGTCTTCAAGAGGTAATCACCGGGCGGGTCTGGAGGTTGGGAGACAATGTAAACACCGACATCCTCCACCCTCCTTCCTACTTCAGCCTTGATGGAAGCAAGGTGGAAGAAGGGTTACGGGAGGGGATGCAGAGATTGGGAACGGATTTCCGAGGCGAATATGTAGGTGACGGATTGGTAATTGTGGCCGGGGAAAACATGGGCTGCGGTTCTAGCAGGGAGACATCAGTGAGGGCACTGTGTATTGGTGGAGTCAAGGCGGTAGTAGCTAGCTCCTTCGCCAGGATCTTTTACCGAAATTTGGCTAACCTTGGCATTCCCCCCTTGGAGTGCCGGGGGATTCGGGATCAGGTCAAGGATGGGGATCTAATTCGCATCTCCATAAAGGATAGGTTTATAGAGTTGGACGACGCAAGACACTTCCCCATCTCTCCCCTTGATCAGCATATAGAGAGGATCTTGGAATGCGGTGGACTCGTCCCCTATCTCCGGAGAATACTGGATGAAATATGATTGGGATGTAATCGTGGTAGGAGGAGGACCTGCCGGGATGAGCGCGGCCATAAGGGCTCGCTGGATCAAGAGATACAAAGCGATACCCTGTAGCACACTGCTGATCGAGAACTCCTATCTGGGGGGCCTAGCGGGCTGGCAGGGGTGTCTTTTCACCGGTCCGTCTTGGCGGATGAAGGGGAATGATATTGTCCGTCGACTCCTGAAGGACGTGGAGAGGCTGCAGATAAAGGTCCAGCAACGGAGGGTGACCCGGATCGCCCTTCGGGGAGAAACGAAAGAGGTCTTCACCTCTGACGGTGAGGTATTTCGGTCCCTGGCGGTGATCATAGCCACCGGGATCAAGGTGTTGGTCAACGAGAGGGATTACCTGGGCCGGGGCCTGGAGATGACCAGCATGGGGTATGAGTTTATCGTCGCCCACCTGAAAAAACTCCTCAGGAAAAGGTGGGAGCCGAGGTTAGTCATCGTTGGAAGCCCGAAGCTGCAAAATCTGATTCCTCTCATTCATGAACTCAACACCGCCCAATCTCCCCTTTTCTTTGTTATGGAGGGGGAGGGAGAAGGGGGCGAAGGTGTGGTTCCAGGGCGGGTAGAGAGGTATTGGGGTGATGGTTATCTCCAGGGGGTAACGCTTCACACCTCAAAGGGACTGCTTAACATATCCTGTGCGGGAACACTCCTGGATTTCAACTCCTATGAGCTTTGCCCTACCAGCCGGATAGAGATGGAGAATGAGAAGTTGAGCTCTCCATTTATCCGAGTTGACCAGGATATGCAAACCTCGATCCCGGGTATCTTGGCCGCCGGGGATGTGACGATAGGAGGGTATAACTCCTTCTCACGGGCAGTGGCCCAGGGCATGACCGCAGGCCTGAGCGCTTACCGGTATGTCTATGGGAGAAAGTTCGGCTTTGAACCCCCTCTGTTCGCATACCGACCCAAGGATTTCCTCCTCTCTTCCCACTTCCAGGAACTCCCCCCCTTGGATGAAGGGCTCCGGCCCAAGGCCCTGGTCAAGGGGGAAGAGATCAAGGCATCTTTAGGGGAGAGCTGGACCTGGTTGATAGATCGACTCCACGGCCACTTATCCATCCGCGAAATCGCCGAGGAGATGGGGGCAGAGCCGGAGAATCTGAAAGACGCATTGAGGTGGTTAGTTGAGAAAAAGATGATAACCTTTCACATCGAGGTCGATCTATGAGCGAATTGCCCCAAGAGGTAAGAGAGCTCGATGGGGCGATTCTCGCCTTCATTCAAAAGGGTGCGGACCACCGTGACCTAGTGGAGTTCAACAACTTGGCCCTCCGGACCTTTGAGTTCCAGTACAACCATATTCCTCTTTACCAACTATATTGCCAACGGCGAGGGATAACCCCACAAGGGCTCTCCTCCTGGGATCAGATCCCTCCCCTTCCCACCGATGTATTCAAGTCAACGGAACTCTTCACCCTCCCCTCACATATCGCACGCACTTTTATGACCAGCGGCACGAGCATGCCGAATGAGAGAGGAAGGGTACACTACGATGAAGGGGGACTGAGGCTCATGGACGCTACCATCTTTGCGGCTGCCTCCGCCTTTCTCGTCCCCGATGGGGTCAAAACCCTGATCTTGATCATTGCCCCTCCACCGGATATCGCTCCCCACATGGTAATGGCCTACGGAATGGATCGATTGAAGGATTACTTCGGGCTCCCCCAAAGCCACTTTCTGGTGGGGAGGGAGGGGTTTCAGGTCAAAGATTTGGTGAATGCGCTGCACACATCCGAGCAAGAGGATATCCCGGTCACTATCTGTGGGGGTTCGTTCGGCTTCGTCAACTTCTTCGACTACTGCCGCAGGAAGCGGTTGAAGTTCCAACTTCCTCGGGGCTCCCGCTGCCTCGACGCCGGGGGGTATAAGGGGAAGAGCAGAGAGGTTGGAAGAGGGGAGTTTTTGGACTATTGCGAGAAATTCTTGACGATCACGCGAAATTTCTGTATCAACCTCCTCGGGATGACGGAGATCGCATCGCAGTTTTACGACAACACCCTGAGGAACTCCATCCAGGGGGTTCATGCCGCCAGCTTCAAGGTCAGTCCCCCGTGGACCAGGACCCTTGTGGTGAACCCCGAAACCCTAGAACCACTCCCCCCTGGTGAAATTGGGCTATTGCGCCATTTCGACCTGGCCAACAGGGGACACATCTGCGCCATTCAGACCGATGATCTTGGGAAGATGATGGAGGGTGGATTTGAGATCTATGGAAAGGCCCGGGAAAGCGAGGCGAAGGGTTGTTCCCTAACCATAGACGAGATGACGAGGGCCATGGAGGAATGATGATGGAGGTCATCGAGGCGGCCGGATACTATCTCCCCCAAGGATTTGAGAAACACGTGAAAGCTTTCACCACGGAAGTCTATCAGGCCCCCGAAATCGCGGTCCATTTGAAGGTTCCCTCCGTTAGCGGGGCCATGGTTGAGGTCTTGGCCGATCACCTAAAAAAAGAAAGGGAGAAATACCTGGCCCACCAGCCTATCGAGCGAATCATCGATGTCCTCGATGAGGCCTCCCGGAGGTGGCTTGGCAAGAACTATCCTTATCGAGAGCTTGCCTTGAAGACTATCCCTGTCATTACCGGCTTCTCCCGCGAGGTGGTGGAAGCGAGCATTGATGCGGAGATGGAAAGTTCCTTGCGGGAGGATATCTGGCAAGCCCTGCGTTCCGAGATCAAAAATCCCCTCTACTTGGACGACTTTCAATACTCTCCCGAACTGGACGGGTACTGCCGGGCCTTCGGGCCCAAGCTCATTGTCTCATTCTTCTCCGAGAACATCCCGGGGCTTCCACATCTGTTATTTATGAGGTCCGCGCTGGTGAAGGCAGCATGCTTGGGCAAGGTAGCCGCGGGGGAACCCACCTTTGCCCCCCTCTACCTAAGGACCATTGAAGAGATAGACCCGGGTATGGCCAACTGTATGGCGGTGCTCTATTGGCGAGGAGGGGAAGAGGAAATAGAGGAGGCGGCCTTCAATCAAGCCGATGCCGCGATTCTGTTCGGAGGAATTGAGGCATGCAATTCCCTCACAAAGAGGATCCCCCGGAGGATCCGGGTTCTTGTTCACGGCCACAAGCTGGGCTTTGGGGTTATCGGGAGGAAGAGATTAAGACATCAAGGACTGGAAGATCTAGCCGCCGCCGTGGCTTATGACTGCTCCATGTTCGACCAGCGGGCATGCCTCGCTCCCCATGGCTATTACCTGGAGGAGGGAGGGGAGGTATCCCCCCAGGAGTTCGCCCAAGCCTTGTCAGCGGCCATGGCTGGAATAAACGAAAAGACGCCCAGGGGGAAAATCTCCCCTGGCGAGGCGGCGACCATCAATCAGCTTAGGGGAAAATATGAGTTCAAGGAGTTGAGGGGTGATGATGTTCTCCTCGTTGCCTCCCCTCATGGGACAGATTGGACAGTGATCTATGAGAGGGATCCCGGAACCTTCCGGCCCTCCCCCCTCAATCGAGCCCTCTGGATTTGGGGTGTTGATGATATTTTTCGGATCCTTCCAACCATAAAACCCCTTTCCCCCTTTCTGCAAAACGCCGCCGTGGCCATTGGGGATGAGCGTGAGAAGGAGTTTATCAGCCGTTTGGGGGAATTGGGGATAACCAGAATTACGTCCCCCGGAAAGATGCCACTGCCCTCGATGATGTGGCACCACGACGGAATATCACCCCTGGCCTCCCTGTTGCGCTGGTGCGATGTGGAGAAGAAGGACGAAATAAGGGGGATGGAAACGAGCAAAAAATGATGACTTCGTAAAAAGTCCAACTTCTGCGTTGCGCTGCATCCTTCGTCACTGCAGCGTACTGTAAGTACGCCTCATTCCTCAGGATTTGCGCGCCTTG
>SMTZ1_10002697_pt1 | contig 17816 bp, 17 predicted proteins | sample DeeMarSWOR136_30_FD_25667 | JGI IMG/M metagenome (IMG submission 25667)
GAAAGGGGCATGGGAACTAATGAAAAGCTTCTGATTCAGCATTGGCTTCCTCCGCACTTTGTATCCGAGCAAATTCGTACTTGCCGAGCATAATGTAATGAAACACAGGAATGCGTGCTATGCATACATAGCTACAAAGTCCGCACTCGATGCAAGAGAGCAGATCGTACTCACTCACGGCCTCTTCGTACAAACCGTTCTCCAGAAGACGGACGAGCATATTGACCGGTATCTTAGCAGGGCAGGCCCTGACGCATTCGCCACAGTGCACACATTGGCTATCGGAGTTCTTCACAATCTGTTCTCTGTCCTGAACCATGATGGCATCTGTGTCCCACGCAATGGGCGTGTCCTCTGAATAAAGCGCCTGTCCCGTCATCGGGCCGCCCAGCACGACGCGATCGCCGTGATCCGTCTCAATTTTCAAAGCTTCCAAGATGTCTTTAACGGTCGTACCTATCCGAGCCTTAGCATGGACACGGGATCCGTCCTTCTTGATGACCGTGAGCACCTTATCCACAGGAATCAACCCCTGGCCAAAGGCTCTCGCGAGGGCCGCCACCGCCTCAGCATTGATAAAACCCACGCCCGAGGCCTCGCACGCTTGCCCCGCAGGAACCTCTTTGCCAAGAGTGCTTTTGATCAACATCTTGGGTAGCGTATTGGGATAGATGAGGGCCATGGTCTTCACCGCGACATCCATGTCTTCCGCCAGCGCGCTCATCTCAGGGGACAGAAGCAGTATGACGGTCTCAACACCAGCAATCTTCTTGATATAGTTAATCCCTTCACTGAGATCAGCCGCCCTCGTCTTCATAATGAGCTGATTGGTCGTGACCAAGAAATCTTGATCAATACCGTTTATGATCACAGTGTTTATATGGGGCTGATAGTTGATCATGGCTGCAAAGTCGGCTTTGCCGGGCAGGGATGCTAGAAATCGGGCGGCCCTATGAACCTCGGCGATCTTGCCCGCTCTTTCAAATTCACCATCCCATCGGTCTTCCTCGGCTACATCGACGGAGATGGATATGAAGTCCTCCCCCAGATAACCGGTATGCTGAGAGACAGCACTGATGGTGCCTGTCACCGTGGAAAGGAGAACCTCCCCGCCTTCTGCGGTCAGCGCAAGCCGTTGACCCGTTCTGACCTTGTCGCCCCCTTTGATGATGAGACCATTTCCGCTGTTCTGCGGTTTCCTGACCAGAAAAGACGCCCGCTTTGGCAAAGGGATCTCTGTCACAGCATCCATTTCGCGGCTCTCAAAAATGGGGTATTTCACCCCAGGCGATGCCAAAGCAAAAAAGGGTTTCTTGATCATACCTTCCTCCTGCTCCATCAGTTTAGCTCTTTGAAAAAATGCTGTGTTAAAATTAATCTTTGCGGCCCCTTTCTCTTTCTTCAAGAGCATATCCACTATCTTCAGAGAAGCGGGTCTGATCTTTGAGGGTTTATAGAGATGAGGTGTATGTCAGAACGGCACATTCTGCCAGGGGTTGCGCAGCGTAAACCCTCAAAGATCAGACCACGGCACGCTCCTGAGGAATCCTTTTTGGGGTATGCTCTTTCAGAAAGACACAGGGACCGCTTCAGGAATTTATCTATCGCACGGGGTCAGCAATTTTTTCAAAGAGCTAAAGTCTTACCTCCTGCTAAAAAGAGAAATATCAGACTCTCCGATCTCTCCTCTCATCGCCACTACAGCACATGACACCCAGCGCATTCGACCGGACCCATCCCACTATCATCGTGGCAGCCTTGGCACTGCTGGTGGAATGCATCGGATCTCTTGACCTCATCACTGTCCGGTTCATGACACTCCCCGCACGCCGAGGGCCTCTCATCCGCCTGCTCCAGGGTATGATGGCAGTCCATGCATCCATAACCATATCCCTCCTCAGCGGTGTGCATCTTATGGTCGAAGAGCACATTTCCTGCGGTATTCTTGAACATGATTCTCACCGGTTGTTCAGGCATCCTGTCCGGAAAGGCTGCATAACAGACCACGCCGACAACAATCAGGATAATCCCAATAGCGTAGGCAACAAGCTTTTCTCTTCCCGCATCCATAAGCTAATCCCTTGCTCAAAAGTGTTTACGTGTAAGGCGTAAGGCACGCGGCTCAAGGTGAAGCAAGGCTTCTGATCTTTTTCCCTCGCCACGTGGGCCTTGGGCGCTGCGCCGTTATGCGGCAAATTGGCCCGTCCCTTAACACACTCCTCAGGCTTTGACAAGGCCATATGAAATCGCTGCGCGATTTCACATAGAATCGTAAAACGATTCTGTTTCTAGCGAAGCTTCCCGTCAAGCCGACGAGTTGGCGGCGTTAATAACCCACTGCTTGAAGCGGGTCGATACTGGATAGTGGATCCTAGATACTGGATAAAAAAAGAATTCCTTAATCATCCAGTATCCAGCATCTAGTATCGGCCTGTTATCAGCACAATAGTTTGAAACGAAAACTTCCACATTAACCCGCCTCAGGCGCGTTAATGTCAAGTTTTGGCGGAGCTGGGATGGCTGTTCCCCGAAAGGCGATATCTCAAGAGAATTCCACCGAACATTCCAGCGGGCTGATCTTTGAGGGTTTGCACCACGAAACCCCTGGCAGAATTCCTCGTTCCGACCAAGTTAAAGCTCTCTCAAACCCTCAAAGATCAGTCCGCCTCCCCTCAACCCTATAGATATCGCCTTGAGGGGAATGGCCATCCCCGGCGAAAGCCTCGCCGGTTTAAGGCGAAGCTTCGCTAGAGTTTCACATCACATCTCAAGCACCGGGCGCACTCTTTCTTCGCCGTCTCCTCATCAAAGCCCAGTTCCACCTCTTGAAAACCCTTAATCCTTTTTTCGGGAGGAAGCTTCGGCATCTCGGCCCTGAGCTGCTTGACCACCTCCTCTGGGACTTTCATGGTTACTTCGATTTTTTCCGGGACCTCCACATAGGGTCTACCACTCCGCTTCTTGGACAGCTGCCTGTCAATTTCAACAGCCGCGCGTTTGCCATGGGCGAGGGCGTCCACAACCCTTGCAGGTCCTGTTACCGCATCGCCACCGGCATAAACGCCGGGCACGTTTGTGGCGAGGGAGTGTCGGTCCACCTGGATCGTACCCCGATAGGTGTCCACTGCATCGCCGTAACCGAGGTCAACGCCCTGCCCGATCGCTGCAAAAATGGTATCGTATTCCTGGCTGATCACGCGCCCCTCAATAGGCACAGGCCTACGCCGGCCACTGCGATCAAACTCCCTCAATTCACACTCATCGAGCTCCAGTCTCAGCCGGCCGTTGCTCTTGGCGATGGATTTGGGAGCGACCAGTTCGCGCAACTCGATGCCCTCCTCCAAAGCGTCCTCAATCTCCTCTTCGTAAGCCGGCATATCCTTTCGCTCTCGTCTGTAAAGAACGCCCACTTCAGCCCCCATTCTCCGGCAGGTTCTGGCCACATCAATCGCCACGTTTCCTCCGCCGATGACAGCCACCTTTTTGCCAACCTGCGGTGCTGCTCCCAACTCCACTTCTCTCAAGAATTCAGCACCGCCCCTGACCCCCGGTAATTCCTCTCCCGGTATGCGGATAGAGAGGCTTTTGTGCGCACCGATCGCAATGAAAAGGGCGTCATAGTCCTCCTGCAATTCAGCCAGCGTGACGTCCCGGCCAACGCGAACCTTCGTCTTCGCCTCAACCCCGGCATTCAGAATGAAATCAATCTCCTGATCCAGAATGTCTCGAGGCAGGCGATAAGAAGGGATCCCATAACGGAGCATGCCCCCAAGTTCCGGCAACTCTTCGAAGACCGTGGGTTTGTAACCCATTAGCGCCAGATGATAGCCCGCTGCGAGCCCTCCCGGTCCGCCGCCGATGATAGCCACCTTTTGCTCTTTCGGCGGGGCCTTTTCGAGGGTGACCGTAAGCCCTTCCTGTCTGGCCATATCAGCGGCAAAACGCTTGATCTTGGGTATGGCGAGCGCCTCGTCCGTTTGGCTGCGAACGCAAACTTCCATGCATGGGTGGGTGCACACACGGCCGCAGATCCCAGGCATGGGGTTTGTCTGGTAGATCAGAGAGATCGCCTCTTTGTAGCGCCCCTCGCCCACCAGAGAGAGATAGCCCGGCACGTCCTGGCCTATCGGGCAGGCGTTGACGCACTTGGCTTTGAAAAGCTCAGCGCACACCCCGGCTTCACAATGCTTTTCATATATGTGGTCCTCGTACTCATGCCTGAAATACTGGAGAGTGGAAATAACCGGATTGGGGGCCGTCTGGCCCAGTCCGCACAAAGAACCCTCCCTTATGAACTCGCACAGCTCTTCCAGCTCATCCAGGTCTTTGGGCTCCCCTTTTCCCTCACAGATCCTATCCAGGATCCTGAGAAGTTGTTTAGTGCCTTCACGACAGGGGGTACACTTCCCGCACGATTCCTCCTGGCAGAAGTCGATGAAGAAGCGGGCCATGTCCACCATGCAGGTCATTTCATCCATGACAATCATGCCGCCCGACCCCATGATGGCGCCCACCTTTGAGATCGCCTCATAGTCGGTCGGGGTGTCCAGCAAATGGCCGGGTACGCACCCGCCGGAAGGCCCTCCCAACTGCACAGCCTTGAACTGCTTTCCTTCTGAAATACCGCCCCCGATTTCGTACACGATCTCTTTGAGGCTGGTTCCCATAGGCACTTCCACCAGTCCAATGTTGTTCACCTTACCGGTCAGGGCGAACACTTTGGTCCCTTTACTTCCTTCCGTGCCCATACTGGCGTACCAATCGCCCCCGTTCAGGATAATCTGCGCGATGTTAGCATAGGTTTCCACGTTGTTCAGGACGCTCGGCTTTTTCCACAGCCCCTGCTGGGCTGGAAAGGGTGGTCTGGGCCGCGGCATCCCCCGTTTTCCTTCGATGGAATGCATCAAGGCCGTCTCTTCTCCGCAAACAAAGGCGCCTGCGCCTTGATAGATCTCCAGATCAAAGTCGAAGCCGCTCTCCAATATGTCCTTTCCGAGAAGACCGTAATCACGCGCCTGACCGATGGCGATATTCAGTCTTTTGATGGCCAGGGGATATTCGGCCCTGCAATAAATGAACCCCTGGTGCGCCCCAATGGCCTTGGCCGCGATGATCATCCCCTCCAGGACGGCATGGGGATCTGCTTCCAAAACACTTCTGTCCATAAAAGCGCCTGGGTCGCCTTCATCGGCGTTGCACAGGGCGTATTTGATATCGCCCATCGCCTTGTTGGCAAATTCCCATTTCAGACCGGTGGGGAATCCGGCACCGCCTCGGCCTCTGAGACCCGACTTCTTCACCTCGCCGATGATCTCTTGGGGCGTCATTTCCAGCAGGGCTTTGCTTGCGCCGAGATAACCGTCCCTGGCAATGTATTCGTCTATACTCTCCGGATCTATGGCCCCCCTGTTTTTGAGGACGATCAATTTCTGCTTGGCGTAGAACGGGATGTCGTCCATACCGGGAATGGTTTCGGCAGAAGCCGGCTCCTTGTAGAAAAGCTTCTTCACCGGCCGCCCTTTGAGAAAATGCTCTTCAACGAGATAGGGAATATCTTCTTTGGTAAGCTTCTGATAGAAGATGCCCTCAGGCTGGACGATCATCACTGGACCTTGAGCGCAAAAGCCGTTGCAGCCTGTTTCGATCACACGAATTTCGTTACTCAGCTTGTGTCGCGCCAGCTCTTCCTTGAGGGCTTCTTTGATTTCTTGACTTCCCGATGCGTGGCAACCCGTACCACCGCAAAGAAGCAAGTCCATGCGGTAAGTCGTCATTCTAATGCCTCCTCATTGTCGTCACGGGAATTCCCGTGTTCATCTCCTCTGTGGCTCTTCAGCGCCTGTCAACGGCCCGCAAGCTCAGGCCAATGGGCTCCACGGAGCTCTATTGAAGACACTGTGCCCTCATTTCATCCTGGCCAAGGCAAAGTCGGTCTGGACCTCTCCCAGCAGCACATGCCGTTTGAACACCTGCCGCATCTTGTTTCTGTCCATGTGCTGGTAGATCACGGGATCCTGCCCGGATATCTGCACCGTCACATTGGGTTCGCTGCTGCACATGCCCATACAACCGGACGTGACCACGCGGATATCCTGTCTGTCCGCTTCCGTCAGCTCCTCCAAGAGCGCGTCCATGACCTCCCGGGCCCCAGCCGCAATGCCGCAGGTGCCCATGTGGACCGTGATCTTTATACTCGTCTCTCCTTCTCGAAGAGCCGTCTTCTTCTTGGCGCTTTCTCTGATTTTTTTCAGATCCTCAATGGTCAGTTTTGGCATTGTCATTCCTCCCTTTCCTTCTCCTTCTCCCGAGAACTCGATGATGGCACCTTAGGGCTTTGTAGCTCGGCCACGGATTCCCGTATCAAATCCGCCAGATAACGGATCACATCGGGATGCTGGATGGAAACATCCTCCAGTTCCTGCTTCACCTCCCGCGTATCCAACCGGAATAACTCGCCGTCCACCTTGTGGCGATACACAAAATCCACATCTGGATTGCCCATAATCAGAGACGTCAGAGACCCCGCTATGTCCCCAAAGGGCGCCAAATCAATATGATCCCGCTTAAAAGACGCGTAAACCTCGGTCCCTTCTCCCTCCCTGGACTTGATATGAAAATCTCCCTCGCACCGTCTGCTCGCCTCCCGAAAAAGGGACAAGCCGAGACCCACGCGTCGCGTTGTCCGGGTTGTATAAAAGGGGTTCAAAACCTGCTCCAACAAGGGGGCCGGAATGCCTCGACCGTTGTCTTTGATGGTAATTTCAAGCCGGTTTCCTTTCCGACCCTCAGCCACAGCAATGTCGATCAAAGTGGCTCCGGCGGCGACGCCGTTTTCCGCAACATCCATGATGTGAAGGGACAGCTCCCTCACCTAGTGCCCCACCACTTTCCTGCCGGACTCTTCTCTCAAAGCCATACGAATCTCGGTCAAGCTTGGGGCTTCTAAAAGAAAAGATGTCGCCGGCCGTCCGATATCATCCAGAAAATGGGCGTCTGAAAAGGTCACCAGAGTAAATCCGCTCACTTCAGGGAGCTTGCTCGTTGCCCCATCCGGACTCAGGTGGCGAGAGAGCTCCAAGCCGTCCAAGTCTATTTCCGGCGGAATGAAGCCAAGTTGACCCAGAATGCTGAAACTCGGTCTGTCCACATGCGATGCAATACTTAGACCGCCTAAACGGTGAACCTCTTTGACCACATGATTCAGTGCCAGCTGGGTTGCCCCTATGAGAAGCCGGTCATTGAATCCTTCCACTTCATCGAACTCATTCGCCACCACCTGATCCCCGAAAAGCTCCGGCCTGTTCGTTCCTTGGAGATGACGGTAGATCAGTTCCTGCATCGCCAGTGCCTGTTTCTCGCTGTCAAAAAGGGCCAAAGTATGCACCTCCTCGCTGGAGTTGATCTCTATACCCGGGAGGACGTGAAGCCCTTTCTGCGCTCCCGCCCTGATGGCAGCGCCCACGTTCTCCGCTGAGTTGTGGTCACACACAGCAATGATCTCCAGGCCCCTCTCAAGGCTTGTCTCCACGATAGCCCGGGGGCTCATATCCAGGTCTGCACAGGGCGAAAGGCATGAATGAATGTGCAAGTCGGCTTTGAACGCTCTCACGCCTCGATCCTGCCGATCCCGAGTTCATAGAGCCGGCCCGCCAGGTGATAGGCCGGCAAGGGAGAAAGCAGAATGGGGATGCCTTCTTCTTCAGCCTTGGCTTTTGTCTCTTCATCAGGCACTCGCCCGTTCACCAGAACAATGCCTGCAAGCTCTCTCAGAACAGCGACAGCCACGATGTTTTGATGCGCCTGGGTTGTGAACCAAAGGGCGCCGTGATCGGCATTGGCCATCACATCGCTGAGAAGGTCACCACAGTATCCTCCTGCGACCTCCTTATCCAAGCCTTTCTCCCCTGCCACAGTCTCCAGCTGAAGGCTCTTTTGGACCTCCTTGACCTTCATGTTTGCCCTCCGCTCTTTTTCTCCCATCCCAGGAAAACACAGCTCTCCAGCAATGCTTTTCCATCCACCACATCCTCTGCAAAGCTACGACAGTCGGGCGCACCGCACATACTGCACTCTTTCCCGGGGAGTTTTCTCGCTATATCTTCCACGCGCTCCTGCCTTTTGATGGCCTCGGCAATGGACAACGGCTTTGTCTCGCTGCTCAGTGGCTTTCTCTCGATTTCAGTGAAAAACCATCCTTCTTTGTACGCTCTTTGCACCTTTGCGATTTTCAGCCTCTTTTCCTGACCGAACATGCGGACCAGCCGCTGCATCGTTCTTTTTGCTTCATATCGGTCAGCCACGGTCAGCGGCCCACCGATGCAGCCTTCAACGCAGGCCCTGAATTCTAAGTACTCCATGTTGTTCAAGAGCCCCATCTCAGTCTTTTCCAAGTAAAGAATCGTCTCCTTGAGACCGGAGACGGCCAAATAGCTCCCTTCATCCAGCCCTGAAATCTCGCCGCCGCTAATGCCCCAGCCCATGCCAACGCCGCCGGAGCGAAGGAGCATGGTATCTTCGTCCACGTCGCGGAGATTCTTCTTAACCACTTCATAAACCTCATTGATCCCCAACGCGCCGTCAAGGTATGAGCATTCGATAGACATGGGTTCATTGATAGACATCATCTTTGCCGAGCAGGGTGTGACGTGGTACACACCGAACTCTTTGGTTTCAAACACGCTTTCGCAGTAAAGCCTCTTTTTGAGCTCCCTGGCCGCAATTTCCCGCGGCGGAATGATGGGAATAATATGCTTCAAAAGGGACGGAAAGCGATAGGCAATAAGCCGGTTCACAACAGGGCAGACAGGTGAAATCAAAGGCCATATGGCACCGTCTTTGCCGCGATTTTCCCGGATGTAGAGCTCTGTGGCCACATTACAAAGCTCATGGGTGTAAGCCTGGTCATAGACATATTTGAAACCCTTCCGAAGCGCCAGAAGGATTTCGTTCGGCATCACGTCCTCACCGAACTGGGCATACAGAACCGGTGACGTGCTGATAATGGTATAGGGACTGAGCCTTGAAGCACCGCTTCCCGTGGTGATCGCCTCGATCGCACCGCGGGGGCAAGCACGGATGCATTCGCCACAATCAATGCAGACAGCCTCTATGCATGCCACGCGGTTGTCCTTGATACGAATGGCCTTCGTTGGGCAGGCCTTCATGCAAAGAACACATCCGTTGCATCGTTCTTCATCAATCTGAACGTAGTGTTTATGGCTGCTCTCTGCCTGTTCGCTATCCACCGTCACTTTTCACTCCGAAGGATATTTTCACGTGGGTCCCTTTACCTCTCTCCGACTCAATTTCGAGCCTGTCGGCATTTTTCTGGATATTGGGAAGTCCCATACCGGCACCGAATCCCATTTCCCTCTGTTCTTCGGAGGCGGTGCTGTAACCTTCCTGAAGGGCGAGCTCGATGTTTTCGATGCCAGGGCCTTCATCCTTCACATCCATCACGATCCTGTCCGTGTCCACCGTCAGCGTCAGCGTCGCGTCGCCGCCATGCATCACCACATTCATTTCCGCCTCATAAGCGCAAACTGAGGTGCGCCTTATGAGGTCCGCATCGAAGCCGATGGTTTTCAGGAGACCCTGGATCTGAATGGACACATCCCCGCCTCTGATGTAGTCCCTGGCTTTGATGGCAAAACTTTTGATTAGATGGGGCATGAGAGAACGGGTTCTCACTTGGACGGCTTTTGCTCCACGCCTCGAAGTCCTTGCCTAAAGAGTCTCCCACAAGCCGTAAACATGGTAAAAGGGGTCGATAAGAGAGGCAAGTCATGGAAGCGAGCCAGATCAATCATATCCGGTTCGGGTCGCTTGCCCCTGACCAGAACCACGGCAGCCACCCCTGCGATGACCGCCGTGCGGATGACCTGCAGCGTATTGAGACCTGAGAGAACCACAACGCCGTCCTTAGGTCCCCTGAGGAGATCGCTCATCAGATCGCTGCCTGCGCCGGCCTGGATCATCATCTCCAGCTTGTGCTCCCCCACGATGACCTCAGCCTTTAAGATCTCTTTGATCTCCGATAACTTCATACCGGTCTTCCGTCCTGGCGGCCCGTTTTACTCATACCGATCCAGGATGTTTTCGATGCGATCCAAGGTCACCCCACCGTGGGTATCCTCATCGACCACCATCACGGGAGCGAGACCGCAGGCTCCGAGACACCGCACAGCCTCTAGGGAAAAACGCCTGTCTTCAGTGGTCTCTCCCACCTGAAGGCCCAATTTATCAACCAGCGCCTTCATGATGTTTTTCGTGCCCCGCACATAGCAAGCAGTCCCGAGGCAGACCTTGATGATATGCCTGCCCTTGGGAACCATGGAAAAAAACGAATAGAAAGTCACCACGCCATAGATGGTGCTGCCCGGTATGTTCAACGCCTTGCTGATGTATTCTTGAAGCTCTACCGGGAGATAGCCCGTAACACCCTGGCACTCCTCCAGGACGGGGATAAGGCATCCCGGCTTTCCCTTGTGAACATCGATGATCTCATCCACTTTTGCCATCACATCAGGCGTGAGGTCCGGATTGATCGCTTCAAGATTCTGTCCATAAAACATGCTCTTCTCTCCTTAAGCCTTTTCGATCCTCACAGCACTGACCTTGTATTCAGGGATTTTGGCCGTGGGGTCAAGGGCCGCGTGGGTCAGTTCATTCGCCGCCGCCGCCGCATAATGAAAGGGGATAAAGATGGTTCCTTCTACCGCCTTTTCGGAGACCACAGCCCTCGCCGTAATCTCACCCCGTCTGGAGGCCACCTTGATAAGCTCCCCATCGCGGAGTTCATACGCCTCAGCATCCTGTGGCGAAATTTCAACAAAGCACTCAGGCGCAAGCTGGTTGAGCCCTTCAGATTTCATCGTCATCGTCCCAGTGTGGTATTGATAGAGCACGCGCCCCGTGGTCAGATAGAGCGGGTACTCATCATCGGGCAACTCCGCCGGAGGGATCCACTCAAGAGCGTGAAACACGCCCAGGCCACAGCTAAACTGGTCCATGTGGAGACACGGCGTTCCAGGGTGGTCGGTTCCCGTGCAAGGCCAATGGATACCGTCTTTTCTGAGACGCTCATAATTGATGCCGCAATAAGAGGGGGTCACATCTGCAATCTCAGCCATAATGGCTTGAGCGCTGTCATAGTTCATGGGATAGCCGAGCCGGCCTGAAAGGTCGCTTATGATCTTCCAGTCCTCCCTGGCCTCACCGGGGGGTTCCACGGCCTTACGGACACGCTGCACTTTTCTTTCCGTATTGGTGAAGGTTCCCTCCTTTTCCGCAAATGATGTGGAAGGCAACACCACATGGGCCATCCTCGCTGTTTCGGTCAAAAAGATGTCCTGAACAACCAGGAACCCCGCATTCTCGAGACACTTCTTGGCATGCCCGAGATCAGGATCTGAAAGCCTGGGGTTTTCTCCAATGATGTAAAGCGCCTTGAGTTTCCCGACGTTAGCCGCTTCCATGATCTCCGTTACCGTCAACCCGTCTTTCTCGGGCAGACTTTCTACGCCCCATGCCTTGGCCATACGCTCACGCACGGCCAAATCGCTCACTCTCTGATATCCTGTGTAAACATTCGGCAAGGCCCCCAAGTCGCAAGCGCCTTGCACGTTGTTTTGTCCCCGAAGCGGGTTTACCCCTCCCCCTTCGACACCCACATTTCCGCATAGCATGGATAGGTTCGCCAAAGACTTGACATTGTCCGTCCCGCTAATATGTTGCGTAATCCCCATGGCATAGAGAATCGAGGCTGCCGGCGCCCCCGCATAGAGCCGCGCCGCTGCAACGAGTTGGTTCTTCGGAATGCCCGTGATCTCTTCGACGTATTTGGGGGTGTACTTCTCAACCATCTTTTTCAGCTCATCCAGTCCCACGGTCCGTGAGTTCACGTACGTTTCGTCGTAAAGGTTCTCCTTGATAATCACATGCATCATCCCGTTGATCCACGCCACATCAGTCCCCAGGTTTTGCCTCAGCCACAGGGTAGCGAAATTCGTGATCGGGATCTTTCGGGGATCGACCACAATCAACTTCGCACCTTTGAACGTCACAGCCCTCTTCACATAGGAGGAGAGGACAGGGTGATTCTCCGTCGTATTGGATCCCGTGATGAGAATGACCTTTGCCTTTTCAATGTCTGCTATGGGATTGGTCATCGCACCGCTTCCAAACGCTGCGGCCAGACCGGCCACAGTGGAGGAGTGTCAGAGCCGTGCGCAGTGGTCTATATTGTTTGTGCCAATTCCAGCTCTGGCAAATTTTTGAGCGAGATAGTTTTCCTCATTGGTGATTCGAGCGCTGCTCAGAATCCCGATGGCATCAGGTCCCGATTCCGCCTTTATTTGACTGAGCTTTTGCGCCACGAGGTCCAAAGCTTCATCCCAGGAGGCCTCGCGAAATTGGCCGTTCTCACGAATCAGGGGAGTCTTCAGCCGATCTGGATCATGGATAAAGTCATTCCCAAACCGCCCTTTCACACAGAGACTTCCGTAGTTCGGCCCCAAATGCTCCACACCCGTCACCCTGATCACCCGGTTGTCCCTCACGTGGAGGTAGAGCTGACAGCCGACGCCGCAGTAAGAGCAGGTGGTGCGAACCAGCTTGGTCTTCCCTTTCAGGCGGTCAGGGAGTTCCAAGTCCTGTTTGGGCAGAAGGGCCCCCACCGGACAAGCTTGAACGCATTCTCCACAAAAGACGCAATCTGAATCTCTTAGGGCAAGATCGCCCTTGGCCACGATCTTGGCTGCGGATCCACGGTAACCGAAGCTGATGGCGTTGTTGACCTGGATCTCGTTGCACGCCTGAACACACCGGCCGCAGAGAATGCATCGGGAGAGGTCCCGAACAATAAAAGGATTCACCGTCTCGATCGGATATCGCGGTTCGGTAGGCTCGAAACGATTGGTCCTGATTTGATACTTGATGGCCAACTCCTGCAAGCGACAATCGCCGTAGGCCGGGCAGATACCGTGGTGTTCCTCGGTTGCCAAAGCATTGAGCTGGAAGTCCGCCCAGGAGTCTATGTCCAGATCCTGAACCAGGCAGTTGTGGTGACCAGAAGCGAGGAGCAGTTCCAAGTTCATGCGACGGGCCCGCATAATCCTCGGCGTTTCTGTTCGCACCACCATATTGGGCGCTGCGGGCGTGGCGCATGAGGCAACCAGCGTCCTTGCCCCTTCCACTTCCACCAGGCAGATCCGGCAAGCCCCCGTGGGGGAGGCCCCTTTCATGTAACAAAGGGTTGGAATGTCTATGCCATTGCGCCGAGCGACCTCCAGAATCGTCTCGCTCTGTTTGAACCCAAACTCATGACCGTCGATAGTAATGATGTTATCAGACTCCATACCTGTCTATTCCTTTGCTAGTGGTTCTTGTGGCGTTGCCTTTCCCTGAAATGAATGATTCCTCCAAGTCTGCTGGTCGGGCGGGAATATCATGAAGGGTGCAGCCTCCAGCGAAAAAACCGTGTGAGTATAGCAAAAAAACCACGTTTTTCAAAAAAAATTTTTCCCGAGGAATCACAAAGAGTTATGAGTAAATCGAAAAATGATTTGACAAAAAGCAAATTACGAAATATTTGGAATAGTTTCAAATAAATGTCGTCTATCGGTTGACCATTATGTAATCCTTTTGTGGAATAACCGCCCAACCACGAGACCCCATAACCGTGCTTTTTGAGGTTAATAGCGAAGTCATGGCAAAGAAAAAGGCAAAAGGCAAGATCGTCATCGACAGAGAAAGATGCAAGGGGTGTTACCTTTGCATGGAAGTCTGTCCCAATCAAAACATCGAGGTGGACTCAACCCTCAACAAAAAAGGGTACTATCCTGCTCGATTCAAGGAAAACCCTAAGGAAGGCGAAAAAGGCTGTACCGGCTGCGCACAGTGTGCCACGGCCTGTCCCGAAGTCGCTATCGAGGTGTATCGTGCCAAGTGAAAAGATGTTGATGCGAGGCTCCCACGTGGTCGGTGAGGCCGCCGTGCGAGCCGGTTGTCGATTCTACGCAGGGTATCCCATCACACCCCAGAACGAACTCCCCGAGTATCTCTCCGCCCGTATGGTGGAGGTAGGGGGCACGTTTATCCAAGCCGAAAGCGAAATCGCATCGGTCAACATGGTCCTGGGTGCTTCTGCGGCAGGAGGCCGCGCCATGACCTCTTCCTCCTCACCGGGCATCGCCCTGAAGCAGGAGGGGATCTCTTACATGGCAGGGCAGGAATTGCCTGCCGTGATCATCAATATGATGCGAGGCGGGCCCGGATTAGGGAACATTGCGCCTTCCGCTGCAGACTATTTTCAGGCAACCCGGGGCGGCGGCAACGGGGACTACCGCACGCCCGTACTGGCGCCTGCGGGGTGTCAAGAGCTGGCCGAATTGACCTTCCTCGCCTTCGACCTCGCCGACACCTATCGAAACCCGGTGGTTCTGCTTGGGGATGGACTCATGGGCCAGGTCATGGAACCCGTCGTCTTTCCCGATTTCGTTGATCTCGAGACCTTGCCCGAACGGGACTGTACTCTGACCGGATGTGAGGGGAGAAGCCCGCGCGCCCTCTTCTCTATGCTTCTCAACACCGACGTGCTGTACCGGCACAATCTTCATCTTCAAGAAAAATACGATCTCATCACCGCCCGAGAACAGAGATGCGAAACGGTGATGACGGAGGATGCGGACATCATCATCGTCGCTTATGGCACCGCTGCGCGCATCGCCGAAAGCGCTATGGAGGAGCTGCGTGCAGCGGGTATGGCCGTCGGTCTCTTTCGACCGATCACCTTGTGGCCCTATCCCACAAACCCCTTGCGTCAGCTGGCCTCCGGTGCAAAAAAAGTGGCTGTTTTTGAATTGTGCCTGGGTCAGATGCTTGAAGATGTGATTCTCTCGGTTGGTGAAAGGGCCGAGATCTTCTTTTACGGAATACCCGGAGGACCTGTGCCCACGCCGGCGGAGATCGCTGAATTCATCCGCTCAGCCGCAGAAGGCGACGGCAAGGTGGGACGGAGGATTGAAGTATGAATGCAGAAGTTGCTTACAAGAAAGTTTTTGAGAGGCCAAAGTCCTTAAAGGACACACCAACGCACTATTGTCCCGGTTGCGGCCATTCCATTGCCCACCGGCTTGTGGCGGAGTGTCTGGACGAGCTGGGCCTCCGAGAAAAGACCATCGGTGTACCGCCTGTCGGCTGCGCTGTTCTGGCTTACAATTATTTCAACTTTGACATGATTGAGGCCCCCCACGGTCGTGCTCTCGCTGTGGCAACCGGTATTAAAAGGGTGCTGCCCGATAAATTCGTCTTAACCTATCAGGGTGACGGCGACCTGGCCGCCATTGGGACGGCGGAGACCATTCATGCGGCCAACCGGGGTGAAGAGATCTCCACTATATTCATCAACAACGCCATCTACGGCATGACAGGTGGCCAAATGGCCCCCACAACCGTGCTGGGGCAGGAGGCAACCACTGCCCCCGGCGGTCGGGATGCAAAACTTCACGGCCGGCCTATCGACATTTCAGCTATGATCGCCATCTGTGACGGAGCCGTCTTTGTGGAGCGTTGTTCCCTGGCTTCGATCAAGGACATTCGCCGCGCCAAGAGGGCCATTAAGAAATCCTTTCAGAGCCAGTTGGACGGCCTGGGCTTTTCTCTGGTGGAATTGCTCTCCCCCTGCCCTACCAACTGGAAGCTTTCACCCAAGGATGCCTGGGCCTGGGTCAATGACGTGATGGTGAAAACCTACCCGTTGGGCTTGATCAAAGACACCACCGGATATGAGGACAAGAAATGATGACAAGAACCATTTTTGCTGGCTTTGGGGGTCAGGGGGTTCTGCTCATGGGATACGTTCTGAGCCACGGTGCAATGCACAAGGGCCTGAATGTGACCTACTTTCCTGCTTACGGCGCTGAGATGCGCGGAGGAACAGCCAACTGCACCGTGACCCTTTCTGACAAGAAAATCGCCTCGCCGGTCGCTTCAAATCCGGATGTCTTGGTGGCCATGAATTTCCCTTCTCTCGAGAAATTCGAATCCACTGTGGTGGAGAAAGGTTTGGTCCTTTTGAATTCCTCTCTCATCTCTGAAAGCCTTTCCCGTGGCGACGTGGAGGTGTTAAGGATCCCCACAGCGGAATTGGCTCGCGAGGTCGGATCGGACCGTGTGATCAATATGGTGATGATCGGCGCCTTTTGTGCCAAGACCGGGCTGCTCAGCATGGAGGAAACCTTCAAAGGCATGGAGGCGGCTCTGAAGGGCAAAGAGCGGTTCTTTGAATTGAACAGGAAGGGCATCGAACGGGGCTTTTCTTTCATTGCCGAGGGAAACTGACAAGCCCCACTCCCGCAGGTGAGGCTTGCGCCTTCGGATTGATTGCGTGATGGCCCATTCCTTCAAGACGATATCTAGCGGAATCTCATGGGAGCCTGAAGGCTCCCCCATTGTGCCTATACGGTCCTGTATTTCCTGAACCGTTCTACCTCTTCCTTCAGCCAATCCGGCCAATAGGCCTCTTCGATGGGATAACTCGCATCGAGCGCCTGAAAAGAGCCTTTTCCTGCGACTTCTTCAATCCGTTCCTTCATATTGTATTTCAACTCATCAACCCCGATCAGCTTCGCCATAGCCGTGTTGATCTCCTCAATGCTCTTATCATAGGGGTTCCCGTCTTTAAAGGCTCTTTGCGCAGCCAGTTCGTTCAAACACTCCTTGCCTCGATGCCACTCCTTGAAGGAAGGGAAAAACATGGGTCCGTAAGAAACCCAAAATTCGACATACCTTGCGCCCGCATTGTATACGACCCAAACAGAACCCCCTTCGCTGACGCTGCCCCTCACGATGCTGTCATCGCCCATGGCCACTTGCTTGCCTCTGAGAAGGGAGTCGATGCCACCAAACTTCAGCCCAACCTCTTGACGCCTCGTACGGAACACGCCTTCTTGAAAAGTTCTCACCGCCTGCGGGAGCTTTATGAGGGCAGGAAACAAAAGCTTGCCGAGACCCTCTGCTATCCCCACTGTCACGCCCCAGCCTGATTCAGGATTCGGAATCACCAGGTCCGCCCTGGATGTCTTGTAGTAACCCACCAATTTCAAACCCAGTTCCCGTCGGATCTGGAATATCTCTTTCCCTCCGAATAGAGAAGCCACATTGCCGAAATAGACCCCTTGAAAAATATCCGGCATCATAGGCTCTTCTCTGAGCCGCCTTGTCTCATATCCCCTGGAAGAGCAAAGGGACATCTCCGCGCCTTCATATTCCTTCTCGGTCACACCGTTAAGCCTCCTGTGTGAACACGATTCGGAAGCGGCCACAAATGTGCCGTCAATTCTCGCATAACAGAAAGGCTCAAAGGCTTTATCATCATTGAGGGCGATCATGAAAGGTTCTTTGCCGTCATGAACCAGCGCGACCAAAGCGAAGGTAGCCCTGCCGTGCAGCTTGTCCACAAGCTTTCTCCCAGCCTCGAAGGTGATACCCTCCTCAAGGATGTATTTGTGGAGCAAAGCGCCTATGACCTCGGTTTTGTTTTCCGTCTCCAGATTGTAATCTTGCTCTAACTCAGCCCTGAGATCTTCTTCTCTCAGGAGATAGCCGTCTACGGTTAAGACAAGCCTGTAATTCGTGTCTTTCTTAGGTTGGACTTCTATAGGCTCGGCGTTGACCTTTTCAGCGATTTTTCTTTTGGTGTAGCCGATATTCCCAATGGCCGCAATCGGCTCCAAGTCCTGGAAAATCTTGATGAGATCATAGTCAATGACATCTGCAATCCGACCCAACCCCTTATGAATATAGATGCCCTTTCG
>SMTZ1_10003112_pt1 | contig 17812 bp, 14 predicted proteins | sample DeeMarSWOR136_30_FD_25667 | JGI IMG/M metagenome (IMG submission 25667)
AAGAAACCCGAAGTACGACTGTAAAATGGATGGAAGACACATCTACTTCACAACTGACACGGAAACAACCAACACAGTTGACCTCAAGACCGGAGAGTGGAGGCCTTCAACTATGGACGACTTGGAAAAGTTAACGAGGGTTGCAGATGCTCTGGACTCTATTGCTTCGGGCGGTCACCTTACCACGGCTTTAGACAAGCCGAACAATGTCCGTTGCTTGTACGATTACGCTGCTGCTGTAAATAACACGGAGAAACCTTGCGGATGGTCTGTTTATCCACCAGAACTAGCTATGAAACTAGCTGACTACCAACTTGAAATAACCACGGCAGTTGCCGGAAATGAGAAGAAACTGAAGGAAAGACCCTTAATACGAGGAGGCTTCTGTACAGAATCGCCGCTTAAATTTGAGGGTCGATATGTCGAAATCGCGTTGAAGCTTGCTAAGCTTGGGTTTCCCTGCGGGGTTGCTAGCATGCCTCTTGGCGGAGCCACAGCACCCGTAACTTTGGCTGGCTGCCTTGTCCTGACAAACGCTGAGGTTTTGAGCGGAGTCTGCACTGTTCAACTTGCATCCCCTGGCACAAGTATGATCGTCAGTTATATTATGGGAAACTTGGATATGAAGACTGGTTTGTGGGGACAAGGACCAGAGGAAGGGCTTCTATGCGCTGCCGCAGTTGAAATCGCTAGACACTACGGATTTCGCGCAACCGTGCTCGGATTTAACACAGCCTCCAAAATGTCTGGAGCTCAAGCAAGCTATGAAAAGACAAGGAGCACGCTTCTACCTGTATTAGCAGGAGCAGACATCGTCTATCAAGCTGGCAGTCTACAGGGAGGAATGGCCGCTTCTTTTGAGGAGTTAGTGTTGGATGACGAAATTTGTAGGGCTGTGTTGAAGACAGTTCAGGGAATAGAAGTGAACGATGAAACGTTGGCTGTAGACGTAATCGACAAAGTGGGTCCGGGCGGGCACTTCCTAGCTGAAAAACACACGTTAAACTATTTCAAAGATGTTCTCTTCTTCCCTGAACTAGCAGATAGAAACAGCTACGACGCTTGGAAGAAGGCGGGAGGAAAAAGCATGGTCAAACGAGCTAGGGAAAAAGCAGAACAAATCTTGAAAGACCATTGGCCAACACCGTTGGATAAAGACGTGCAGAAAGAAATCTCAGAAATAATTGGAAGAGCGGAAAAGGAACTGCCGAAGAGCACTTTTTGAAACAAGGTTTTGCGGGAGATATCACTACGGTAGCTAGAAAAGAAATCTTCTAGCAAAAACTTCATTAACAACTCAACTTCCTCGTTGTTTCCACAAAGACAGCTGTAACGTTTCAATAGACTACGGAAACTTTAGGATAACACGTAGATTTATTAGCAAAAAAGTTATGTATTAGATGCAAAAATACTAAACATGGTGAAGTATTTTGCGCCTGGAAGAAGAAATGAACCAGATGTCAACAGTTTTTAGCGCCTTAGGCAACCCCATAAGGCTTAAAATCCTCTTAATCATAAGCGAGACGAAGAGACCCCTTCATATCAAAGCAGTTGCTAAGATTCTAAAAATGAACTATGCAGCGGTCTATCGACATGTTGAAGTTTTAAAGAAAACTAGTCTGTTACAAGTTTTTGAGGTTGGGCGCTCCCATGTCTTGTCTCCGTTTCATGAGGATGTAGTGAAACAGTTTGTTCAGTTAGCCAAGGAAGTAGCAGGCTGAGTTAATTTTTCCACAACATTATTATGGCAATTTTGACATGAAAATTTACGAAAAACATAAAAATAATTTAGCAAATCTAGTAACTCTGTGGTTCATCTATGAGCCGCTTTTACACAAAGAGGAAAAGCATATTCATTGCTGGAACAGCTATTCTAGGAGCGACTGTGGCAGTTCTTGATTGGCTATCAAAAATATTCTCCTTAAAAGTACCTTTCCCTCTTCTAATTTATTTGAAATTTGACGTAATCGGGATACCCGCAGTTATGGCGTATTTTTTATTTGGACCACTTTCAGGAGTTGCTGCGTGTTTGGTCGCTTTTCTCAGCATATCGTTTCGCGACCCCTTCAGCGGATTTATGAAAAGTCTCGCTGAACTCGCAACAATCATTGGCGCCTTCCTCATCTTGAGAGTTAGAAGCCCACCAGTTTTGCATAAATACACAAAATTACTTGCAGGAATTTCCAGCGTAGCGTTACGAGTTCTCGTGATGGCAGTAGCAATCGTTTTTCTTATACCGACTTGGATTGTCTCTCTCCCCGTCATCTGCATTTTTAACGGAATTCAAGGAGTAATCAGCATTGCTGGAGGTTTCCTAGTTTACGAAGCTATAATGCTACGGTTGCCTTCTTTGAAGGCTGATAGAACTGAAACTGAAAAAACTATTCAGCGATAACGCGTTTCACAACGGGTGGCCTTATCTTCTTAAGCACTCGATATCCGCAGAAGGTGCATTTCACTCCACCTCCTCTCAACTCTAGTTCGTTCGTCATCACCTTTCTGCCACATCTGACACACTCATATTCGAGTCCGCGTGCACTTCTCTCAGACAATATTTGTCTCCTCTAAACTTGTAGCATGTTTCACACACATTTAAAAATGTTTTCGAGATAGCTCTAATTTTCAGCACCTACTCGAAGGAAAGGGGAAAGAAAGAGGTCTATCAATAGAAAGAAAAGGCAACTATAATAACTCTTAAAGAACAAAAATTGATATTGGAGAAAGGCAAGGTGCAAGGACGCGTATTGATTCTTGCTGGCGGTGGAGGACACACCGGAATCGCGTACGCTCTAGCCCAAGCGCTTCACAAAAAAGTATCCTTATCTTTCCTTGCTCCCAAGGAAGACTCATGGAGCGAAAAAAGACTAAGCAAATTTGGCCAAGTCCAATTTCTGACAAAGGGTCGAGGCCCAAAAACACCCACCCCCATATTCATAGTTCGGCTCGCCAAAGCCTTCAAGGATTCAGTAGGAAAGCCTTTCCACGAGTTTGACGTTGTGGTGAGCACAGGAAGCAATTTCTGCATTCCACCAGCACTCTTTGCTTGGATAAGACAAGTTCCGGTGGTTAACATCGAGAGCTTGGTTCGTTTCACGAAACCTTCTCAAACCGCTCGTATGTTGCAGCCTTTTTCGACAATGACCGCTTTGCATTGGGAGGAGCAGAGAAGACTACTGAAGGGCGTGGTTGTCGGTCCAACGCTTTGTAAGCCTGAGGTTGAGCCGTGGAACGGAGGATACATTCTAGTTTCAGGTGGCACCTTCGGGCACAAACTTTTGTTTGATATCCTATCAGATAGCAAACTAAACAATGTGGTTTTGCAGACGGGCAGAGTTGACCCTACGCCATATATTAAAAAACATCCTGAGTGGAAAGTGATCACCTTCACCGAAAGATTCCACGAACTTATAGCCGGAGCCGAACTTATTGTCACACATTTTGGCGGAACCGTATTGGATGCAGCGGTTTATAAAAAACCTGCAGTGTTGGCTCCGAACCCTGAGTGGACAAGAACGGCTGGAATAAAGGATGCAGAATACTTGGCAAGAAAAATAAACGCCGTGCTGGTTTCTGATATAGATTTAGGCATTCTTTCAGACGCTATAAATGAAGCAAGAAAGAGAAAGGTTCCACCCCTCCCGAATGGCGCTGAAACCCTTGCAAGCATGATAATGCAGTTACTAAAAGAATAATAGTCCGTATGAGTCATTTTCAGAGAAGATTATTTTTATCCTCGGAACCTCGCGCAATCTTCACCTCTAACGCATAATCGAACTTCTATTCTTGTCATAAAAACGATTCTTTATATTCATATAGAGAAATTTGATACGCATAAATGAGACAAGGAGGAATCTATGGAAAACCGTAAATCAAATAAGGAGTCTTTGAATTGTTTAGGAGAGGAGGCTCTTTTATGGTAGAATTCAGAAAGCTTTTCCAGAGGAAGAAACTGGTTAACGCCTTAAGGAGTTTGGGCGCTCTTCGCTTGGGGGTGTCCCATTCTTCACTCGTGATCGCTTCTCTGCTTTTCATTGTACTTATCCTCGCTTTCGTGATTAGGCTACTCCCTATGCGTTGGGGCACCTACCTCTCCGAATTTGACCCCTACTTTCAGTATCGCGTAACCGAGCATATGGTTGAAAACGGCTTCTTCGCTTGGACATCTTGGCACGATGACCTGAGGTGGTACCCATACGGACATGAAATCGCGCGCACGGCCTTTCCAGGACTACCCTTCACCGCCGCGTCTTCCTATCTTGTATTGAATGCGCTGGGTTTGCCTATAAATCTGCTTGAATTCGTCGTGCTCTTTCCAGCTATTATGGGCACATTGACGTGTTTGGTAATGTACTTTTTGGGCAAAGACATCGGCGGTAAGGAAGTCGGCCTTTTCTCAGCATTATTCCTGGCCTTAAACGCTGCCTATATCGGCCGTACCTCTTGGGGATTCTTCGACGACGAAACCGTTGGAATTTTCGGCATACTTCTGTTCATACTGTTCTTCTTAAGATCAATAGAAACCGAAAAACCCTTTAAGAGCAGCATGATCTACGCAATCGCCGCAGGACTGTCTCTTGGATATATTTTCATCTCATGGGGCGCCGCACAATATCCCATGGGAATGACTGTTCTTTTCGTTTTTGCTATGCTTTTGTTGCGTAGATATTCATCTCGCTTGCTTTTTTCATATAGCACAACTTTTGGTATAGCTCTTTTCATTGCTGTCAACATACCAAAAAATGGCCTTCAATTTTTGACTGGAAGCTCCGTTTTGCCAGTGTTTGGTGTCTTCTTATTGTTATGCATTTACGAAGCAGTTGGCTATATCAAAACCGCCAAGATGAAAGCGCTCTTCGTAATCATTTTTGTCGCGCTCTTAATCTTTTCATTTTTTATGCTATCTTGGCTTGGATTTATTAAGGGACTAGAGGCTAAATATTTGTCCGTTCTGAATCCCTTTGAGCGTTTTACGCGCCCTATCATGGAGTCTGTGCAAGAACACAGACCATCCGCTTGGGGTTCCTTTTATTATGACTTCGGGATAGGCGTCTTTTTCGTACCTTTTGGCTTGTTCTTTGCAGTGAGAAACCCCACAAATCGCAACGTCTTCTTAGGTATTTTTGGCTTGACCTCAATTTATTTTGCTAGCTCTATGATACGATTAACTCTGCTTATGGCTCCAGCTTTATGTCTCCTTTGGGCGTTAGCTTTGGTTCGACTGTTAAGACCTTTCATCACCCTTTTGAAAGAGTCTCCCATAATTTCAAGGCGGAAGACGCGTTTTGCAACTCGAGTGGGGAAAGAGTTCAGCGGCGCTGTCTTGATTGTCGTATTTCTCTTGCTTCTGTTGACCTTCGTCTTACCTGACCCAAGAGTTTTCGGTCAGGCGGATTCGCCAACAACGTTAGCGGCTGCCAGCGTGCCAATCAAACCTGCCGAAACGGTTCCTGACTGGATAGATACTCTAGCTTGGATGCGGGAAAATCTGCCGTCAACAGCTGTGGTGGCGAGTTGGTGGGACTACGGCTACTGGATTGCGATTTGGGGAAACAGAACAAGCCTAGCCGACAACGGTACATGGAATCTTACACAGATACAAAACATAGGGTTGATGTTCATGTCAAATGAAACCGGAGCGATCCAAATTTTGGAAAAGTGGAATCAAGATGCTCACAATCGCGGTCTCCAATCTAACGTAAGCCATGTGCTAGTCTTTACAACATTCGACCAGAATGGAAACGATGCAATGGTTGGTGACGAGGGCAAATGGAGGTGGATGGCTCGAATTCCTGGATTAGATGATCAGTCTTTTGGAAACTACTCCCTTGGGACAGATTGGGTGGACACAAGTGAGGATGGTAGTATTCAAAGCGATGAGCTTCTACCAAATTCCAAAGGAAGCAGCACATTGCTATACAAATTGATGAAATACGGAAAAGAAACAAAATTAGGAAAATCGTCGAGTGTTTCACTTGGACACTTTGATTTGACATACTTTTCTCAGGGATCAGCTGTCGGCGGAATCTATCCACTCGTTTGCATCTACGAAATCAAATATTGATTAGTCTAAAATATTATGTTTTTAAAAAAACTTTTATCATATTTGCGAATTAACTCAAAACTGTTCAAAACATTATCAAAATAACTCCTGAAAAGTTTAGGAAAACTTGATGTTTCAGTTTGGAAGAAAATCGACTTTCCCTTTTTTCTGGGATGGAGTGCAAAAGACACGGTGACTTCTCCGTAATATTCATTAATTTATAGAGTATTTTCTTTCTTAGCTATCTCTTCGTGCCGTAGGTGGAATCTGCGATGACTAGGTGTCCTTTGATTTCGGTAATATGTTGTGCTCATAATGAGGAGGAATACGTGGACAAGTGTATGCTAAATCTTCTGAGGGCTCTTGAGGGTTTTTCTTATGAAATTATCTTTGTTGCTGACAGGTGTACAGACAGCACTGTTGAAAAAGTGAGAAAGTATGAGGTGAGGATGATTGAAAAAAATTGGGGGAAATGGGTAAATAGCTACGCTGAATCCTTGCAGATAGGGTATCTTAAAACAAAAGGGGAATACATAGCCATAATCGACGTAGACATAACAATCCCAACCAGTTTCTTTATAGATATTGTGCCAATGCTCAAAGATAGAATTGCATCTGCTGCAGCAAATGTTGTCACGTATCCTGATTCATTATTGAATCAAGTGATGTATGCATGGGAGAAAACGTACGGCATTGCTCCGCTTGGTAGGGCTCCATGTGGAGCAGCTAGGATCATTCTTAAGGGAGCGTTAGACGAGATCAATGGATTCCGAGACGTGCCTGCTCCTGATACGGACATTGATATTCGGTTGGCTAGAGAGGGATACAAGAGTAGATTTGTGTCGGGTGTAAATGTTTACCATATAAGACACACATCCTTTGGGAAGATGATTAGCCGACAAATAAACTCTGGTCGAGGTCGATATGCTCTTGGCGTTAGTCTCGTGAGGACGATAGGACATGCCATATTTAGGTTTAGACCCTTCGTTATAGGTGGTTGGTTCATGGAATGGATAGGAAGAAAGAGCAACTAGAAGAGTTGCAGGTTTAAAAATAGCCTAACTTGCGGAGTCTTTCCTTGATCTTTTCTTTTTCTTCTTCGCTGTAAACTTTTTCTTCTTCTGAGGACAATTTTTTCTCCAAGATGTAAGTTATATATTTGGAAACCACTTGCGGGTTTGTGTTCCTAATTTCTTGACCTATTTTCTGGTACAATTTCTTCGGGATGAGAATGGAAACAAAATCATTTTCCTTCAAAGCTTGCTCTCCTTCCAACGTGACAGTAGTACAAGTCGTATATACGTTTATTTCGAATTTAATTTGTTTTTACTTGATTAAGGATGTTTTGTATGTGCAGTCAATGTTTTTACGATTAGGTCGAAGAAGTCTGTAATTTTTGGGTTTGTTAGATTAAGCTGGACGTTTGAGGAGTAAAACCCATGATTTGAGTGTTCTCCATATGTTCCTTTGCCAAATGTTTTCATACCGTGATCTGATACAACAAGAAGGAGTGTCTCATCTTTAATGATCTTCTTTATTTCTTCAACTAATTGATCTGCTTTAATGTAGACTCCAAACATCTTCGTCAAATCTCCGGCATAAACATGCCCTAGCAAGTCTGTGAACATAAAGTGCACCATAAACAAGTTCCAGCGACCTTCACTGATAATGTTTAGGCATTCCTTTCTTTTCAGTTCAAAAATATTCCAAACGTGTTCTTCAAATATGCTCCTTCTCTCCTCTTTTTCAACAGCATCCCTGAGGAGCAATTGTGTTTCACGATCAATCCATTTTTGATATGGTGGTACAGAAAGCGCTCTCGCGTTTGGAATGATTCTGAATAAAGTTACTATTTTGCGGTTTCGAAACTCTTCAACTGCTTTTTCATAGAAAGCTCTGCGTTCGAATCCTAACTTCCGAAGAATTTTTCCTTTTCCCTTGAATCTATCCAGCTTAATTTTTATTGAAAGCTGACGTAACTTGTCGATAATTGGGTTTCTCCACTTCGGTATCTCTTGAATGTTTATACCATGTTTCTCTGGCTCTAAGCCACTGATGAAGGATGCCCAAATTACTGGTGTTGCTAAATCTTTGAAAGTGCTTACATCAATTTTTCCGTACTCCCATTGTTTGATATTTTCTAAATTGAACTCTTCAACCAAATCGTATTCAAGAGCATCTAGGGCGATAATGCACACGCGCTTCAAATCGAACAGTCTCCGTTTGTGCTAGCCGTCTCTGGTTTTTCCCAGATATAAGACGCTTAGATTCAAGTTTCATATTTACATTTCGGAAATCTTTTTCTATGTGCACACACAAGAAATGGAAGCATAAAGGTTTTGCGCGTTCACGTAAAATTGGGAATCAAGGTGGCAAAATAAAACGAAGCTAACTTTAGATGCGGGGTGCGGTTATCTGCCCTTTCAGGCAAAGAGAGAAGGAATAGGAATTGACTTACAGCGTGGTCGGTGTGACGTAGTTGGTGACATTCAACATCTTCCATTTCAATCGGAAACCTTTGATAAAGTTTATGCCAGAAATGTTTTAGAACATCTTGATAATCCAATTGAAGGTTTAAATGAATTGAAAAGAGTCATGATGAAAGGGGCTAAAATTTCTATAACTATTCCAGTGCATCATAACCCTTGTGTAGATGAACTTATCAAATTTATAGTTAATTTTCCTCTACGGATACCTAGAACACTAAAGCGCCTAATGCATTGGAGAAGACACAGCCGAACTTTAGGGTCATCACACAAGAATAGAATAACAATCCATGAAATATCAAAATTTTTCCATGTAACTATTAATGCCAAAAGTCATCCAAACTATTATCCGATTCGAGCACTGCAAAAACTTAGAATAATCAAAGAAACTGTAAGAGCTTGGACACCTTCCGAAAATTATTACATCTTTGCTGAAAAGACTGAATTACGTGAGTGTTAAAAATGAAAATTGGAATAATGACTCACGGGTTAGATAGACCAATTCTCACTGGACCAGCCAATTATACTTATAACTTGTGCAAAAATCTATTAAAAATAAGTAATGATGAATTTTGTTTCATCCATCACAACAAGAATAGCAGACACGAGTTATATGAAAAAGGCACTGAACTAGTAATACCGAAATATCTACTATTATCTGGCGGTTTTCTAAAAAATTATGGTTTTGACATAGTTCACTTTCGTGTTATTAGACCTTTCTGGGGAATATTAGCTTTTAAGAGGATTGTTACACAGACTGATTCTGTTTGGGCGGCGTTAAAACCACACGGGTTACTTGGTAAATGTAAAACATTTCAGACTAAAGGAACACATTGGTTTTTCAAACAATGGTTAGATTTCGTAATAACAACATCCCATTCCGCTAAAAAATCTTTAATGAAATACGCAAGAATTCCGGAACACAAAATAAAAGTCATTTACAACGGTGTCGATTTTGACGAGTTTAAACGAATGGATCAAGAAGAGTTAGAATCATTTAAGAAGAAACGTGGAATCGATTATCCCTATATTTTACATGTAAGCAATTATCATCCCATCAAGAACCCTGTTATGTTAATTAAATCTTTTTATGAATGTAAGAAAAGAGGTCTTGGACACAAACTGGTAATTGTTGGTGCTAGGTGGGAGAACAGCAGAATTATCGGAATTGTAGACAAGTTGGGACTTGAAAACAATGTTAGGTTTTTCGGATTCGCTACTCGAGAAGAATTGCGCGGATTTTACAATGGAGCAAGCCTATTCTTTTTTCCATCTCTGAAAGAGGCATTTCCTTCTGTACTTTTAGAGGCAATGGCATGCGAGTGTCCTGTTGTTAGTTCGAATGTATATGGTATCCCCGAAGTAACAGGTGATGCTGCGTTGTTGTCAAATAATCCAAGAAATAGTTCAGAGTTTTCTGATCATATTCTCCAACTTTTGTTAGATGATTCATTAAGGACCGAGTTGAGCAAAAAATCGTTAGTTCGAGCCAGAAAATTCGATTGGAAAAAAACTGCAAAGGAAACATTAGAAACTTATAAACAAGTACTAATTTGTTGACATTGAATCCAACTGGTAACTCCGCATCTAATCAGATATAATATGATTAAGAATGTGCATTTAGAAATGGCTAATAAACTCTGAAAATCTCAAAGGCTCAAATTTATTAATACCCCACACATTCTCCCCTATTCATAAAAAGGCTGGAATAGTCAGTGTCGTCTACTATGCGTCCGGGAACACGAGTTGCACGAGGCGCTACCTACCTCTTTATCCAAGGCTTTCTAACCTCCACCATCGGCGTACTCTACATAATGGTTCTAACTCGCACGCTCACAATAGAGGACATGGGCGTCTACGCCCTCTTTGTCTTCATGATAGGTATAGTCCAAGTCATCGCTCTATTTGCCTTACCCTCTGCAACAGTAAAATACATTGCTCAATATCTTGCTGAAGGAAACCAAGCAAAGGCGAGATCTGTAGTTACTCGTGTACTGCAAATATGTCTAACCGCTGCGACTGTTGTTTTCTTGGTTATGTTTGTCCCGGCCGAATGGTTGTCCACGGTAATGTTTGGCTCCTCTGCAAATGCTTTGCTTTTCAGAACCTTTGCCTTTACCTGTTTTTTCACTATCCTCTATAGCATATTAATCGGTTTTTTGAAGGGTTTACAAAAGATGCGAGATGTAGCAATCTTGGCCTTGGTCAATTCTATGATTAAGAGTGTCATGGGTGTCTATCTCGTCTCTTCGGGCTTCGCATTGTTTGGCATAGTATTTGGGTGGTTATGCGGATTTATAATCCCTTCAATAATTGGTCTAATCTTAACAGCTAAACACCTAAGCCTGCGGGAGAAGCCGCACCCAGTTAAGCCATTGTTCAAATTTTCTTATCCGATTTACGTTGCTAATATCCTTGTCCTATCAGCCAGCTGGATTGATCAACTGTTCATTCTACCCTTCTTAGGCACAGAGAAACTCGGTATCTACCACGTGGCCGTCCGCGCCTCCATGGTTCCCGCCCTGCTATCCACTTCTCTCGTCACAGCGCTCTTCCCCAAACTCTCTGAACTATACGCCAAGGGAGGCTCAGGTAGCCTCAGAGATGCCTTCTCCGTTTCCACACGATATACTGTGCTGATAGGCTTTCCACTGATCATCGGACTTGCGGTCCTAGCCTATCCAATAATGATTTTGTTCGCTGGAATAGGGTATGTTGAAGCAGCGTTGCCCCTGGTCATCATGTGTTTCGCGGCTCTTTCAACAACTATTGGAGTTGCCATAAGCCCTATTCTGATGACTCTTGAACGAACCAAAACTGCGTCCCTGCTTACCATAGCCTCAATACTCACTAACGTAGCTGTATCCTACGTCACTCTCGCTTACCTCAACTTGGGCTTAGCTGGTCCCGCAGGAGCACGGACAATAGCGTCTGTTGCAAGTCTTGGATTGGGAGTTTACCTGCTGAGCACTATTTTTTCGCTCAGCTTTGACAAAGAAGCCCTTTGGAAGGCATCAGCTGCCTCTATGTTCATGACAGTCATGATCCTGCTCACAGAGGTTGTTAGACAATTATTAACACCTTTCACTACACAGTTTCTTGTAATTCAATTGCGTTGGCTCCCTCTCTACGTGTTAATTGGTGCAGTCGCATACTTTTTTGCGCTAGTTGCTTTGAAAGCCATCAAAAAACGAGACGTAGAGTTCTTCCGAGACTATCTCCCTGCGAGATTAAAGTGGATCGCCAACTGGTTTAATCGTCTAGCCAATTAAGAAGGGCTTAATCAATGAGAGGTTCTCTCAAAAACGTGTTGGCTAACAAGCTTAAGCCTGAAGAGCTCAGTCTTCTCTACAAGTCTTACGACGTTGTTGGCGATATTGCTGTAATCCGCATTCCAGAATCTCTAGAGCCCCTAAGCAGAATCATCGCTGAAGCCATTATGCAGACACATAAACGCGTTAGAACAGTTTTGCGCCAAGTCAGCCCAATATCAGGTGACTTTCGTGTGCGCAAGCTCGAATGGGTCAGAGGTGAAAGAAAAACCGTAACTTTCCATAAGGAGTTTGGTTGCATTTTCAAAGTCGACCTAGAAAAATGTTATTTCTCGCCTAGATTGTCTCACGAGCGAATGCGTATCGCAAAGCTGGTCAAACCAAACGAAACGATCGTAAACATGTTCGCTGGCGTAGGCTGTTACTCCATTATTATAGCCAAGCACTCTGAAGCTAAGGAAATTTTTTCCATAGACATCAATCCAGTTGCGGTTCAATGTATCCAGGAAAATACCGAACTGAACAAGGCTGGAGAGCGGGTTTTTCCTTTGGAGGGCGACGCAAAAAGGATTGTGGAAGAAAAGTTGCGAAACGTAGCAAATCGAGTTCTTATGCCCCTGCCTGAGAAGGCATACAAATACCTCAATTCTGCTGTGTTAGCGCTCAAGCCGACTGGAGGCTGGATTAGCTATTACGAGTTTGAGCATGCTAGAAAAGATGAAAATCCTGTTGAAAAAACTAAGAGAAAAGTGTTTGAGAAACTGCAAAACTTCAATGTTAACTTTGAAATACCTTTTGGTCGAATTGTGCGAACCACTGGACCCAATTGGTATCAAGTAGTTATTGATATAGAGGTGTTTCCAAAATAAGAATGGCGCGCGCATTCGTAGTTTAAAGGGGGGTTCTGGCAAATCTTTTATAACTTTTCTAGTTTAACAATACATTTAATGGAGGAATGAACAATCAAAAAAAAACTAATGGAAATTCTCGCATGCCCCATTGACAAATATTATCCTCTCGAACTGCATGTATTTGAGGAAAAAGAGGAAATAGTGGCGGGCATGATCATATGTCCCAAGTGTTCGCGCTGGTATCCTATTCGAGACGAGATTCCTGAAATGCTACCAGACGAGTTAAGAGAAGAAAAGGACGAGTTGCCCTTCCTAAGGAAATGGAAGAACAAAATTCCCAAAAAAATATTGACTGAAGGCAAACCATTTAACATCAAAACTGAAATCGAGAAATAAAAAAGACCCAATAAACCTTCTATTTATTAAAATTGAAACGGAAAAAAATGCCCAAGTTGTTAGAGGGTGCAGAAAACTGGCTAGATTGCTGATAAATCTGTTTCTTTCAAAAAGGTTTATATTCCTAAGAAGGGAATTGTTGCAAAGACAATTTGAATCAAAATCAGAGTGATTGTAACGTCTCTTTCACTGAATTTATGCAGGTTCATTAGCACATGTGTCCAACTGTATATTTTCTTCCCGTATGGGGGATCAAGTTTTCCGTCTTCTCTGAGTTTTCCTATGCAGGAAGTTTTGAATCTGCTTCTAGTCTTTAAGATAAACTCGATTACAAAGGGAGACATCACTATCAAACCAGCTTTTTGCATGTCTCCGATGATAACGCCTGCCGCAACCAAGGAGCCAAGCAGATAAGTCAGACTGTCCCCTGAAAGAATCTTCGCTGGATACCAATTGTACCTTAGAAACGCTAACAAGGCTACACAGGCTGTGAGAAGCAATATAGCTGCTTCGGTTTGATTATTTATCAAAGCGTATAATCCGAGGCTTGATGTGTACACTGCTCCCATTCCAGCTTCTAATCCATTAAAGCCTCCAAGCATGTTAACAACGTTTGAGGCGCCCACAAAACCAATAGGAATTATCAACAGAGGATACAGTTCATAGAAATCAATCACTCCAATAAAAGGCAATACCATTTTTGTTACTCCTGCTTTTATGACTATCAACGGAATTGCTCCGGGCAAAGTCAACAAAGGTTTGACCCATTGTGGAAAACCAATCTTCACATTTATCCCATCTTTTGTTTTCACAGCCCTCATCCTAACGTTCAAATCGTCTAATAAACCACTCAGCGTCACAATGAGTATGCTCGCTATAACCGCCAATAGTCCCAACAATGGGATGAAATTATTTTGGAGATCTGATGAGACTGGAGAAGAAAACGTCTTCACTCCAACATAGAATAAGATTCCTACCAAAATTCCAGAAGTAACGCAGATTCCTCCACTCGTCGGTAGTTTTGGTTTACTCTTTTTATGTAGATCAGCCGCAACAATTTGAGCGGCACTGAAAAAATCAATAGTTCTAGGCGTCAAAAAAAACGTTGTAAGAAATGACAATAGCATAGAAAGCATAAAAACCCAAATAGTTTCCATTTTTTCACCAAACTACTTGACAGACATCCTTAGTCGTATGATATCGCTATCTAAATCAAATCCGAGGGCTCATAAATGTTTTCAAAAAATCAATAACGCAGTTGCCGTTTTTACTTGGCGGCTAATCCCCTTCCTACGCCACGATAAATGAAGCCTTCTTTTACAGCCTTCTCTGGGTCAATAACATGTCCCATGTCAACTATTGCAGCTGGGCTTCTAACTAAAAACCTGATTTTATTTAAGCTTAAACGTTTGAATCGGTCGTGCCCAACAGCAATGACCAGACAGTCTGCACCTTTAACGGTTTTAGCTAACGTTCTTTTAGCGGGATATCCCAACTTTATTAGTTTTTTGTAGGAGAAAATGGAATCGTACACTTGGACTGTTGCGCCTTTGTTTTTCAGCATTTCTACAAGCTTCCTTGTTGAGGAGCCGCGTGGTTCTTTTACGTTTGGACGGTAGGAAACGCCGAGGACTGAAACTTTGGCTCTTCTCATGGCTTTTCCACATAACCGTAAGGCGTCTCTCACTAAACGAACTGTGTGGTTTAACATTTCATCGTTTATTTTTCTTGCTACTGTCAACATCCTAAACTTTGTATTCACGTTTTCCGTCTCTTCTAGAAGAAGGTAAGAATAATTAGGAATGTATCCACCAACAATTCTTGGAATCAAAAGATGACAATAGGGTTGAGTGTTAGCGGCAGCTTGAGCCTCACTGATGTCCACACCAGCTTTTTCACAATAACTCGCAAGTTCATTTGCCAAGCCGATGTTGATGTCCCTGTACACGTTTTCGAAAAGATTAACAGCCTCCGCCGTTTTTGTATCTCTTACTTCAATTAGTTCCCCCTTTACAATCGTGCTCAGAACTAAAGAAGCAACCTTTAAGCTTTGTTCATTAACAGCACCTACCACTCTCGAAGAAGAAGTGACATCCTGTAACATTTGCCCCGAGATGACGCGAACTGGACTGTAAGCTAAACCGAAGTCAACTCCAGCTTGTAAGCCAGATGCTATTTCCAGCGTTTCTTTCACCAAGGTTTCGGTTACTCCAGGACCTGTTGTGCTCGCAAAAATTACTAGAGAACCAGAACGTAAACCCATGCCCACATCTTTACACGCTTTTTCAACATGTGAATAATCGGGTTTTTTCTTTTGATCAATAGGCGTCGGAACAACAAATAGAACAACGTCGCTCTTTAATGCTGCTTTTCTTGCATCTTTTGTGACGATGAGTCTGCCATTCTTTATGTGCTTCTTTAAGATTGTATTGAGTTTCGGCTCAGCGAAGAGAGCTCTACCCATTTTCATCAATTTGGTGACTTGCTGGTTGGCGTCAACACCGATAACTTTGAATCCCGCTTCGGCGAAGAGGCAGGCATGTGGCAGTCCTCTTCGTCCACATCCTACAACGCAGACAGTGTATTCTCCGCGTTTTTTAGGAGTGTTTATGTTGCTCTCTCTAAGTGTCATTACTGTAGACATTTACTTCAATCCACTCTTCAGGTTTGGTAGTGTGGTATTTTTGCATATAATTCGTATAATAGTTTATGTGACGAAACGAATATGGGCTTTAAAAATTGAAAACGTGACAAGCAAAATCACTTGCTATTCGCTCATCTAGGAATAATAGGCAAGGTGATGTGTGAAGGATGTTTTGTGTCGTGATAAACTGTCTGAGTAGCCTTAACTGTTTCAGTGTCTGTGCCAAACTTGTTTCCTGTGTTTGGATTTCGATCGTACCTGTTGAAGTTGCTGCTGGAAATTTCCACTCTTAATTTATGTCCCTTCTTAATCACGAAGCTGGTCGCCCAAAGATCAATAGTGTACTCATACGTCTTGTTTGGCTCGATTAGTGATGCTTCTCGATCAGAATTCCGATATCTTGCCCGCACTATACCCTCCTGTATCATGTGAATGTATCCCGTGGGAAAGACGTCGACCAGCGTCGCAGTGAAGTCAGTATCTCTTGCAGAGGATGCAGCATACAACGTTACCGTGATAGGCCCCGTTATCTCCAAGTCTTCCTCTAATTCAGATGTGGTGTAAACAAGCATGTCTGCTCTCTTTTCCGCGGAGGTTCTGTCCTTCAAGTACTTTGCGAGTTCCCAGAGGTACGTCTCGTGTGATACCGTGATTGGCTCGTTTGGATCGTAGACGTAGCTGTCGCTGGGTTCATCCTTAGGCTTGTTTGTATCTAGCACGCCATTTCCGTTTAAGGTGTTTGCGGAACCTTTACTGTGAAAATAGTATTTGGTGTATTTTGTTCTGGCTAGGGGCCACTCGTTTTCATATCTCCATTCGTTGTCGCCTGTAACAAATATTTTGACTCTTGGCGTCTTGGAAAAACCGTTATCAACACCTTTCAACCAGTAATCGAAAAACTGCTGCAGGATAGGGAAAGATGTATATTCCAAACCTTTCTCTCCTATATGCATCTTGCCAATCTTGTGAGTGTATTCGGTGGTCCATTCGTGATCTATTGGTCCAATCAAGAGCCACTGATTTTTTCTGGCAACAACACTCTCACTGTTCTGTTTTACTCCTAACCAGTCATCAATGGTTCCCTTCAAGAATACATCATACCACCCACCCAGATGCAAGATAGGTATTTTGATCTGATCATATTTTTCATTAACATTGATGTGTTCCCAGTAGGAATCTCTTGAGGGATGTTTAATCCAATCCTTATAATAATCACATGTATTTCCAGCTTTATCATCCATGGTTATCAGCGGCAGATGTGGTGTGTTCAGTTTGAGGTAATTTGTGTATTTCTTCGCGTTCATGCTGTATGCCCATTCTCCCATAGTTTGTATGCAAAAGGCATTGTTGTTGTAAATCCACACGCCGTAAATGTCCGTCGCTGTAGTGCCGGGAACAATGCATTTAAGATTTGGATGGTTTAACGGGGCAACTGCCCATTGTGTATAGCCAAAGTAGGATTCTCCTGTCATTCCGATGTTTCCGTTACACCAAGGCTGTTTGGCAATCCAGCTAAGGGTGTCGTATCCGTCATTTGCCTCATTAGCAAATGGGTTCCATTTACCTTCAGAGTTCCATTTTCCTCTAACATCCTGAACAACACATACGTATCCTTTCTTAGCCCAATATTTTCCAACAGCTGGCATTTGGCAGTAATATTCATCTTTGCCGTATGGTAACCTTATCAATATGACTGGAAACTTGTGTGGGTGGGCGCCCTCGACTTTTGGTTTATAGATATTAACGTAAAGCTTAACACTGTCGCGCATAGTGATTGCAACGTTATTTTTCACTTCAACGTTCTCATAAACATCAGGTGTCTTGGTTGGTATAGACATAACCGGCAAGTAAAGGAATTTTAAAAGTTCTTCATGTATCTTCTTTATTGCCCATCGAAAGTCCGATACCGCAGACTTTCCACCAGATTTCCACCAACCCATCCTCATTATCTCCTTTTCATATGCGTGTCTGCTTTCTTTTAGAGAAAGATTTTCTCCTCAACTTCCTCTCCAAGCATCTCAGCTAAGTCTTCTCTGCTGTATGGTGGCTTGATATCGTTAGGAAAGTTTGTCTCATAACGTTTGAACATAGCCTTCCAAAGATCAAGGTAAAATTCTTTGAAC
>SMTZ1_10005817_pt1 | contig 17812 bp, 15 predicted proteins | sample DeeMarSWOR136_30_FD_25667 | JGI IMG/M metagenome (IMG submission 25667)
CTGGTGGGGCCCCTTCTGGCGGCATCTCAGTGGTGGGCTCAAACGGGGCTGCCTCCGTGGTCAACAGCGGCTCCTCCACTTCCTCTGGCGGGGGACCCTCCATTAGAATCTCATCAGGGGGCCCTAACGGGGCTGCCTCCGTGGCCACCATTGGCTCCTCCATTTCCACTATCGGGGGCTCGGGGGCGGTAGGTTCCGCTTCTACACTGGGTTCTGTTTCCCCGCTGACTTCTATCTCCTCACGCTCTGGTTCTTCGCTGGGCTGCGTTTCTATGAAGGGGCCCATCTCCACAGGTTGTGGTTCTCCACTCGGTTCTGTTTCCGCGCTCGCTTCTATCTCCGCAGGTTCTGCTTCCACACGGGGTTCCAGTTCTCCGCTGACTTCTATCCTTTCAGGCTCTGGTTCTTCAATCGGCTCCTTCTCCTTAGGTTGGACCTTTGCCCTTCTTTGTTCTTCCCATTCGTACCAGTCCTCTTCGGAAACGCGCTTCAGGCTCAAGCCCATCCTTCGCCGTCTACCGTCTATCTTGACGATAACCAGTGGTAGAACTGTGTCCGGAGTAATCACCTCGCTAGGGTGCCTGGGCGGAACCTCGGCCAGTTCGGAGATGTGAACTAGGCCCTCAATGCCATCGTCAAGTGCGGCGAATGCACCAAAGTCAGTGAGCTTGGTGACAACACCAGTCACCAGTTGACCAACATGGTAGTTTTCCTCTACAGAATCCCATGGGTCTGGTTCCATTAGCCTGAGGCTCAGCCCAATGCGTTTTCGCTCTCTGTCAACGCGCAAGACGTATGCGTCTACCTCGTCGCCTCTCCTTACTACTTCGCTTGGATGCTTTGTACGACGCCAGGATAGTTCTGATATGTGAACAAGGCCGTCAGTACCCCCGATGTCAATAAAGACCCCGAAATCGCATATGTTGCTCACTACACCGTGTACCTGGTCGCCCTCTTGCAGCTCATTCAATAGCTTCTCCCGTTGTTGGGCGCGCCACTGACGTCGGGCAATGCGCTCAGAGAAGATCAAGCGCCGCTTCTGACGGTTCACTTCTAAGACTTTCAGAGGCAAGGTCTGCCCCACCATCTCAGCCAGTCGTGCCTGCAGGCTGGCTTGGCCCATGCGGCGTGATATGCCAGTGACGTGCGAAGCAGGGATAAATCCCCTGATCTTGCCATAGGGTACGATCAAGCCTCCCCGATTGTAGCCCTTGACTTGCCCTTCCCAGATCTCACCGTTTTCGTGGAGTCTTTGAGCGTCAATCCAGTCTTGCTCTTGGCGGGCACGATGCCAAGAGACGAGGATGTGGCCTTCCTGGTCATGCTCTGGTCTGATGATGAAGACAGGTATCTCATCGCCAACCGACACAGTCTCTATGACGTCTGCACCCACACGCTGCAGATCATGCGCAGGGATGAGGCCCTCACGCTTGAGCCCCAGATCTACCATCATGCCCTCTTCAGTGCTAGCTATGATTCGGCCTGGCCGGATATCCCCTCTCTTCGCACGCGGGTAGGTGTACTCGTCTGAGAATACATCCTGCATTTCGGTTTTCTGCGTGCTTACCTCGCTGATCTGCGCTGTTTCCGGCATTTCCTCCTGTGCTGGATGCTCCGCGGGCTCAGCTGTTCCAGTCACTGCAGAAGCAACCCCAGGCGTGGTTGGCACCTGCGGCTCCACAGGGGGTGATAGTCCCTCCTCTGTCGGCGGCTCGGTTGTTTGCGGCTCGGCAGTTGAAGGGAGCGTTTCCTGTCCCGTGGTAGACTCGGCCGGCAGGGTGCTGGGCTCGTCTTCCTCTGATGGCGGCAGCGGAGTTCCAGCGGGAGCTACGTGGTCGCTCATGGATTATCCTCCATAATACCGTATTTGCACAAAACAAAAGGCACTCGGTGTCCAGCCTCGCCAAGTCGGAAGCCGAGTGCCAGAGGAATCTGAAAAATCTGCAGTAGTACCAAGCTCGGATTTACACAGGATCAGAGTAGACAAATAGGTCGTCTGTATTCCTCAGACGATGCCTTTCCCCACACCGTTGGAGGGGTTCTTTCCCTAATAACACTCCGAACAACGTGTACAGTGCTTAGTCCGGTCCCGGCGCTGCCGAACAACCCGAAACAAGTGCTGGTGATTAGGACAGTTTCTATTAAGATAGTTATATTGTACACCATCTCTTGACAGTTGTCAATCATGCGATGTGCGCTGTGCACCTAGTTTACCCAAGCGCATTTGCTGTTCAGAAAGCAGCAGACGCTACAACTCGCCCTTGACTTCTTGTTCCAACCTCTGGAAGAACCGGGCCATGTAGTCGTGGCGGTCCATGGCTATAGTCCGTGCAGTCGCAGTGAAAAGCGAATCCTTGAGCCGCGACAGCTTGAAGATGTACTCGTGCACTGGCGTATGCTCCGCATCGGTTACATCCCCGCGTGCTTCCTCTATGCTGCGCTCTGCGTGGGCAAGCGACACTGTGGCCCAAAGTCGCTGTGCGTGTCGCCCGGCAATGGCATAAGCGCGCGCCACACCGATGGCGCCTATAGCGTCCAGCTTGTCCGCGTCGTAGAGAATCCTAGCTTCCAACGTCTGTGGCACAGCCGAGCTGCGAAAGCGATGGGTAGCGATAGCGTGGGCTACACCTTCCACCTTGTCTTCTGGATGCCCGGCCAAGATCTCGCGCGCTCGTTGCGCACCAGTCTCGGCATGGCATGGGCCACCCTCATCCTCTGCGACGCGTGCGACATCGTGCAGCAGGACTGCAGCCCGAAGGATATCCATGTCAGCTCCTTCAGCTTCACCGATGCGCTCGGCCAACTTAAGCACTCTCAATACGTGTTCAAAGTCGTGAGCTGCGTCCTTCCCAGAGTAGTAAGCTTCAGCTTCTTCGATCGTTATCATCAGGCTGCTTTCAGTCGTCGGGACAGGACATACGCCGCTGCCCCTACTACCCCGCATTCGCCAGCGGTCAGCAGAGCTAGCAGCCATGTGGCATCCACCCAGAATTGCACCGGGAATAGCTGGATCAATGTATCTGAGAAGGCGAACAGCCACGAGTCGCCTTCGAAGAGAAGGCGGTGAAAGACCGTGAAGAACAGTCCAAAGTTGGTGTAGACCACAATGCCAATGGCGACCAGGAAGAGGAGAAGAACCAAACAGCCCAGGTATACCGCCTGCAGCGCGCTGTGCCGCTTCTCGGTGCGGAGCCAAAAGAAGACCGTTGCCAGAACGCATAGCAGAGCACATATGGCATGTACCCCAAAAGCCCCGCGCATCACCCACTTGGCATCCACCAGGTGTCTAATTTCACGCGCATTGTAGACCGCTCGCCCCCGCGATTGCAGGTTCATCAGGTAGTCCACGTCCTCATCGGAGCGCATGTAATGCAGTGTCGCTTCAGCCAAAGAGAGCCGCTCCCCAGCATCGTATAAATCTGCAGGTGGAAAAGACGGCTTGCCATACTCATAGCGGATGAAAGCAGGTGTCGCCAACAGGTATAAATTGGATAGAAGTAGCAACAGAGGACTGCACAATGCAAGCATGATTCTGGCACTCGTCTTTAGGATTTGGAAATCTTTTCTCATGGATGCACCTCATCAACCGACGGCCCTAGAAGGAAGCGAGCCACAATAGCGTGCACAATCTGCTCCACCGGGGCGTGATCGTCGCTCAGTATCCGCCTGCTTGGCGTGACGAACTCCCATATACGGCCTGTGGCACGTAGTGCAACGTCGTTCAGGACAGGATCACTCAATTGGGAGAGTCGGGCTGTGATGACGCGTAATTCGCTGGGTTGTCGAGAGGCAACCACGACGCTGTTGAGGTTGCCGAGCGGGTCCACAATGTACACGCTTGGATAGACTGCTTTCAAAGTACTGGCGATGGCGTCTACGAGCGTGTAGTCGGTCTCTGTACGTGCCACGTTAATCGCGACCACACCATCTGGGGTCAGGTGATCGCGAACCTGGCGGAAGAATTCAACTGTAGTTAGTTGGAAAGGGATGTACGGAGGGCAATAGGCGTCAATGATGACAACGTCATAGAGTTGGCTGCTGTGCGCCAGGTAATAGCGGCCATCTTCGACTATGATGTGCAGGTTGGGCAGGTTCAGGTCAAAGAAGCGCCGCCCGACGTCTGCAATGGCAGGATCGATCTCTATACCATCTATGGGGATGGCTCCAAACACCGCGCTGTATTGACGCGCAGTGGTGCCCCCGGCAAGGCCGATGAGGCACAGGCTGGACACGGGAGGTGAGAACTGGCCACTTCTGAAAAAGGGGACGAGCAAGAAGTAGTCGTATACGTATCCGGTCAGTACCTGCTGTGGATGATAGGCTGACTGGATGCCTTCTCCCTCATTCAGCTTGAGGACAACCCCTTCCCCATCTCTCAGCACCTGGATGTAGTTGTATGCCGAGTCCATCTCATAGATCATGCCCTGTGAAGGCTTGATCGCTCCGAGAGACAGGAACTGAAGCACCATAATTACAGCCACCAGTAAGATGTAGAGAAGCGCTCTGCGACCAGCGGTCTGGAGCAAGCCAACGACGGCGAGGGTCAGCAACGTTAGTGAGATGGCAAAGATGGTGCGCCGTGTGCCTAGGTTGGGGATGAGGAGAAAAACGGACGCAAAAGTCCCGATCAGGCTGCCCACAGTAGATGAAGCATAGATGCGGCCAGACACATTCCCACTGGAGGCCACATCCTCAACACTAAGGCGGACGGCAAATGGGAAGATGCAGCCCAGCAAGACAATAGGTACGGCGAACAGAGCTAGCACGCTCAACAACGAGCCAAGCACTGCTCCAGCTTGGTAACTGGCAAAGCCAACAGCAGAGTAACGCAAGATGGGATGAGCCAGGTGAGGGATCCACCCGATGATGAAACCCGCCCAGGCTGCTAGCCGATACAGGACGCTTGCTCGCGGGTAACGATCAGAGAATCGTCCACCAAGGAAGTATCCTATGGCGAGGTAGGCCAACAGCAAACCGATCAAGAGGCCCCAGACAGGCAATGAGTTGCCAAAGTAAGGGGCCAGCAGGCGAGAAGCGCACATTTCGACGGCCATCGTTGCTGCGCCCCCGGCGAGGACCAACAAGTACAGAACGAAGCGTCTGCTATGCATCCCGCCCTTTCCTCCCTTTGAAGAGGATACGATGGCGAGTCATCTTTTCCCCCCTTCCCAGTACCTCTCTCCGTAGCCGTGACCGCCGCCCACCGCTAGTGCATACGATTTGACCTTCGTTGCCACAGATAACTCGCTGCCGAACAGGACATCAAGTTGTGAGCGATAAAGCCGAATCGCGGCGATTTTCCCCCTCAAGTCCTCTTCGCTCAGTGTCTGGACAACAGGTAAGGGTGGAGAAGCCCATTGTTGCAGGGCCAGGCCAAGTTCTTCAGCCTCCTCAGCGTAAGGATAGTCTTCGTAGAACTGTACCTGAAATCCATAACTGCGCAACCTAAGGACTGCCTGCTGAGACACGAGTTGATGATCTACGTGATGGCCGACGGCCAAAGGTGCATAAATGACCGCTCCCTCAACCAGCAATGAGGTGCTAAGGCGCACTGCGAAATCATCAATCAGGTTGTACTCCTCCCTACGCACTTCACCGAAAAGAGCCGCTTCGCTGGCATAGAGGAACTCACCGCTGCCCGGATGGCGGCGGTAGATACAGTCCAGGTAGCTCCAGTGCTGGCATTTGGCACCCAGGTACGCCGTCGCTGTTACATCTTCACGGCGTCGCTGCTCAGCGGGGTCAGTGGTTTGCCCCCAGCGTTGGTGCTGCCCTACAGCGAAAGGGGAAATCACACGGTAATCAGGCACACCAGCGAAACAAGTAATGACCAATGGCTGCATACCGTGCCCTGACTGCTGATGGATGAGACCTCCACATGAGAGGACCGCATCGTCCAGATGTGGTGATAAGTACACTGGCCTGATTGTGAGCGTCATATCAGAGTTCCAAGCATTGAACACTCACCAGTATATCACCCTTCAAGCGAAAAGCCAAGCGTTCGGAGCAATCTTGTGTCAGTTCACGCAAAACCCTTGCTTTTTGGCTTGCCGTCTTGTATAATCTGGGCAGGAATCAACACTTCGCGAAGAGGACGAGGTTTTGCGTCTGCAACACATCCATGACAATGTCTACTACTTGCCTGGGCCGAGCAACGTCGGTCTCATTGTGGGTGATGGACAGCAAGCGCTCCTGGTTGATACAGGCGTAGGGCAGCGTTCTGGCCGACGCCTTTTGCGGATCTTGGAGGAACAAGGCCTCCATCTGGCAGCTATCTTCAACACACATTGTCACGGCGATCACGTGGGCGGCAATGCCTACCTCGTCGAGCACACTGGCGCCAAAGTCTATGCTCCTATGCACGACTCAGTGGTGTTGCAGTATCCTGTGTGGGGTACGATGTGCATGTTTGGCGGTGCGGATCCTATTGCTGAGTTGAGCGTGCCCCGCTTCGCCGCTCAACCTTGCGCCGTTGATGTGACCGTGACGGACGGCGAGATACAGATCGCCGGAGCAACAGTGCAGGTTGTACCTTTGCCTGGCCACACTGGCAGTCACACCGGCTACATCATAAACGACGTTTTCTTCACCGGAGATGTCCTGGCTGGAGAATCAGAACTAGCCAATACGGCTATCACGTATGCCTACAGTGTCACCAAACGATTGCAGAGCCTGGAGAAACTTCGGCATTACGCCTGCGCATACTACGTATTAGGACATGGCAAGACCGAGCGGGACATCACTGCTCTGATTGAGCGGAATATCGCTCAGGTGATGGAACTCCTGGATTTCATCAAGGGATACCTTGCGCAGGGTTGTGCTGAGGTGGGTGAGATATTGGGGACTATCTGTGCGCACTATGGCATCAAGATACGCAACCTCAAGCAGTATTTCCTTTTGTATCCCACGCTTCATTCCTACCTGAGCCATCTGAGCAAGAATGGTGAGATAACGTACAAGATCAAGGACAATCGACTTTTGTGGTGCATCGTAGAGAGGAGATGAAGATGCTAATTGTCAATGGGACGTTGGTGACGTTTGGAGCAAACAATCGGATTATCGAAGACGGTGCGATACATATCCAAGATGATGTGATTTCGGATGTCTCCACCACCTCGGACCTGCGGGCCAAGTATCCGGGCGAAGAGGAACTTGACGCCAGTGGCAAGCTAGTCATGCCCGGACTCATCTGTGCACACACGCATTTCTATGGCTTGTTTGCCAGGGGCATGAGTTTGCCTGGAGAGCCACCAGCAGACTTCGCGCAAATCTTGGAACGCCTCTGGTGGCGTTTGGACAAGGCTCTGAGCCTTGAGGACGCGCGCTACAGCGCCCTGGTGTGTCTGATCGATGCCATTCGCAACGGCACGACGACGCTGATCGACCACCATGCTTCACCACGAGCGATTCCAGACTCACTGGACGTCATTGCCGAGGCAGTGACTGAGGCTGGCGTAAGGTGTTCTCTGTGCTACGAAGTGTCGGATCGAGACGGGCCGGAAGCCGCCCAAGCTGGTCTGGATGAGAACGCTCGCTTCATTGCCAAAGCGAAGGATCAGGACGGGCTGCTGGCGGCGGCATTTGGACTGCATGCTTCGCTGACGCTATCCGATCGGACTTTGGCACGCGCGGTGGAGATGGCCCACAGCCTTGACGTCGGCTTCCACATCCACGTGGCCGAAGGCATAGCCGACGTGGAGGATTCGCTGCAGAAGTATGGCCTCCGGGTGGTGGAACGCCTCGCGGAGCGCGGCATCCTGGGACCCAAGACCATCGCCGCACACTGTGTCCATGTGGATGATCATGAGATTGGCATCCTGCGAGACAGCGGGACGCGGGTGGTACACAACCCACGCTCTAATATGAACAACGCAGTCGGAGTGGCTCAGGTGCCCGAGATGTTGGCAACCTCCATTGAAGTTGGTCTGGGGAACGATGGATTCTCCAACAACATGTTCAGAGAAATGAAGACAGCCTATCTGCTGCACAAACTGGCCAAGGACGATCCCCGTGTGCTGGGTGCTGACCAGGTGCTCACGATGGCGGTGCACAACAACGCGCAGACGGCCAGATTGTTCTTCCCCCGGCCGCTAGGAGAACTCACCCCAGGAGCTTATGCCGATATCGTGTTCCTGGATTATATCCCGCCGACCCCGTTGACGGCAGGCAACTTGCCATGGAACATCATGTTTGGCATGGATGGCGCGCAGGTGAGCACGACGATCGTTGCCGGGAAGGTGCTCATGCATAGACGGGAACTCAAAACGCTCGATGAAGAGAGAATCAGCGCGCAGGCCAGAGAGTTGGCTTCCGAAGCCTGGCAGCGGCTATAGGGCCATGGGCTGAGCGGTAGGTTCAGTTAGGTTATGGGTAATCAGAGCAAAAAAGACGACGTGGAATGGTCCCAAAAGGGCATACGTCGCCCCAGTGGCCCGGTCATTGTCGGTGCCTTCTTCGCTGGGCTGGCGATTGTGTTGACGTTGGTGGGCCTGTGGCGGGAAGATAACCTGTCATTGCGTAACATCCTCCTGGGGGTTGTGCTCGGCGGAGGAACCTGGGGGCTCATCAGTTGGGCAATTGCCACCGCCGTGGTGCAGGTTGAGGAGGATGTGGCGTCGAGGAAGGGTAAGGATGGCTGATCTTGAGGTTGAGATCTGTGACCTCTCTTCTCGTAACCTTGTACTGCCCACGGCCGGGCCACCCGTACGGGCGGGGAAGCCATGGTTGGCTGTGCCAAAGAGGGCAATGGTGAAAACGGTTTCTGTTCACGCTGCGGAGTTCCCTGTACCGAACAGGGCAGAGGTTCGTGGTAGCTTTCTGAACATCTGGTCGTAGTCTGAGTTGCCACCAGAGCAATGGATGGGACACGAGTACGTCCAGGCCAAGGCGACGGGGTTGCCTGGCACGGAAATGGTAGCGACTGCTCAGGCCGCGCAGGAAGCAGGCGCCGGACGGGCTGTTGCTCGTCGATTCCTTGTCCGCATTTTCCCATCTGATAAGGAGGAAGTATGTCTGACACAATGCGAGTCCAACCTTTTGATGTCCTACTCAACTGGATTCTGAAAGAACTTGAGGAGACTCGGTCCATCTTTGGGATTCCTCGCCCTCTGTTCTATACACCTAAGCAGGATAGTCCTTACGCCATCCAGGACATGTTTGGGCATTACCTGGCTACTCCCATCGGGCCGGCGGCGGGACCGCACACTCAACTGACGCAGAACATCATCTGCGCCTGGCTCTCTGGTGGCCGCTTTATCGAACTCAAGACCGTTCAGGTTCTGGATGAGCTAGAGATCCCCCGTCCGTGCATTGACATGGAGGACGAGGGCTACAATGTCGAGTGGTCGCAGGAACTCAAACTGGATCAGTCGGCCAACGAGTACATCAAAGCGTGGGTATTGATCCACATCCTGGACCGGCTGCTCGGCTTTGAAGGTGAGGCCCCCCTCGGAACCATCTTCAATATGAGCGTTGGCTATAACCTGGAAGGGATACAGAGCTTACCGATAACCCGCTTTATGGATCGGATGGCTGACGCATCTGAGAAGATTGCTGAAATCCAGGCGATCCTGGGAGCGCAGTTCCCCCAGTTTGCTGACATGGAAATTCCGTCTCGGCTCACAAATAACGTTACCCTTTCTACCATGCACGGCTGCCCACCGGACGAAATCGAACGGATTGTCCGCTACCTGCTAGAGGAAAGAGGGCTGCACACCACGGTCAAACTGAATCCTACCCTGCTGGGCAAAGAAATGGTATTGCACATTCTCCAAGATGATCTTGGTTTCCGCGAGATTCAGATCCCCGACGCTGTGTTTGAACATGATCTGCAATACGGCCGGGCAGTGGAATTGATCAAGACGCTCAAGCAAGTGGCTGCCAAGCGCAACCTGACCTTTGGGGTCAAGTTGAGCAACACACTGGCCATGGCGAATCACAAAGGGAATCTCCCTGGCGCCGAGATGTACATGTCGGGACGCGCCCTCTATCCCATCACCATCAACTTGTTCCACAGACTGGCCCAAGAGTTCAAAGGAGACCTAAATGTCTCGTACTCGGCGGGAGCAGACGCGCTCAACGTGCCCACCATCCTGGCGGCCGGCGCACGGCCAGTCACAGCCGCCACTGACCTGCTCAAGCCGGGCGGCTACTCCAAGCTCCTTCAATACCTGGAGAACCTGGAACAAACGATGCGTGACCGGGGTGTGACCAGCCTGGAGGAACTCGCCCGAGACAAACTGGCTAACCTGGAAAGGGCGGCAAGCGAAGCGCTACATGATCCGCGCTACAGGAAGAGTTATCATCCTTATGGACTGCCCAAGGTTGAATCTAGGCTTGAACTCTTTGACTGTGTCACGGCTCCCTGCATGGAACAGTGCGCGATATGTCAGGATGTGCCTGAATACGCCTGGCTGATTGCCCAAGGACAATACGACCGGGCGCTGGAGGTCATTCTTGCCCGCAACCCCCTGCCAGGCGTGACCGGCTACGTTTGCACGCACCTCTGCCAGACCCGCTGTACGCGGAACAACTATGACGAGCCGGTGGCGATCCGGACACTCAAGCGGGTCGCCGCTGAAAGGGGGCGCGTCACGATGCCGGTAAAAGAAAAGAACGGTCGCAAAGTAGCTGTCATTGGCAGCGGGCCCTCCGGGTTGGCGGCGGCTTATTTCCTTGCCTTGAACGGCGTTCAGGTAACCATTTACGAAGCCAAACCCAAACCTGGTGGCATGTTGACGATTGCCCCCGCTTTTCGGCTTCCCCCAGCCATTGTCCAGCAGGACGTTGAAAGGATCACGGAGATGGGCGTCGAAATCGAACTTGCCCATCCTGTCACCGCACCGCCAGAGGAGCTGCTGAAACAAGGTTTTGATGCCGTTTACATCGCTTGTGGTTTCCCCAAGGACGCCCGACTGGACATCGACGGGATAGAGGCCCCAGGCGTATTTGCAGCCCTCGATGTGCTGGAACGCACAGCGCGAGGCGAGAAGGTAGACCTGGGATCCAAGGTGTTGGTGATTGGTGGCGGGAATACCGCGATCGATGCTGCCCGGACGGCCCGACGGATCACGGGCAAACCGGCGACGGTCGTGTACCGGCGAACAGAACACGAGATGCCGGCCACAGAGGAAGAGAAAGAGGCACTTCTTGCGGAGGGCAACATCCTGCTGGAACTCGCTTCTCCCACTAGGGTCATCTTGAAGAATGGACGGTTGGCAGCATTGGAGTGCGTGCAGAACAAGTTAGGCGAACCCGGCCCGGACGGACGAAAAGAGCCGATCCGCATTGAGGGGAGCGAGTTTGAGATTGAGGCAGATTCCATCATCCTGGCTATCGGCCAGAAACCAGACATCTCCTTTCTCAACGGAAGCACACTCTCTCTGCATAAGAATGGGGCCATCGCGGTTGATCCCCAAACCGGGCAGGCGGGCACAAGCCGTGTGTACGCAGGCGGTGACGCAGTCCGAGGACCGGCCACCGTCGTTGAAGCTTGCTACGATGGCTGGCGAGCTGCCGGAGCCATTTGTGGGGAATTGGGGATCAACTTTGAGCAATTGCCATCCCGTGCGGCAATGCTTTCCGAAGGAGAGATCTTGCAGGTGAAGCGCGTTCGGACCAGAAAGGAGGCGCAGCACAAGCCGGAGATGGTCCCGGTTGCCCGACGCAGTGGCTTTGACTTGGTTGAGCAAACATTGACAGCGGATGCGGCGCGCAGAGAGGCATCCCGCTGCTTGCAGTGCTCCACTTTCTGTGACAAGTGTGTGGAAGTCTGCCCCAACCGTTCCAACTATACCTACTCCATCTCACCGGTGAATGTGATGGTGCCCCAACTCTCCTGCCACAATGGCAGACTGGCGGTGACCGGGGAAAAAGTATTTCAAGTTGAACAGGTCCGGCAGATCATCCATGTGGATGATTTCTGCAACGAGTGCGGCAACTGCACGACCTTCTGCGTCCATGAAGGGAAACCCTACCGGGAAAAGCCCAGGCTCTTTCTTAAGGAAAGCGATTTCGAGTCGGAAGACGACAACGCTTTCTACATCGAGAAAGACAAAAAGGGGTGGACCATCAAGAGGCGGGAAGGTGGGAAGGAATGGCAGCTTTCTGTGGCAAGCGGCGTCGATGAGATGGCGTTCCAGAACGATTGGTTGAGAGTGACTCTCTCGGCTTCTGATTTCCGGGTGAAGACGACGGAGTTGAAACGAGACTTTCAAGGAGAGTTTTCTCTGCTTGGAGCGGCGGAAATGTATGTGCTTCTCAAAGGGGTAACCACCTCCCTGCCTTTCTTACCTTTCACAGATAGGCGCGATTAGACACCATATTGGAGCATACCGCCCCGCCCGATAGATGCCGACCACCTGTCTTGCCTGTCCTGGCGGATAGACAGTGTCGTAGATCTTGGCCCAGGCAAGGCCACGGGCGACCGCTCGTCCCGCACCGACGGGATGGCTCGTCCTCGCGTAGCATCTTCGCCGTCTGGGACCTTCAGCCGCCTTTTTATACTAGGACAATAAACAGGAGCTACTGATGCGCCTCTGGGAAGCGTTGCGGGTTCGCAAGGGCGAAGTCATTTCTTTTGTTGGTGCGGGGGGCAAGACCACGGCCATGTACCGCCTTGGCCACGAACTAGCGGACCAAGGGTGGCGGGTCATTACTACGACAACGACGATGATTCGTCCGCCATCCCCTGAGCAGACGAAAGCCCTGGTCGTGGAGAGCAACCCGGCACAGGTATTGCGCCTGGCAAAAGAAGCTTTACGTGGCAAGGGTCTGATAACGGTTGCTTCGCAGCGACTTGAGGTGGAGAACAAACTGAAAGGTATCGAGCCTGTCCTGGTCGCGGCGCTTGCAAAGCTGGCTGATGCGGTTATCGTGGAAGCCGACGGGGCCAGGGGATTGTCTCTGAAGGCGCCAGCCGCGCACGAACCCGTTGTCCCTCCAGAGACCACCCTATTGGTTCCCGTAGTAGGAATGGATGTGGTCGGTCGCAGGCTGGTGGAACAAACAGTTCATCGCCCGGAGTTGGTTGCCGGGCTGACGGGGTTGCCACGAGGCGAAGTGATCGGCGTGTCAGTGCTTGCCAACCTGCTCGTTCATCCACAAGGGGCGCTCAAAGGCGCCCCTGCTGACGTCCGCGTAGCGCCGCTGATTAACAAGGTGCATGATGAAGCGACCTTGGCAGCTGCTCGCCAGGTCGCTGGTCAGATCAAAGGCAACCCGTCACTGGAGAGAGTGCTCATTGGCGCTGTCGCAACGGATGATCCGGTTCTCGAGTGTTGGCAACGGGTCTCGGCTATCGTCCTGGCCGCGGGTGCATCCAAGCGCTTCGGTCACCCCAAGCAGCTTTTGCCCGTCGCTGGGACGACGATGATCGAGCATGTGCTCCACATCGTGAGGGCCACCAGTGTGGAGGAGGTAGTAGTTGTTCTAGGGCACTCCGCAGCGCAGATCGGGCAGCGCATTCCTGCGTGGTGTCGGACAGTGCTCAACAAGGACTGGGAAACTGGCATTAGTTCATCCATACGGGTGGGACTCGAGGCCATTAAGGGTAATGTAGAAGCAGTGCTTTTCGTCCTGGCGGATCAACCGCACGTCACGAGCGAAGGGATTGAGCGCATCCTGCAGGCGTATTATGGTAGCATGAAACCGATCGTTGTCCCCGCGTACCATGGGCAGCGCGCCCCCCCTATCTTGTTTGACCACAGCCTCTTTTCTGAGTTGAAAGGTCTGCGTGGTGACATGGGAGGACGCCAGGTGATAGAGCGCTTTGCAAGCCAAGTGCTGGCTGTCGAAATGCAGTCCCCTGACATGTTTCTCGATATTGACACGCCAACTGACTATGAAGAGTTCCTGAAAAGAAACGAGGGGGCAGACGCAGACGCATGAACACACCCGAGGAGTTGACCCGAGTGCGTAGCTTGATCATTGATATGGATGGTGTGCTTTACCGTGGTAACGCGCCTATCCGGGGTGCAGGCGAGTTCTTGGATTTCTTGCGCCAGATGGATACTCCTTTCCTCTTGTTAACGAACAACTCTACGCTCACCGCGGCGCAGTATGTGAGCAAGCTGGCACGTATGGGCATAGAAATGGAGGAAGACAAGATCTTAACCTCAGCAGAGGCTACAGCGATGTATCTCGCTCGGGCAGCTCCGCCGGGTACAACAGTCTATGCGATTGGTGAAGATGGAGTACGAATGGAACTAGAGAAACGGGGTTTTGTGCTCCGAGATGGTGCAGACGTTGCCTATGTGGTGGCAGGCTTCGATCGTCGTTTTACCTATCAGAAGATGGCTACAGCGACTCTCGCCATAAGGTCTGGGGCCACGTTCATTGGCACCAATCCGGACAAGACTTTTCCTAGCGAATTTGGTCTGATACCAGGAGCAGGGGCGATTCTCGCGGCAATAGAGACAGCCACGGACACTGCTCCGCTGATAATAGGTAAGCCGCAGCCCCACATTTTTGAACTTGCCCTGCAGAAGCTAGAGGCAGAGCCGGAGACGGCGGCCATCGTCGGTGATCGTCTAGACACGGATATCCTCGGGGGGCACCAACTCGGATTGACAACGCTTCTTGTGCTGAGTGGCGTCACCGATGCTCAACAGTTGGCGAGTTCATCACTCACGCCAGACCTGGTTTATGGAGACATTGCCACCTTTTATCACGCATGGCGAGATGCCGTGGCAGTGCAGAATTGATCGAACTACATTCGTTTGGGGATCGAGTGCTTGTGCATAACAAAGTCCTGCTGACGGATCTGTCCTATGAACAACTGGTGTCTTGGGCCACTGACCAGGGCGAACCTCCTTTCCGCGCCAGACAAGTTTTTGAATGGATCTATCGTTCGCTGGTGTTTGATTTCACCTCCATGACCAACCTACCGCTCAGCTTCCGCCAGAAGCTAGTTGATCTGGCCATCATCCAGTCGCTCGTACCGCTGGATACTCTGACTTCTGCGAATGGCCTGACGACAAAAACATTGCTGCGACTGGGCGATAGCGAGACCATTGAGACTGTGCTGATGCGCTATGAGGGGCGTCAGACCGTGTGTGTCTCTTCACAAGTGGGCTGTGCCCTTGGTTGTCCTTTTTGCGCTACCGGGCAGAGCGGGTTCAAGCGTAACCTTAGTACTGGCGAGGTTGTAGACCAAGTGCTCTATTACGCGCGGTTATTGAAAGTGCGCGATGAGGCCGTCACCAACGTTGTGTTCATGGGCATGGGGGAGCCACTGGCTAACTATGACGAAACCTGGCGTGCCATACAAATCCTGAACGATCCACGTGGCTTTGGCTTGGGGGCACGGCGCTTCACCGTCTCCTCGGTTGGGTGGGTACCAGGGATCAGGCGCCTGACACAGGAGAAGCTTGCCGTGGGCTTGGCCGTATCTCTGCATGCGGCGGATAATGCGTTACGTGACCGCTTGGTGCCCGTAAACAGGCGATATCCTATCTCGGAGCTGATAGCAGCTTGCCGGGAGTATGCAAAGAGCACGGGCCGGCGCGTGAGTTTTGAGTACGCATTGATCCAAGACATTAACGACGACCTGGAACAGGCCAGGGAGTTGGGCCACCTGTTGCGTGGCCTGCTCTGTCATGTTAACCTCATCCCACTCAATCCCACAGAGGGCTGCGACTATTGCCCATCAAGCCGCGAGCACGTTCTGGCTTTTCGGCGCGTGCTTAACCGTATGGGAATCGCTAGCACTGTACGGCTGGCGCGAGGCATCGATATACAGGCCGGATGTGGGCAGCTGCGTTCACGTCGCAGAGAGAGTCCCTGATTGTCTTGCTGGAGTCAGGGCGCAGCGGACCAAGGTCTTGCTTTTTTGATGAATACGGAGTATGATTGTCTTATGAAGAGTGAATCCCGGATAAGGATTGCAGCGTCTATTCTAGCAGCGGACTTTATCCGGCTTGGAGAGCAGGTAAAAGAGGTTGAGGCAGCGGGAGTTGACTACATCCATATCGATGTGATGGATGGCCGGTTTGTGCCGAACATTACCATGGGTCCTCTCGTTGTCAAGGCTGTACGCCGCGTGACTGCCTTGCCGTTGCTCACGCACCTGATGATCGTGGAACCAGAGCGCTACATCTCCGACTTTGCAGCCGCGGGAACTGACTGGATTACGGTGCATCAGGAAACCTGCCCACATCTACATCGCACCGTACAGCAGATCAGGAGCTTGGGCCTAAAAGCGGGGGTAGCAATCAACCCAGCCACACCGGCTGCGCATGTCAAAGAGATTCTGGAATATGTTGACGCCATCCTCGTGATGACCGTGAACCCAGGTTTCGGTGGTCAAGAGTTTATTGACAGCATGCTTGGGAAAATCAGACAGGTAAGGCACATGCTTGATGAGCGTGGCTTGGCAGCAGATATTCTGGTGGATGGAGGCATTGACTCCCGGACAGCGCCTCTGGTTGTGGAGGCAGGGGCCACAGTGCTTGGAGCGGGGACGGCTGTGTTCAGCACAAGCGGGAGTGTGGCGGAAGCGATATCCAGACTGCGGAGGAGCATCGAACATTTACCAGGGGTGTTTGAAACAACAGGAAAGCCAGCCCCCTAAAGGGGTGCTGGCTTTCGGAGGCAACAATAGATCGTTAGGCCTTTTGCAGTGTGCGCAGGCAGCGAGTACACACGTTGAGACGTTTGGTGGTTTGACCGTCTCGAATGGTAACCCGTTGGATGTTCGGCAACCAACGACGCTTTGTGGCCTTCTTGGAGTGGCTTACGTTGTGGCCGAATTGTGGCCCTTTCCCGCAAATATCACATCTTACTGGCATTCGGAACTACCTCTTTCTACTGTAGACAAAGCTCTAGGAATGTCGCGCCATAATACCACAAGAAGGCATTTTGTGCAAGTTCTGCCTGTAGCCGAGGAGACTGTTGATGACCGAGGAAAGCAGATTGGGCCGTATTGAGGTTTCACCCGCGGCTATAGCTGGTTTGGCAGCTGCAGCGGTGCTAGAATGCTATGGCGTAGTGGGTATGTCGCGTCCTACGTTGTACAGTTGCTTAGCGGAGGTATTACAACGTGACCACCATCGCCGTGGCATCGATGTCAGAGTTGTGGACCAAAGGATTATCATTGATCTGTATGTCATCCTGGAATACGGTGTCCGTATCAGCGAAGTAGCCCACAACATCATGGAGAATGTCAAATTCCGAGTAGAGAAGGCTCTCAGCGTTCCTATCGAGGAGGTGAACGTTCACGTACAAGGCTTGAGGGTAAGCACCAAGTCGTGATTTGTTGCCGTTCGCCCCACAGAGCGGGATACTATGCAACCCCGCTCAGGCCGGTTTTGGGTGGTGGCGAACGAGGGGAGGTACGCTTTTTTGAGTAGGCAGCACGGCGCATCCAGCGGAGGAGCAACCTCGACCCCACGAAGTAGGGATGACAGGGGTCGCTCCCCATGTGATGGGCGGGAGTTAAGACGAGTCATCGAAAGCTGTACAGCTTGGCTGGAAGCGCAAATTGACTTGATCAATTCGCTGAATGTCTATCCAGTGCCCGACGGCGACACGGGTACGAATATGTATCTGACGATGCAGGCAGCGCTGCGGGAAATGTCTACAGTCTCGGACAATTCTGTCTCGGCTGTGGTGCATGCTTTGGCGCACGGTTCCCTGATGGGAGCACGGGGGAACTCTGGTGTGATCCTATCTCAGGTGTGGCGCGGGGTGGCCAAGCAACTCGATGGCAAGGAATACCTTACTGCTTCTGATTGGGCAGTTGCCCTGCATGAAGGTGCGGTTACTGCTTACAAGGGGGTCATGCGGCCAGTTGAAGGGACCATTCTGACGGTGG
>SMTZ1_10006580_pt1 | contig 17805 bp, 21 predicted proteins | sample DeeMarSWOR136_30_FD_25667 | JGI IMG/M metagenome (IMG submission 25667)
TACGAAGCCTGGCTCACAGGGTCGCCTCTTCTGTCATCCTACCGGGAGTCTTGTATCCCTGCATTCCTCCCGATATTCATCGTAACTCTTCTGTGCAAAAAACTATATATAACTAGCGGCTTTCATCCCCCACCTGTCAGAAGGGGACTTCCCGCCGATAAAGTTAAAAATGGGATATGATCTCTCACATATATTCATTTGTTATCTCCTAATTTAACCGGTGAGTTTTTTTGTCAAGTGGAATCTCTTCTAAGCGAAATCTTATATTGCAGGCTTTGTTAGGTATCGCGATTCTTGTGCTCCTCTTCTGGCAAGTTGGATGGCAAGATTTTCTTGACGCCCTCGTTGCCATCGAGTTATCACTCTTCATCTTAGCATTAGTGTTTTATGCGATAGACAATTTAGTTTTGGCATTTCGCTATCATTTCGTTCTAAAATATATGGATATTCAGGTTCCTTTCATACAAGTATTTCTATGTCATCTTGGGGGCATGCTCTATAGTGATGTCACTCCTGGACGTGTGGGTTATTTTACAGTCCCTTATTTCCTTAAAAAAAGAGCAAACGTTGCCTATTCTTCAAGTCTATCTGCAATCATTGGTCTTCAGTCTTTGGAGTTCTTCATTAAGGTATTTGGATGTGGCATAGGATTAATCTTCATTGGTTTCAATATTGAGAATCAGATTCTGTTTATTGTATTGCTTATTGGAACCATATTCCTCTTTATTGTAGCAGTATTACTTGGCGTTATCGTCTGGTCTGAAAAAGCTGAAGGTATTGTTCAATTGTTGTGCAAGATTCCTTTAATCGGAAAGATACTAGCAAAACTGCTGCCTAAATTTTCTGATTTTCAACAACAAGGCCAGAAAATAAAACCAGTGATCCCACATGCAATAGTCTTTACTTCGGTATCTTGGCTTCTTAAAGGACTCCAATGGTATTTAATCGCACTCTCACTTAACATAACGGGTATTTCATATTTCGGGTTTGTAATGATTCATCCACTTCTCACTGCACTTTCTTTCGTTCCTATTACACCTGCAGGTCTTGGATTGCAAGAATCAGGAATCGTGATTATCTTTACTTTGGTCTTTGGACAAGAAGCCGCTAGTTCATCTGCCTTCTCAATTCTCGCACGATTTTACGCTATCCTTGTCGATTTAGCGGGAATATTAGTTTTCTTGTGAACCATCGTTATCTATCTCTTCTATTTTCCATTTTCCAGTATAAGCAGCTTCAACAATTTTTTTCAAGTCTTTTGCTTCTAGCTTCATTGGATTGTTGTCAAGGTTTCTTTTGAACAAGAGAGTTTCCTTGATAATTCGTTCTTTCTCTTCATACCCGACACCTAGGTCTAAGAGAAATCTAGCTATGCCAATTTCATGAAATTTCTGTCGTAATGCATTGATGAAGTACTCAAAGTCTGTCTGTCTAAGCCTCATTGCATACGCAAGTTCATGGATTCTATCCAAAATGCTATCTTGTTCATATTCTAAGACCGGTAGTAAGAATAAGGCGCTAGCTAACCCGTGAGGAATTCCATGTTTTGAAGTCAAGTAATATCCAAGTGCATGCACTGCAGTCGAGCCAGAAAAATTGATTGCCATACCAGCTAAACAACTAGCATATAACATACATTCTTTGCCATGTTCAATTCCTTTGTACGCGTCAACAACGTTTTCAAAAGCAATTTTAATTGCCTCTTGGGCATAAAGATCTGAAAAAGGTGTGTGCCTAACATTCACAAATGCTTCTATAGCATGACAAAAAACATCAGCACTCGTATTAGAAAGGACCTCTTTTGAGATATGCTTCAGTGTGTTTACATCGAGCAATGCGACCCTAGGAATTAGAGTATCTCCCGCAATTGCATTCTTTAAGCCTGTATCCTTATCTGTTATAATTGAATACTTAGTTACCTCACTTCCGGTACCACAAGTCGTTGGAATAGCGATAACTGGATATGTCTCTTTTTCTACAAGATTTGGAAAGAAATAGTCTTCAATTCGTCCTCCTATCTTTGAAACGAGTGCAACGACTTTTGCTGCGTCAATAACGCTTCCTCCCCCGAAAGCTATTATCACATCACATTCTTTATTTGAAAAGGTATCTAGAGCCCTCAGCACAGTCTCCTTAGTTGGATTTGGTTCAACCTCTTCAAATAAAAACGCCTGTAATTCACAATTGCTAATCTTTTCTAAAATATAATCCGTATAGCCATGTTTTCTTGCGAAATTTTTGCCGGTCATTAAAAAACATTTTTTTCCAAACTGAGAAACAAATTCACCGATTCTCGATAATACTCCTTTTTCAAATATGATTCTTGAAGGCAAATAGAATTTAAAGCCATTCATTTAGATCATTAATTCTTTAATGCTTTTTATTTAAATACATTAAAAAACTAAGGACAAGGCAGTAAAAGCTAAGCAGGCTTGCCTTCGATAAGCCATGTTTTGAACTCTAAAGGGGTATATTTAATTGAATCAAGCTGCATCAAAAAATTTTGAATCTGAAATACGAATTTTTGTAAAGGACATCTCTAATTTTCTTGAAACACTTAAAAATCTCAACGCAGAATCCGTTCTTTCTTATCGTTTCAATGATCACTGCTACAAACCCAGAAAAGGATCAATAGAAGACTGGGATCCAAGTCGAAAAACCATGAGACTGCGAAACTGGAATCATCCTGAAACATATTCACAAATTCTTTTTTCAAAAACAGAGATTCTTGAATGGAATGAACTTCAATATAAGAGAACGGTCTATCCACAAGGTAAATTGGAGTTATTCCGTGGTGAAAAAATATATGCAAAAAAATTATTGGAGGATTGGGAGTTCGAAGACTGGTTCACTGTTGAAAAACTAGAAGGAAATTTACTCAAAATCAAGAGTCAATCAACTGGGGAGTTTGTTATTGCTCTCGAGAATATAAAAAATGTAGGCTATTTGGCTGAAATAGAAGTTTGGGGCGAAGATATGAATGAAGTTGCGCAGAAAATCTACGAAAGAATGCACATTTTAGGAATTACTACAAAGGAAATAACGTTTAGATCTCTTCCCGCAATTGTTGCTCAGAAAGTAATCAAATATATTTAAGCCAAAAACACCTATCTATTAATCATGTCTCAAGACTACGAAAGCGATTTTCTTGCTGAACTTTATAAGGACCTCCCTAAGTTTGGAAAGGCTGAAACCACAAAAAAGACACTTTCAATGTTAAAAGGCTTACCTCCTGAGCCTGCTATTTTAGATGTAGGCTGCGGCACGGGTATGTCGAGTATCGAACTCGCAAAAACGTCTGCCAAAGTAGTTGCATTAGACATTAACCAAACTTTTCTTGATATACTAAGAAATAACGCTGCGGCACAGGGTGTTGCAGATAACATCCAGACTATCAACAAGTCAATGTCTTCCATGGATTTTGAAGAAAACAGTTTTGACGTGGTATGGTCGGAAAATAGTATATTTATCGTCGGCTTTGAAAAAGCACTCAAAGAATGGCGTTTTTTTCTAAAAAAAGGTGGGTTTTTGGTAGTTTCTGTTATCGCAAAACTGAAAGACAATCCTCCAGTCGATGCAAAGAAGTACTGGGAAAAAGTATATCCATCTATTAAATCTCATGATGCAATTCTCAAAATCATCGAAAAACAGGGATACAAATTAATAAGTAGTTTTACGCTTCCAGAGTCTGATTGGTGGGATAATTGCTGTGTTCCACTAGAAAAAAAGATTCTAACTTTACGAGAAAAATATGGGGACAAATTCAAGAGAGAACTAGATATGAACCAAAACGAAATAGATTATTTCAGAAAATATGGTTTTAAATACTACGGGATTGTTTTCTACATAATGCAAAATTAGTTGACCGACAAAAAACTCTAAGACAAATTTGTTTTTTGCATGATATAAAAAATGGATCGGAAAGCCTTAGGATTTTTTTTATATGCGTCAATTTCATTTTGATAGCTTTTAACTACCTCAGGTACCTTTGGATCGTCTTTATGTTTGTTACGAACCTCATTTATTCGTTTTTCTAAGGGGTCATAATACTCAGTCCACCACGCATCATCAGGTAAGTGAAAATGATTTATGAGTACATAGCCATATTTTGGAATAATTCTTAGTTTTCTTTCCTTATTTTGCAGATCATCATGAGCCACAATGAAACCCTTAATCTTAAGCAGTCTTCTCCATTCCTTTAACGCCCTTTCAAAGCCGATAGGAGCGAGTGCGCCTTCTGCCCATATTATATCAAAGCTCTCACTTTCAAAATCAAGTTCAAATAATGAACAATTTATAGTTTTAACACGGCTAGATAAACCCAATTTTCTTGCCTTCTCCCTTAATTCATCCAAAGCACTTTGATCAATATCTATTCCAATTATCTCACCATTGCTTAATCTTGCCAATTCTAAAGTTGGAATTCCCGAACCACAGCCAATATCAAGAATTCGGGGGTTATTTATCTTTGGTAGCATTTCAAACGCTTTCTTTGTGTATTTGAGAAATGTTATTCGAAGTTGATCTGCATTTATCTCATTTTCTATCTCTTTTGACATTTTCTTTCCTCTTCCAATCATCATTAAATTGATTTTTTTAGTTTTTCAACTATAAAGATGATCTTGTAAACTTCAACACAACTGAAGTTTCCACCTGTCTATCTGAAATATTCCAATATTTACGAAGAAGCCTATCCTTTTCTTTAGGTGTCACTAACTTGAATCCATATTTCTTATAGAATTGAATTGCCCACGTTGCGTCCTCCCAAGTTCCTACTAAAACTTCAGGCGTCTTCGCCAAACTCATCAAATATACGAGAAGTTTTCTGCCAATTCCTCGCCTTTGGTGTTTTGTAAGTACGTAAGCATGTCTAATCAAAGTAGTATCTTTAACGGGTTGAAACCCCATTACACCAATCAGGATATCTTCTTCTTGCCAGCCAAAAAATCTCACTCCAGCTTCTAATTCTTCTTTCAGTTCATCCATTGGCATATATGGTTCTTTCCAACAATCTGCAGGGATTTTTCCTTTGTACGCCTGTGTTGCATCATTTATAATTCTAAAAATGGTATTGCGATCAGAAGAAGCGAGTCTGCGAATCATTTTAATCCCTTGCAAACCTACGATACTAGAAAAATAAAAATATTTGGATGCACGTGGAAATAAATTCACGTGTCTCAAATCAATTGGGATATAAGCGAAGGACTGTAAGCGCAAAACTCAAAACTCGGTACAAATCCACTTTCTTCAGGGTTCGTTGATGTGAATAAACTGATATAGATTCTCTGGTTCTCAGTTATATCAAAACGATAATATTGGGCCTCCCCACCCTCATATAGGTCACCATAGATCGCCCAAGACTTGGCAGGGTCAGGGATGACGGTTGCTGTAGTTAGGCTTTCATTGTCTCCTGGTCCAAAAGGTACATGAGCGAACACCAATGGTGTCAAAAGAAGCCAAGGCAGAATTGCGATTAAAATCAAAAATTTCCGGTGGTTCATATGATCAACCCCGAAAGTCCTAAATCAGAAGAAGACGAAACTTATATTTAAGGGATTGTTTTTATGCAACCCTTGCTAGGCTCAAAGCATCGAAGCCTATAACGTAAGCCTTAATAAGAAACATACTGCATTGAAACATGATAATTGTGTCAAAAGGTTGTGATTGAATGTGTCTGGCGATTCCGGCAGAAATTCTTGAAATAAATGGGGATGAGGCGACAGCTGATTTTGGTGGTGTAAGACGAAAGATAATCACTACATTGATTGAAGACATTAAAGTGGGAGATTACGTCATAGTACACACTGGATACGCTATAAGTAAGCTTACTAAAAAAGAGGCAGTAGAAAGTTTAGAGTTATGGGATGAGGTTTTCGAGATCATTAATAAAGATCTGAATAAATAAGGCCTAAATGTGTAAGTTTATGAGAAAACTGTTAAGATCATTAAACCTTTGGATAGTTTTGATTACTGTTTTATCAATTCTTCTAATTGTTAATTATGTCTATTGGCACATTCCAGCAACTTTTAGACCATTTAATTTTCCTGAACCCACAAGATTTTGGAATGTGTTGATTCCTTTCTATGATATCATTTGGTACTGGATAGTGGCAGGGATATTGCTCTGCTTAATTCTTATTTTTGCCGTGCATTATCAGATTTACGAAAGAAAGGAGTTAAGTACTGAAAAGGAGATTTAAATAATTTTATAATTTTGCAGCGAAAACTCATTGTTAACTTCGATTTTAACGACAGTTATTTCTTTTAACTCAATTGGTATCAGCAGAAGAAGTTAACTCTTCTGCCTTGTTATAATATTCAACTGCTTTTTCGTTATCATGTAATGTATCATAAACAAGTCCTAGATTATACCACGCTATGGCTAGTTTGGGATTAATTCTCACAGCTTGTTGAAAACACTCAATTGCTTTTTCAAGTTGGTCTAACTTATAGTACGACCATCCCATGAATAACCATGCATCGGCGAATTCATCGATCTCAATTGCTCTCTGATAGCAATCTATTGCTTTATTATATTCACCTAGCCGTCCGTAAGTTTTTCCCAAAAAATACCATACTGCAGAGGATTCTGGATCAGATTCTATTGCCTTTTCGTATTCTTTTATGGCTTGGTGATATTGGCTTTTCTTAAAATATTCATGTCCTTTTTCCAAATTCTCTTCTACTGACATCCTTGAGGCCTTCCTCACAAAAATCATTAAACAATTTAAGGACGAAAAAGTTGGCTTTAATAATTTTGTTTCAGACATATCAGATCGAGATGAGTTCGTTTTGATAGAATTCCTATTTGTTGTATACAGTAGTATATTACCGTGTACTATTATTTTCTCTGTAGATTTTGGAACGTTTTCAAAATGGACGATTAATTAGAATATTTTGACACTCTTTTCGCCTAATTTATGAGGCAATTTGCACAAATTTAAATGATTAATATAGCATATTTTTCAATGAAGTTGTCTCATTGAAGAGGGGCATGAACTATGCATAGACTAAACGAACTTACTAATTTACTTCCTAAACTAACCTTATTCTCATTTAAACCAGGAGAGGAATCAAAGGAAAATCCAAGAGCATGGAGAATTTGGGATTATACTAAAAAGTATGCCGATGTCACTATGGGCGACATTCTCAAGAGAGAAGACCATGCACTTTTTGGACCCAATCATTTTCATTCAGACCCACACGCACATTTTATGGCCGAAAATATGTCCTTAACAACCATTGAAAGTAATATCAAGTCAAATGTGATAGAAACATCAGAACCTCAAATTACCTCGATGTTAAAGGAATATCGAGGGCTATTTCAGAGGCTATTATATCTTAGGTCACTACCAGATGTTGATCTAAAAATATTAGCTCAAGAGGGTCAGATTTTGAATCAAATCGATGAATTAAATGGAGAATTTAGTAAAATACAGATGAAATATGAAGGTGATCTTCCTGAAGATATTCAGATCCTAGAACCCATAGGAGAAAAAGCAGCGTGGTTGCATTTAAATAACTATGTTTTACTACTTGCCTCTAGGCATGAAACTATCGGATACAGTTTAAATACCTTAGGGGAGGTATTTAATGAATCTGGACAAGAATTTCCTACATTTTCAGCCTCCTTGAGGGTTGATAATGCGATTTCAGTAAGTCAAATTACTAAAGAAATGATAGAAAAGGGAATGTTAGATCCTGAAATATCTAAAACTGAAGCAATTAGTTTTCTGTCAGACTTAAGTGAAGTTCTAACGAGACTAACTAACAGCCCGGTCGATAGGTTTTACCTCCACGATTTGTTTGGCAAAAGTACTTTCAGACATTCACAACGCTTTAAGAAAGCAAATGACGTCTCCTATATAGTGGTTGGTGAGAAAATCTGTAAGGATCGCCTCTCTTTGTAAACAAGTTTTAGAACCATTTAAGATTTTATGGACTATAAAAGAAGAAATGATAATCAGTGCCGATATCTTCCTCAAATAACAGCTGAAGCGATCTAATTCCAAAACTTGTATATTCATCCAAGTGCTCTTGGACATAGAAATGTGGATGTCGTCGTAAGTATTCATTTGTCTCTTTATTAATTATTAAACTAATTTTATCTCGTTCGAGACCCTGAAATAGCATTAGAGGAATAACCAAAGTGCAACCATATGAGACTTTCATTTTCTCAGTGGTTGGTTTAGTTAATTCTCTTGTGGAGTCCAATATGATAGTTGAAACGCTGTTGGGCAGTTCAGATTCGATAATCCCTTTTTTTATAGCGCATGCTTTTTCGAGGTTACCTGTTTCAATCTCTTGTATAAGTTCAGTTAAAGAAATTCGTAAAGTTTCTGTTTCCTTTTCCTTTCGTATCTCTAATATCTGATTATTTTCAAGTTTAATGTGTGGCTTGGCAAGTTCAAAATTCAATATTGTAGAAATTTCCTTTTCAATTCCGGCGTCTATTAGTTCTTTGCACGTTTTATCTTCTTTTACGATTTTCAAATATTCACGGATGGTTTCTACTTCTTTAAGATTTGCGAAAAATAGTGGATTAAGGTCTTGCGCCTCTTCGAAACAGCTAATCACAGGAAAGACATTATTGTTCTTTCGCAAAAAACAAGCATCGTAAATCAAAGGAGCTCTATGTATGGTCCGAAAAGATAATTCTTTCTCATCTTCCGGAACGAGCATAAAAAACTTCTCAAATTCTTCTTCATTTCGTTCGAAAAGTGCTTTGACGATATCAAAAAACTTCACCCTATCCTTGAAAGGATCGTCCGAATAAGCATCATGTAAATCTTTAAGAGAATATTGGCGATTTATGACCGTAGGTGCAAGCTTCTCATAAAACTTCAACATCGCTTCATATTTTTCCAATGCACCGATCTTTGTATCATTTATTCCATAAAGTTCGCTTGCATACCGGGCTATCGATTCACTTCGACTCGTAATAGTAAAAGCAGCGTTTTCAAGTGCTGAGAGATAAGGATATTCCGAGAATTCCTCCTCGATCATTCTTGTGTATAATTTATCAAGATATCCCTCTGCTTTTGTTTCATTGTCAACTAGAAATAAAAATAACTCATTTTCAAATAGTATGCTACGTTTATAAGCAAAATCGAAATTTAGGTGAGGTGATGATAGCAATACCTTGTCGAAAAGCAATATCTCAGTTAATAATTGATTTTCAATAGTAGGTATATGTTTATCCATAATCACTCCTTTTCTGGACGCCTCAGAAAGTGAAAGCAAATTTTCCGCTCCTGCTATAGAGAACAAATTTTAGAAACAAAACTCATTCTCTAATTATATTGTCGACTAACCTATCAATGAGCATATCACGTTGTTGGTCGTTAAAAAAATCGATTCCTGTGTAGCTTTTAAAAACATCTGCTCTTAATAATGCAACTTGTCCTGCTGCAATTATTTGATGAATCTTAATCTTAAGTTCTTGCTCATTTTTCTTAGAACCATAGATTTCCTGAATAGCAGTTAAATACGCCTTATTGGTCTGCATACTGTTATCTTCTTCTTTGCCACCAGAAAGTAAATCATAAATGATCGAAACTCTTGATATTCTTGGATACTTGGCAAGGAAAGATGCAGTGTCCCTAAGCATAGTTTTTAGCTTGTTAACGGGATCTCCAGTCAGACTATTATACCTATCATACCAAGTACTTATGCGATCCCCAATAAGAACTTCTACGGATTGATTGATTAGATTTTCTTTTGTTTGAAAGTGATAATTAAGTGCGCTTAACGCGACGTTTGCCCGCTCTGCTATAAGGCGCATTGTGACTCCTTCAAGATCTTTTTCCCTTAGAAGGGAAATGGTGGCTTTCATAATCCTTTGTTTTGTATCTAAATTGTCGTTTTTCATGATTTATCACCATTCTTTTCCTTGTTTGATCGAAGAGAGATAAATCGTGAGTTATATTATGCCACTTAATACAACCCACGTTTAATAAAGGTAGATCAGAAATTCGCCAGCTCATATGGCTTATGCCAGACGCGATGCTCGTTCTAATCGCTGCCCGCCGTTGGTCACAGCGACCGCTGCAACGATGATCCACAGCGCGGCGGTCAATACAAGGTACCAGGTAATGAGGGGCACACTTGGTATCGCCTGAGGCATGAAAATCATGGCCACGCTGGCTGTTAAACTCGCGTGCATGAGCATCGCTACGAGCAGGCTTCCGGTACGGTCGTAGACCCAAACCATGAGCACCCTGTAGGCCGGCAGTACCCCTACATAGAAGAATATTGCTACTTGAAAGCGTTCCACTGGCATAAGTAAGTGCCATGCTCCCCACAGGAAGCCCATGATGAGCCCAGTAGTAAGCAAACCATAACGCAGCCTCATCTCGGGCACGGCAAACCCCGTCCAGCCTAATTCCTCAAAGAAGCCGGCCGCCAGCCCCACTGCGATACCGATCAGCAGAAAGGTAGTTTTGTCGTCCGTAGTGAATATGCCGGGGAGAAATACCGGAGAGGTTGGCAAAAGCGCGAAGAGTGTCGCCATCGCCAAGAACGGAGATGTCAGGAGCGCTACCACATACCAGCGAGCGCCCATCCGCCACCTGATCAACCGGGATAAAAACTCGCGAAGACCCGCCTTTCCATAAATGAGGCCGGTCAACAGGAGGCCTGCTACGGGGGGGCCGGCGAGCATTGCCAGGAGCACTATGTAGAACAGCATCTCGAATTGCTCCGGGGTGCCCGAAATCCCGCCAGGACCGACCAGGATGAGTACGCCGCCCCATGAGATAGCAAACGCCAGAATAAAGAAGGTCAATAGTGAATGGCGTTTAACGAATTCTTTTATGTTCATTATCATATCCTCGAAACAGTATATTGAACAATGTTCTGAACAAAGTATAGGACGATGTACTATTTATGCTTTTCGTAGTCAAAGAGTTTTAATGTCAACGGAAATATCAGACAAATTGAAAAACAAAAATGGCAATTAAAAAAATAAAATGTGGGAGCAAATAATTTCCGAATACAACGGCAAGACCCTTTAGAGTTTTTAGAAAAAGCAATGCGCCAAATCTGACTTACCTTATATCAAGGGTTTGAAGAATGTTTTTCTCCAGATCGTATACTCTGACAAGATGATTGTTTGTATCTGTGAGATATAACATGTTATCAAATAACTCAACATCGGATGGCTCATATAAGCCGAGTTTATCACAGTCAGGGTCATCTACCCTACAAACGGTTTTCATTCCAGGTTTTCCTATAAGACTAGAAACCTGCTTTGTCATTAAGTCGATTACTCGAATTGCCGAATTGTAGGTATCAGCAACATAAATCTTGTTGACGGTTGCAAAGATGCCTAGAGGATGTTGAAATAGTGCCTGGTTTACAGGACCATCCTGATGTCCAAATACAAATAATCCTTGACCAACTATTGTTTTAACCTGCATTCGTTCAAGATCTACCTCTCTAATCGCAGAAACCTCACTATCTGCAAAGTACAATTTATTACCGTATATCGATAACCCACTTGGCTGGGCAAGCTGTGCTTCAAGATTTTCTCCATCAACTATATTCTCGCGTCCATTTCCCGCAAATCGTCTAACCATTTCAGTTTCTACATTGTACACCCAAATTTGGTGATTACCTGCCATTGCTATGAAAATTAGGTCGTCTTTAGCTGCTAGATCCCACGGAGAAGAAATAGCGACGTCTTTGCCTTTCCCACCTTCTGAAAGCCATGGGCCTTGTTCACCAGTACCTACAAGTGTAATTACCTTTCTGTTGGTCAGATCTATTTTTCGCAGTGCGTGGTTCTCAGTATCCGCGACATAGATATCTCCATCCTTCCAGAGTACACCTTGTGGTCTAAAGAAAGTCGCAGTCTCGAAATCACCATCTGAGAATCCAATCTCTCCGTTGCCGATGATCTGTTCAATTTTCCCTGAAAGATTGGTCACAAGAATTCTATTGTGATTAGAATCGCTTAAGGCAATTTTACCATCCTCTGATATGGAAATTTTTCCAGGAAAAGCGAGTGTTGATGTAATCTCAACAGGTTTATATTTAATTTCAAAAGGCTTTTTTGCAAGGGTACCCTTCTTAGCAGATTCCTCCAAGAGAGTATCGATTACGTCCTCCAGTACCTCTTTTTGAGGTTCGCCAGATCTCCTGAAAAAGATATCACCTTTTGGGTCTATAATGACGATTGTAGGCCATGCATTCACACCATAACTCCTCCAGATAGTCATTTCTTCATCCGTAACGACTGGGTGATGTATCTCATAGCGTGCGACAGCCTGTTCTATGTTTTGTGTAAGTTGTTCATTTTCGAACTTAGCAGAATGTACCCCAATGAACACAACGGGCGTCCCTTCATATTTTTTCTCAAGTTCTGCAAGGACTGGGAGCGCATGCATACAATTAATGCAACAATAGTTCCAGAAATCCAGAACAACAACGTGTCCTTTAAGTTTTTCAAGAGACAACTCCTCTTCTGTATTTAGCCAATCGAAAAACAAAGGAAATTCTGGTGCCTTCATTTTAGTAAAGTTTTGATCAAATAAAAAACTCATTTCCTTTTCCTCCATTCACACTTCTATTAATTTTATCTCAACTCTAAGTTTTTAAACTTATCATAAGGGCAAATTCGTTTAGGTCTCAGAGGAAACGTGTGAACAGTTTTAAATTCTAATATCAGCCTTAGCAAAAATATTACTGCATTTAGACATACATGACTACGAAAAGAAACGCTCTTGAATCAAGTTTACTAAGTTATTGCTCTTCCTTAGACTCTTAGATTCCCTCTATTTGAGCAATGAACACTCGCAAAAATTAGCATCTACGGAATTATCCGTATTGAGATAATGACAAAACATTTATCCGAATTAGATCTTAGTTAGATTAGTAAGATGATAAAATGAGTGACACGAACGCCCATATAAAATATATTATTGACGAAAATGGCCAAAAAACAGCAGTAGTCCTCCCAATCGAGGAATATGAAGAACTCTTGGCAGATCTACATGACCTAGCTATTATTATTGAACGTCGAGATGAGATTACATTATCTTTTGAAGAAATCAAAGAGAGATTAAAGTAAGGAATTTCTGAGAATCAGCATCTTTATTAATGTTCTGAGGCTATAAAAAAGCGAAATAAACGTATCTTATAGACAAGAGCGTAAAATAATATTGTCAGACGGTGATATGGATGAGTGAGCCTGAGATCACTACCATAAGTGAGAAAGGACAAGTTATCATCCCGCAAAAACTGCGAGATATGCTTGGATTAACACCTGAGACAAAATTATTGGTTTATGGTTATGGAGACACAATAATCATGAAGAGACTTGAACTGCCGGATGTGGAACGCGAACTGGAAACTCTATGGGATGAGATAGATAAAAAATCAGCGGACAAGCGTAAGCTAACAGAAGATGAAATTCTAGAAGAGATTCAAAACTATAGAAAGGAAAAGTGAAAAAAGGCGTAGATGAATGCTCAGAGTGCTCCTGGACACAAATGTCTTAATCTCCGCCTTAATCAGTAAAGGTAAACCTAGAACACTTTTACGTCAAGCCTACAAGAATAAATTTATGCTAATTCTATCAATAGAAATCCTTAATGAATTCATAAATGTAGCTAGTCGAGAGTATTTTCAAGAATATGTAGACGAAAGGGAAATCGCTGAATTTACAAGAGCTTTAGCAAGTCTAGCACATTTCATAATAATAAAGTCAAATTTTGAGGTTATAAAAGAAGACCCGGATAACGATATTGTGTTAAGAACAGCGTATGATGGAAAAGCAGAATATATTTTGACAGGTGATAAACATCTTTTAGCCTTAAAGGAATTCAGAGAACTAAAAATTATAACAATTGGTGAAATGCTGGAACTATTACAAAACAAATGAAACTTTAAAGTTTTTTTATTTCATTTTTTTCAGTTAATATTTGAGTAGATGGTTTCAAGAGCAAATTGACGTGATTTCTGTTAATATCAATTTTAGGAAATTAAAAATAATTTTTTATAAGTTATGAATTGCATGAAAGAGGAGTTTCACGAAATTCAAAAACCAAAATAGGTAAAAGATAGTTTTTAACATTCCTTTTACAAAATATGGTTCAAAACTAACTTGAGTGGAGAAAAAATGAAGGTCACCGTCTGCCAATTAAATAACAAACCTGATTTATTTTTAAATGACTGGGAAATGCTTAAGGCACATGTTCAGTACGAAAAAAGCGATCTAGTGCTATTACCAGAAATGCCCTTCTCTGAATGGTTCGCTGCTAGACCTGAATTTGATAATGAAAAATGGCAGACTGCTATTGAAGCGCACGATGGATGGATGAAACGTCTTCACGAATTAAAATGCCCTTATGTACTTGGTACTAGACCGGTCAATGATGGCGAAAAACGTTACAATAAAGCATTCATCTGGAACGAAACAAATGGAATTTTTGAACTTCATCAAAAGCACAATGTCCCTGATCAGAAAGAGTATTGGGAAGCGTCCTGGTATGACATTGGTTCAAAAGACTATACAACTATATTATGTGGTGAAGTACGAATCGGTTTCGTGATCTGTACCGAAATCTGGTTTATGGAATACTCAAGGAGTTATTGCAAACAAGGTGCACATATTATTGTAAATCCACGCGCTACAAAAGTGATTACCAGAGATAAATGGCTTGCTGCTGGAAGAGTATCAGCAATGATCGGAGGGGCATATAATCTATCATCAAATCGTACTGGAGAAGACACTCAGAATAAAACCATTCAATTTGGAGGACAGGGTTGGATCATTGATCCTGAAGGCAATGTTTTGGGTGTAACTACTGATAAGAATCCATTTATTACGCAAGAAATCAACCTAAAATTTGCTGAAGAGTCAAAGAAAACGTATCCCAGATATGTACCTGACTAATATGCAAATATGACAGTGGAAATTCTCAACAAAAGAATTAAAAGAGCAAAACGCTTATTCGTAAGCGGAGACACGGAAAATGAAAGAATCTCAGTTAAAAAAGTTTTTGATTGACTCTTGGTATGATGAAAAAGAAGCAAAGATGCTATATGAGCAGATGGCTTTAAGTGAAACGGATTCAAAGAAAAAGAGAGTTTATCAAAGACTTGCTGAAATTGAAAACGGTCATGCTGAGTTGCTTGAGGAAGAACTCACTAAACTAGAAGTTGATACAACCAAACTAAAATTCAAGCCACGATGGAGAGCGAAATTCCTTAGTCTTTTTGGAAGAATATTTGGTCATACGTCTCTTTTAAGAAGTCTGTTGGTGGGAGAAGACGGAGCTATAGTAGGTTATGCAAAGCACGCCTCGGAAGCTATAGATAAGGGACTCAAAGAGAATCTAAGTTCCATAGCAATAGACGAAAAAAGTCATTTTTCCGTGCTCTCAGAAATGAGTGGTAAATTTGAAGATGACCCGCTTGCAGGGGAAAGGTGGCATCATGGTGGCGGTTCTATTCGTGACGCAATATTCGGCATGAATGATGGGTTATTGTCAACATTCAGTCTTGTCGCTGGCGTAAGCGGCGCTGCAGTAGGAAATGCTATAGTTTTACTTGCAGGTGTTGCAGGAGCGATTGCAGGAGCAATAAGCATGGCAGCGGGAGCATTCGTTTCAACACGTGCAGAAAAAGAGGTTATGGAAAAACATCTTCAACTGGAAGAATATGAAATAACTGCAATGCCAGAAATGGAAATGGAAGAACTTGCCCTAAGATACGAACTAAAGGGAGTTGATCCAGAACATGCTAGAGAGATGGTAAGACAAATTTTTACAGATAAAAATTTCGCTATCGATACCATGGCTCGTGAGGAGTTAGGATTCGCCCCAGAAGAGTTAGGTAACCCCCTGAAAGCGGGAATAACTTCAGGAATCTTTTTTACGTTAGGCGCTTTAATTCCAATTGTTCCTTGGATAATATTTCCGGGTATCTTGGCTTTCTATGTTTCAATAATAATGAGCCTTGGAGGCTTTTTCTTCATTGGTGTTGGCAGAACACTTGCGACCGGAAGAAATCCCTGGAAAAGTGGGTTTGAGATGTTTTTGATCGGTACAGGTGCGGCGATTATCACGTATCTCATAGGCAGCCTGGTCGGAGTAGCCATTTAAATTGATAAGAATAAAGATCATTTCTCTAACTGAAGACCAGCACGCCGCCATCCTCTCTTACCAGCTTTAAAGTCGAAAGTTTTTTCATAACCCATCTCTAAAAGCCTTTTAGCGGCCTTTGTGCTTTTCTGACAAGCATAACTAGCACAGTAAACAATAATTGTATCATCTTGTGTAATTTGTTTTTCTAAAAGAGTACCTTCATTCAGATTATCAATCGGAATATTAATTGCTCCCGGAATATGGCCCTCATTAAAACCTTTTTCCGACAAGACGTCTACAAGTTTGAAATCTTGATCATTGACCTGCATTTCAAGAAGTTCCTCAATCGAAATTAACTTTATTCTTGACAAAATATTCAACTCTTTTTTCTTCAATTTTTATCAGTAGATCAGGCATATGAATAAAGTTTGTGTTATGTGCAATTAGAACGAGTCTTACATGTTTTTTGAATCGATCAGAATATATACTTGCGCACAGCCATAAATTTAAAAAAATGGAAAGACAAAAATGCGTCTAATTTGAGTGATGACACAGGGAGGATAGAGTTTTGAGTACAGAATTTGGTATAGATTTGAATTTTCGTGTAGGAGGCGCGGCAGGACAAGGTGTACAATCTATCGGTGGTATTTTATCGAAAACTTTTGCACGCGGCGGCTATCATATCTTTACACATCAAGATTATGAATCCAGAATTCGTGGAGGACACAGTTTTTTTCACTTACGACTAAGCGACAAGCCTGTTTATGCTGCACCCAATAAAGTCAACGTGCTTATCGCCTTAGACGATCGCACGATTGAAATTCATCAAGACGTAATGATTCCAAACAGCGTTATCATTTGTGACAGAAAGCTGAGAGAGATAGACCCCGAGGTTGCACGTATCCATGATATTTTTGACGTCCCGTTAATGGATCTCGCAGTAGAAGCTGGGAACAAACTTTATGTGAACACTGTTGCAATGGGAGCCGCTTTAGGTCTGATTGAATTCGATTTCGATATTCTAGCAGGTTTAATAGTTGAGGAGTTTAAGAAAAAAGGACAAAAGATAATCAACGAAAACGTGAAAGCAGCAAGGTCAGGATATGAATTTACACAAGAAAATTACAAAGGAACTTGTTGCTATATCATTAAACCTAGAACTGCTCCAAAGACAATTATTCTGACTTCGAACGAAGCAGTTGGACTTGGTGCCCTCTTCGCGGGCTGTAAATTCGTAAGCGCATATCCCATGACGCCAAGCACTAGTATTTGGGTTACCATGAAGGCTTTAGCTCACGATGACTTTGTATTTGTGCAAACCGAAGATGAACTTGCTTCAATAAACATGGCTCTTGGGGCAGCCTACGGTGGAGTTAGAGCTATGACAACAACTTCTGGTGGAGGCTTTGCTCTTATGAATGAAGGATTCAGTTTAGCAGGTGCTACTGAAACACCGATCGTTGTAGCATTGGTAAGTAGACCAGGCCCTGCAACAGGCTTGCCTACCCGTACAGAGCAGAGCGATTTAGAATACGTACTGCATGCAGGACATGGTGAGTTTCCTAGAGTCATTTTTGCACCAAGTTGTCAAGAAGAAGCATTCAGATTGACTGTGAAAGCGTTTAACATAGCTGAAAAGTATCATGTGCCAGTAGTAATTCTTCAAGATCAACATTTGGCAGATTCTTATCGCACGGTTGACCCTACTGACTTT
>SMTZ1_10006907_pt1 | contig 17802 bp, 18 predicted proteins | sample DeeMarSWOR136_30_FD_25667 | JGI IMG/M metagenome (IMG submission 25667)
TAGAGATGACGTTCCTCATCGGCACCGACATCGGGACCCTGGGCACGAAGACCGTCGTGGTCGACGCGGAGGGCAGGGTCCGGGCGTCCGCCTTTCAGGAGTACGGCGTCCTCAACCCCCAGCCCGGCTGGGCGGAGCAGTGGCCCGGCGTCTGGGCGGAGGCCGTCTCCGCCACCATGAGAAGCGCGATTCAGAGCTCTGGAGTCGACCCCGCCGACATCGCCGGCGCCTGCATCAGCAGCCTCTACGGGGGGAGCGGGATCCCCGTCGACAGGGAGGGGGAGCCCATCAGGCCCTGCATCATCTGGGCGGACAGAAGGGCTGGGTGAGAGAGGAGATAGGCGTAGATGAATTATTCAGGGTCACGGGGAACGTCATTGACCCCTACTACGGCTACACGAAGATGCTCTGGATCAGGGAGCACGAGCCCCGGAGCTGGGAGAGGATCCACAGGCTGGTGACACCCAACGCCCACTGCATCCAGCTTCTGACGGGGGAGGAGAGCATCGACCTCTCCAGCGCCGGCAACTACAGCGGCATCTTCGACATCCACGGGCGCACCTGGTCCGAGGAGATTATGGAGGAGCTGGGGATACCCCGGGCCTTCTTCCCCGAGAAGATCGTCTCCTCGGAGGAGGTGGTAGGGGAGGTGACGTCCGAGGGCTCGAAGGCCACCGGGCTCAGGAGGGGGACCCCCGTCTGCGCGGGCGGGATTGACGCCCCAGTGAGCGCCCTCGCCGGAGGCGCCATCCTCGACGGGGACCTCGCCTCGATGCTGGGGACCTCCATGTGCAACGGCTTCATCAGCCACACCCCAAGGCTCTCCCCCAGGCTCGTCAACTTCCCCTACGTCGTGAGGGGGAGGGAGATCACCTACTCCTTCACGGGCGTCGTGACGGCGGGCTACTGCGTCAGGTGGTTCAGGGACGAGCTGGGACACGCCGAGAAGGAGAGGGCGGAGGCAGCGGGCGCGGACGCTTACGGTCTGCTGGACGAGGGAGCCGAGAAGGTGCCGCCAGGCTCCGACGGCCTCTTCTTCCTCCCCCACCTCATGGTCGGCGAGCGGGCTCCCTACTGGGACGAGCACCTGAGGGGAGGCTTCCTCGGCCTCACAGTCTCCCACACGAGGGCCCACATGTTCAGGGCCGTCCTGGAGGGCGTCGCTTACGCCATGAGGTACAGCATCGAGGCCGCGAGGGAGGCGGGGCTCCCGATCAACAGGGCGACCCTCGTCGACGGGGGGGCCAGGTCACCCCTCTGGAGGCAGATAATCGCTGACGCCACCGGCCTGGGCATGGACTACATCCCCGATGCGAAGGGGGCACCCCTGGGAGACGCCATCCTCGCAGGCCTCGGGACCGGAGTCCTGAGGGACCACGGGGTGGTCGAGGAGTGGCTCGGAGAGAAGGTGAGGACCGAGCCCGACGCGACAAGGCATCAGATCTACGACAGGCGCTACGGGCTCTACAAGCTGGCGCTGGAGCAGAACAGGGCTCTTTTCGAGAAAATGGGGGAGCTGGGAGGCTGAGCCCCCCGCTCAGCTCTTCACGGAGCTCTTGACGATCTCGACGTTTATCTCGCCGCGGGTGAACGTCGCCCCCGTCCTGGCGCAGGTGAGGGAGACCGACGCGGGCGCGAAGAGGGCCGGGTCGATCTGCGTGAAGTCGAAGTCCACCGCCTTGTAGATCTCGTAGGAGGTCTTGCCGTAGTCCTTGCAGTTGCTGCTGGGGGCCTTCTCCGCCATCTCCCTCAGGACGTCCTCAGCCTCGTCGACGACGTAGCTCGTCACGCCGCCGTAGGTCAGCGCGTCCTCGGCCCTGCCCATCGCCTTTCCATGGTCCGTGTGCACAGGCATTATCGGTGCGTAGCCGACGCCGTACTTCACCTTCTTCAGGTCGAGCCCGAGGATGTCGAGCCTGAAGAGGCCCGTCTCCACTATCCGACCCGAGATCTGCACCATCCCCGCCATAGAAGTCGTCGTCGTGAGCAGGAGGTAGACGTCACTCGGCTCCACTCCGCAGGCGTTGGCTACGAAGTGGGCGGCCGAGTCAGGAGGCTTCTTGTCCGTCTCCAGCAGGAGGACGGCCACATCGGCCTCGTCCTTGTACTCTATCTTCTGGAACACCTTCTTGGGCTTGAGGGCGAGGGCCCTCGCCGGGCCTGAGCCGTCCGCCGTGTAACCCTCGGGCTTGATCCTCCAGCCTGCGAGCTGGGCCCCGAAGAGCGCCACCGCCGGGTGGTCGGTCGAGACGACGACAGTGGGGAGCTTCAAGCCGCCGAAGTCGGCGTACCCAAGCTCGGCCTTCCCGGCGCCCCCCATGGCGATCCGGGTGGTCATGAGCCCCGCTTCGTAGCCTCCCGGCGCCTGGAGGCCCGTGTCGATCACGGTCGCTCCGGAGGGCAGCTTCTCGATGGTCACCCCGTAGTATTCGGGGTCCTCCATGAGCTCCTCTACCAGCCTGTAGGCTAGCCTGTTTATGCTTAGCAAACACTTCACCGGCATGAATACGCGCTCACGCCTTAAAGAATTGCCGAAGCCCCTGCGCCGCTTCCCGGAGCATTGCTCCATAACCCCTTTATGAAGCGTGGAAGAAGAGAGTCAGCCGGTATCCGCGTTGAGGAAGCTGGCGGCCTTCTTCCTGTGCTCTTTTCTAGTTCTCTCGCTGGGGTACGCGACCCTCCACGGCTCACTTCTGCTCATCTGCGACTGGCTGGGCCCCCTACTGGGGAGTCCCCTGACATCGGCGCTGACTGTACTCTACCTCCTCCTCGCCGACCCCCTGGAGTTCATATCCATCGCCGCCCTCTGGCTGGGCGTCGCCTTCCTGGGAGGAGTGATCATACGGAGGAGGGTGGGGGCAGCCCTCACGATGCTCCTGGTATTCATCCTGCTTCTGCCCGCCCTCGGGCTCTCGGCCTTCGAGATCCTCCAGAGGGCCTCGTCCCTGGGGCTGGAGATGAGCGGGGGCAACCCGCTGGATTTCCTCCCACCCCTCCCGGAGGGGTTGACTGTCGCCACTTTCTTCGAGGCCCCAATCGTGGGGAAGGCGCTGGAGACGGTCGTGGAGATGATAGGCGAGGGGCCTCCCGAGGAGATGGGCTTCGGACTCGTCATGCAGGTGGTGCAGCCCCTGCTGCTGGATCTGGCCCTGAAGCCCGTGATAATTCTGGTCGCCGCGCTGCTAGGTGTGGAGACCGGCAGGAAAATCGAACCCGCCTTCGCCCCATACTCCGCCTCCCTGAAGGCCTACCTCGGGGGCGAGAAGGGCCCATCAGTTGCCAACAACTCAACCCTTGTCAGGCGGGCAGCGTTGATAATCACCCTGATCCTCTTGACCGCCTCTCCCCTCGCGCACCTCGCAGGGGCCTCGGAGGACGACTTCTACTCCGAGATCCTCGTGGGACTCGTGGATGAAGGCGGTAGGGGCTACGTTGGCAGCCTCTTCGTCGACTCGGGTATGTCCCTGGGTGGAATCGACTTCCAGTCCCCCGAGGCTGAGGGGCTCCTCGCCTCCGTCGTCATCTCCCACAGAGGCGTCCTGGAGAGGCTACCCGAGCTCATGAACATGACCGGGCTCCCAGAGATCGAGGGTTTGATCGGCGTTCTGCCTCCCACGGTGATGGTCGCAATCTACTTGGACGTCCCAATCGAGCTGGCGGAGCAGAGGGCTGCCTCCTTCTCAGCGGCCTTCTCGGAGGCCCTCGACATGGATCTCCACAAGCTCATGGCGTTATCTCCCCCCATGCCGACCGAGCTGGGTGAGGAGATACCGGCGATATCCCTTGTCATCTACCAGTCGTCCAAGGACATGGAGTGGATGGCCGACGACTACCTGGGGCAGCTAACCCACCACGGCGGCCTCATAGAGGTGGTCCAGTCGGCCTCGGCCAGCGGAACGCTGATACCCGGAGGCGCCACCGAGTCGGCCGACGGTTCTGTACTGATCACAGGGCTCGTCAACCCGTTTCCCGTGATTGACCGCATCGAGGGAGCGGAACTCCCCGAGGTCGTGGAGGGCGTTGAGGTCCCGGCGATGCTCGAGGACTTCCTGGCACTCCTCAGCGGGCCCTTCGGCCTCTCGGGATCGCTCTCCTTCTGGGACTACGGGGTCGAGCCGGAGGGCGACGAGTACGGATTCGACATTCTGGAGATCCTGGGCTACGAGGGAGAGGCCTACTTCTCCGAGGACTCCGACTTCTCGTTGATGATGGTCGCGACCCCCAACGAGACCGACCCCGAGGGCGGCGCACAGGGATCGGTAACCATGGCCTTCTCTCACTCCCTAAACGAGACTGAGCTGGAGGCCCTCTACGGGAACTTCCCCTTCGGCGACTACTTGGAGCTCATGGCCCCGGGGGAGACACTGGCCTCGGAGTCCCACAAGGCCTCAGTCACAGGTATCGCCCTGCCACTGAAGGTAGAAGTATCGAAAGCGGCCTCTCCCGTCAGAGCCAGGCCTGGGGAGACTGTCCAGATCTCCGTGACGGTCACCAACCAAGACCTAAAGACCATGGAGGACGTGGTGGTGGAGGACGGTTCAACCACATCCGGATACCCGATTAGCGTAGAAGTCGTCGGCGGATCGACGGAGATGAGCTGGAGCATGATCCCGCCCGGGGAGTCCAGAACCATGTCTTATACCCTGAGGTTGGGTGAGGCGGGAGTCTATAGCCTCGGTTCCGCCCAGCTGGGCTATAGCCACTCGGAGGGCACATTCACGGGAGCCTCTGGCCGCCTCGAGGTGACAGTCTCCCGCCCCAACCCAGGCGCCTTCGCCCTCTCCAGTGTTGCCTCATGGTGGACGGGTGCTGCAGACGCCCTCAACATGGCGACGAGGGGAAGTGGATATCAGATCCTCACAGCAGTCACGCTCCTCGTCCTCGGGGCACTGCTATACCTGGAGATCATGAACGCGAGGCGCTGGATCAGAGGATAATTCAACTAAACTCATGGTTCAGGGAGACTGATAACCCGACAGTAGCCCTACATCATAATCATTATATCGGGCCCTAATTCAGCTTCTCAGGGTTAGGGCATGTCCGCCAAGACCATTCTACTGTTCATAGTTGTCCTGATGGGCGTCTCAGCCGGTGTCTTTCAGCTCAGCTACTCGACCGGCCTCGACGAGGGTTTCGAGCAGGGGTACGTGCAGGGGAACGACGTGGGCCTCACCACCGGACTCCAGGAGGGCTACGAGGACGGCTTCGACCAGGGCTTCGAAGAGGGCTATGAGGAGGGGACGGAGAACGGTCTGGAGGAGGGCTACACGGAGGGCTTCAAGGAGGGCAACAGCACAGGCTTCGACCAGGGCTATGGCAACGGCTACGATGAGGGCTACGACGAGGGGAACGAGACAGGCTTCGGCCTAGGCTTCTATGAAGGCTACGAGAACGGGAGCACTCTCGGCTTCGAGGGCGGCTACGTCGCCGGCTACAGCGTGGGCAACGAGACTGGGTACGACATCGGGTACGTGGAGGGCCTCGTCGACAGCTCCGACGTCGGCTTCGTCCTGAGGGACCCCACGTACGGCGAGGCAATCAGGTTCCTCAGGGAGGACACAACGAACGAGTTCGAGTACGTTACAGGGGAGTTCGAGTGCAGGCACTTCGCCGCCATATTCATCGAGAACGCCTTCAACCAGGGCCTCAGGTGCCTCTACGTCCAACTCGCCTTCCCAAATGGTGGTCACGCCATCGTCGCCTTCAACACCACAGACCTTGGTATGATCTACATCGAGCCCCAGAACGATGATATCGTAACCCCTGTGTTGGGGAACGTCTACTGGGACCGGGGCAAGTACCTGCCTCCAACCTACGACGACACGGTGCTCGAGATCCTTTTAATCATGTAAATGAACAACGGATCCGCCTACGGATATTCTGTTGATATAGCCAGGCTGTAGAAATCTAGATTAGTTCAACAATTTTTACGTAGTCCATGCCGCCAGAGCTGTGAAGTCTAACGGTTATTGAGGTCCCTGAGCTGAGAGTCTCAAACTTACAAGCGGGGTCATATGAGATGTATATCTTGATCGTGTTTTCTTCCCCGCTATCCAACGTCAATCCCGCATCTTCATCGAAGCTCACGCCCACTCGAACGGATGAGTTCAAGTCTGTGCTTGGGTCGAAGCTTGGATTATAACCAGTTTCATTCACAGGTATATCGTTGATGAAGCACCTGATCGTGGTTGATGCCGCTGATCCCGTGTTCTTCAGTTCGAGTGTTATCTCCCAGCAATCACAGGCAACATTTTTCTCCGACCAGGCGCTCTGGATCTCGACCTTCTCAAATTTTGTGTATTGTGATGCGATGCCGCTCATCCAATAGGCTACAGCGACAGCAACCGTGATCGCAACGGCTACCAGTATGACTGTCGCAATAACCGGGCTGACAGCGCACCTATTAGATAAAATACTCTTGTTTCTAGGCATTATCTAGATTAGCTTCAATTTGATTTTTAATGAATTATGGAGCACAAGCACTTATCCAGCGCTCATCTGTGAGGAACGTATTCATCGAGTATCCGTTCTTGCTACAGGATGACTCTGGCGTCGACTATCCTCGCGCCCTCCTCGTAGACGAGCACGGGGTTCATGTCGAGCTCCCTGATCTCGGGGCACTCCATGAGCATCCTGGAGGTCGCGAGGAGGACCTCGGCGATGGTCTCCTGGTCCGCCGGCGGCATGCCCCGGGCGCCCTCGAGAATCTTGTAAGCCTTGATCTCCCTGATCATCTCCTCGGCGTCGCTCCTCGTGATGGGGGCGAGCCTGAAGCTGACGTCCTTGAGTATCTCGACGAAGATGCCGCCGAGGCCGAACATGATGGTGGGCCCGAAGGTCGGGTCCCTCGTGGAGCCTATGATGACCTCGGTACCGTTGGGCGCCATCTCCTGGACCAGAATGCCCGTGATCTCGGCATCGGGGACGTGGGCCTTAACGTTGCTCAGGATCCTGTTGTAGCCCTCCCGGATGCCCTCGGCGTCCCCAATGTTCACGAGGACTCCGCCGGCGTCCGACTTGTGGAGGACCTGTGGAGAGACGATCTTCAGGACTATGGGGTACCCCGTCTCCTCGGCTGCCTCGACGGCCTCCTCCTCAGTCTTGGCGACGCTTATCTTGGTGACGGGCATGCCGTACAGTGCGCAGAGGGTCTTGGCCTCGTGCTCGAAGAGGAACTTCCTCTCCTCAGACGCCGCGACCCTGAAGATCTCCGAAACCGCTTCCTCCCTCATCGAGGCTCCCTCTGAGTACCTATACTGGATTCACTGATGTCTTTTAAAAATATGGGGCACGGGGTACAGATCTCTGAGGTCACTGCCTCAGGCGCTTCCTCATCCAGCCCGCAACCTGCCGGAGGACGGGGTTCGGCGTCGAGACGACTGGCACGTCCCGGGGGCCGACCTTGAGGCTGGTGCGGTACTCGGGCATCGGGGCATATATCACGCTGGCCCAGTATATCCTGCCCCTCATCCTCTCCTTGAGCAGCTCCTTCGTGTTGAAGGGGAGGGGCTGGTGGTGGAAGGCCACCCCCTCGGCCCAGTTGAGTATGACGGGCCTACCAGCCTCCATGAGGAGGGCGCAGGTGTCAGCCAGCTCCTGGAGGCCGTACTCCACCATCTCCAGTATAATCAGCTCCTCTGCCGGCTTGTACGAGATCCTCAGCAGATCGTCGTTGGTCTTGATGTTCAACGGGGCCGCAATACCTCCTTCTCCACCTCGCCGATCGACCTGTCCAAGACACGGACTATCTCGCCGATCTGCTCCCTGGTAACCACTAGGGGCGGCGCCACCTGTATGTGATCCCCCTGGAAGCCATCGACCGTGGCGTTCCCCGGGTAGACGAGCAGGCCGTTCCCCAGGCACTGCTCCGAGACCCTGCGTCCGAAATCGACCTCGGCTGGGAAGGGCTCCTTGGAGGCCCTGTCCTTCACAAACTCGACCCCAGCGAAGAGGCCGAGGCCCCTCACGTCTCCAACCGTCGGGTGCCCTCGTAGTGTTTCAAGCTCGGCTAGGAGGTACTCTCCCATCTTGGCTGATCTCTCGACGAGGTTGTGCCTCTCCATGTACTCTAAAACAGCCGCCCCGGCGGCGCAGGTAACAGGGTGGCTGCCGTAGGTGTGGCCGTGGGCGAAGGGCTCCTTGAAGGCCTCGGAGACCCTGTCCGAGACGATGACCGCACCCAGGGGTAGGTAGCCACTGGCGAGGCCCTTGGCTGTGGCTATTAGGTCAGGCTTGACTCCCCAGTGCTCTATGCCGAAGTTCTTCCCCGTCCTGCCGAGCCCGGTCATCACCTCATCGACGATCAGGAGAATGTCGTGCCTGTCACATATCTCCCTGATCACCTGGAAGTAGCCCTCAGGGGCAGGGACGGTCCCCAGCGTCGCCCCCACAACGGGCTCGGCGATGAACGCGGAGACGTACTTTGGCCCCGCCGCCTTGATCTCCCTGTCCAGGGCCCAGGCGCAGTCGAGGTCGCACCCCTCCCTCGTCTTGTTAAAGGGGCACCTGTAGCAGTAGGCTGGGGGGATGTGGGGGAAGTCTAGGAGCATCGGGGCGTACCTCCGCCTCCGGGCTATGTTCCCCGACATGGAGAGGGCCCCCAGGGTGTTGCCATGGTAGCTCTGCCACCTCGCGATGACCTTGTACCTCGTCGGCTCCCCCCTCTCCAGGTTGTACTGGCGGGCGAGCTTGGCGGCCGCCTCGTTCGCCTCGGAGCCTCCGGAGCAGAAGTAGATCCTGTCGAGGCCGGGGGGCGCGAACCCCGCCAATCGCTTTGCGCATTCGAGGACGGAGTCGGAGGTGAAGTGGGAGCTGTGGGCGAAGGAGATCTTGGCCATCTGGCGGGCGACGGCCTCCTCCACCTCCCTCACACCGTGTCCGATGGTGACGCAGATGGGGCCCGAGCTGCCGTCTATGTACCTCTTCCCGTCGGTGTCCCAGACGTAGACGCCTTCTCCTCGGGCTAGCTGGAGGAGACCCCCCCTCGACCTGGAGAAGATGTTCGCCGTGGCGGGGTCGATGAAGCTTCCCTTGGGAGCCATGGTGTTCAGATATCTAGAAGGGGTTCAGCACTTAACAATAGCGTCGACGAGTGTTCCCGAGTGCAACCTCCTGATTTCTCCGCCAACGTCGACGAGCAGAGCTCCATCCATGTCCACGTCGACTGCGACTCCCCTTATCAGTTCTCCAGTCGAGTCTATTACATCCACTTTTCTACCCAAGGTGGCTGATAGGTCCCTCCAGGATTCGAGCACCCCGTCTAGGCTCTCATCCAGTCTCTCTGACCAGACACCAATTTCACCAAGGAGCACGCTCAGCAAGCTCTCGGCGTCTACTTCGTGGCCCAACTCCTTCGAGAGGGTCGTGGTTTGGGGCAGGTCCTCAGGCAGGATGTTGTTGATGTTCAGGCCTATCCCGAGTAGGGTGTATAGGGCCTCGCCCCCCCTCCAGACCGTCTCTGCTAGAACCCCCGCGACCTTCCTCCTCCCCAATAGGATGTCATTAGGCCACTTCAGCTCGGCCCCAAGCCCAGTCAACCTACGGATCGCCTCGGCGACAGCGACACCAGCCATCAGCGGTATTAAACCAGGGCGGCTGCTCGGCCTCAAGACCGCCGTGAAGTAGAGGCCCCCAACGGAAGAGACCCAGCTCCTACCACTCCTCCCGCGCCCCGAGAACTGGGACTCGGCCAATATTACCGTCCCGATACCCCCGCGTTTATGGGCGGCCTCCCTCGCCAGGTCCTGGGTCGATGGCACCTGCCCGTATCTGATAACTTTCCAGAGCAAGCCTGATCCTTCACCGTCTGGTTCAGGAAGAATAGGAATCTCTGGGGTTGAAAAAGGATTGTGTGAAGAAAGATCTATTGGTTAAATATGGATCCTCCTCAATATAAGGCGTTTATGGAGGTTATCTATGTTTTCAGAATCAGTAAGATAGTTATCTATGTTATAATTCCCTGCTTATTTATTGATAATATTTTGTATAAATAAAAGATAAATATGTTGTGATTGATGTATATGTATCTCTAAGCAGTATCGACATCAATGAAGGCTGTCTTCTTAGTAGAATCTTCCATTCACCTCCAAACTCCAGATACAGTGGAATAGAAATATCGTTTCTTGAACGGGGCGAATAGCCTTAAATCGAATCCACACATGTAAAGGTAAGGCTGATGGGATGAGTGCCCTCTTCGGCGCCTACATAACCCTTATAGGTTCAGCGGTTGTGTTCGCCATGCTCTTGGCCGTGGCGGTGGCAGGAGGGGCCGTCGAGAGGCTCACCCGTGGAAAGGAGGGCCATGATTTGAGCGATGCTGCGAAAGGGGGAGATGAGAGGAAGGCCAAGGCAGCGGCAGTGGCCGCCGCGATCTACTGCATGGGGGCGAGGCGCTCTGCGGCTCGGGTGATCTCTCTGGGCGAGTCCCGTTGGTCTTCCGTGGCCAGGATCGAGGCGTTGAGAACGGGGTTGGATGACCGGAGATGAAGAGAAGGTTCAAGGTGACAGTCGACGGCGAGACCTATACGGTCGAGGTGGAGGAGATAGGTGGAGAGGTCACACCCACCGTAGTCGAGAGGCCCCTTCCACAGAGGAGGCCCACAACCAGGGTCACGTCAGCGAGTGCACCGACCGCTGACGCAGAGGTCGTATCCGCGCCGCTCCCGGGAGTCGTAACGGAGGTCAGAGTCTCGGTAGGCGAGGCCGTTGACGAGGGCTCCGTGCTCCTCGTCATGGAGGCCATGAAGATGGAGAACGAGATCTACTCCCCCCGAAAGGGGACGGTTTCAGCTGTACACGTCGAGGCGGGGCAGCAGGTAGCGAGGGGCGACGCGCTCCTCGTCATCTCCTAGTAGGTAATCCAGATTTGTGGCCCCTCATCGGCAACTTCTTGATGATCGGCGTCGGGCTGGCGTTCATCTACCTGGCGATATCCAGGGGCTACGAGCCCTTCCTCCTCATACCCATAGGCTTTGGGGCCATCCTAGCCAACGTGCCCTACGCGGGTTTGGCTGCTCCCCACGGAGTTCTGGACACCCTGAGGAGGAGCGGGATTGAGAACGAGCTCCTCCCGGCCCTAATGTTCGTGAGCATCGGGGCGATGTGCGACTTCACCAGCCTCATAAGGAGGCCCATGCTCCTCCTCTTCGCCGCCGCCGGCCAGCTGGGTATCTTCGTCACCCTCAACGTCTCCCTCGCCCTCGGGTTCACCCCCTTCGAGGCCAGCAGCATTGGCATAATAGGCGCCATGGACGGGCCCACGGCCATCATGGTCACCCAGAGGCTGGCCCCCCACCTGCTAGGCCCTGTCTCTGTCTGCGCCTACTCTTACATGTCTCTGGTGCCCCTCCTCCAGAGGCCGCTCTCCAAGCTCCTCACGACCCCTGAGGAGCGCAGGATAAGGATGGAGTACGCCTCCGGTGAGCTGCCCCGCTCGGTCAGGGTGGCTTTCCCCATCGCCGTCTTCCTCGTCTCCAGCCTCGTTGCCCCGCAGGGCGCCCTCCTCATGGGCTGCCTCATGCTTGGCAACCTGATCAGGGAGAGCGGCGTGGCGAGGCGCCTCTCGGAGGGTGCTCAGAACGAGCTGGCGAACATCGTCACACTGCTCCTGGGCCTCTCCATAGGGGGCACCCACGCTACACATCTTCGCCCTCGGCCTCGTCGCCTTCGTCTCCGCCATCTCCTTGGGCATATTATTCGCAAAGGCGACGAACGCTCTTACAGGAGGCAAGGTCAATCCCCTGATAGGCGCCTGCGGTGTCTCGGCCTTCCCCATGGCTGCGAGGACGGCTCACGCCCTCGGCAGGGAGGAGGACCCGGACAACTGGCTCCTGCCCCAGTCCCTCGCCACGAACGTGGGAGGGCAGATAGCCTCCGTGGCAGCAGGCGGAGCCATTCTAACCTACGCCCCCCTCGTCCTCTCCCTTCTCGGGATCGCCTGATTCAGGACCTTTAAGTAATCCCGACATGAGGCCGATGACCGAGTCGATGATCCCGATGAGGGTGTACCCCAGCTCCGGGACGAACCACCTGCTCAGGACTACCACGAGCAGGGCCACCCCGAGGACGCCGTAAATGAAGCTGATCGGGTAGTGGTAGAGCTCCACCGTCGGGTTCGAGAAGAACCAGGAGAAGGGGGGGAAGCTGTACCCCGTCAGGAGGAGGGTCACGACTATACGGGAGACGTTCAGGAAGAGGAGGAGGGCGGCTGAGAATATGATGCTCAGCGCCTTCCGGGTCCACGAGCCCCCCCTCAGGGGCATAACGAGGCCCACCGCTATCGAGAAGACGTTTATCGCGGTGCACTCCCTGATTATAATCACGGACACCACCTGCCTCTCCCCCTGCAGGCTCAGGTACGGCCCCCCCTCGGCCGTGCCCCAGCTGGAGGAGAATCCCAGGGCCCCGAGGGTTCCGGATGAGAACCGAGCAGTCATGTTCTCCAGCCAGCCGCTCGGGACTAGAGTGAAGCCCCAGACGATGACGAGGAAAAGCGCCGCGTAGACTCCGACCTCGACGAGCGTGAGTCCACCGGCCTCATCCTCTCCGACCATGGGTTCGTCTCATCTCTTGTCCCCGAGATGAAAAAGGGTTGCGCAGCACCCACAGACGTGGAACCGCAGGGGTGGCAAACGTCTAAATATCATATAGCCAACATTCTGTCGGTTGCCCAAATGAGAGTGTTGCAGCTTCACTGTTCTGATTTCGGATACAAGGTCCGCAAGGAGACTCCCGTCGCCGAGAGACCCGCCATTCCGGAGGCTGAGAAGCTCGAGGATGTCCTCGTCTGCTTCATCTGCTTCGAGAAGAGGGACGAGTCCAGGGTCGGTGAGATCACCGAGAAGTTCGTCGAGAACGTCAAGGTGGATGTCTCGAGGATAGGGTGCAAGCGGGTGCTGCTCTACCCGTATGCCCACCTGTCCAAGAGCCTCGGCTCGGCCCGCCTGGCGAAGGCCTTCCTCGCTGACCTCAGGGACCGATTCTCCTCGGAGGGAGTTGAGGTCCATAAATCACCCTTCGGCTGGTACAAGGCCTTCGAGCTGAGCTGCATAGGCCACCCCCTCGCGGAGGCTTACAGGGAATACTGAGCCCCCCTGCATAGGCAGGGCCTAAGCGACTCACTTTCCGTGACATCTCCGCCCATTTCTGTGAAGAAATATATCCGCAACGTCCAAGTATAGGCGGTAGAAATGTCGGACGCCGAGATGCCATCCCACCACGGGCCCGAGGCCGCCATGGGCAGTGAATACCCGAACGAGACGATGAGGCTTCTCTTCGAGAGGGGAAGCTGCAGGGATTTCCAGCCCCGGAAGATCCCTCCAGAAGTTCTGAGGCAGGTTCTGGAGGCGGGGACCCACGCCCCCACGGGGGGCAACCTGCAGCCCTACTCAGTGATCAAGATCGAGGACGAGAGCAGCCGGCGCTGGTTCGTCGAGCAGGGAACCCAGGGGTTCTTGGGTGAGGCGCCGGTCATCCTCCTCTTCTGCATCGACTTCAGGAGGCTGGACAGGTGGGCCGAGCTTGAGGTGGCGCCCTTCACGGCAACGTGCGCCTTCCGCCACTTCTGGATCTCTTTCCAGGACACGATCATGTTCGCCCAGAACATCTGCACCGCAGCCGACGCGATGGGGCTCGGCTCCTGCTACATAGGCACCGCCCTGGAACTGTTCCAGCAGATGAGGGAGAAGTTCGAGCTCCCCAATGGGGTGTTCCCAGTGGTGCTGCTCTGCATGGGCTACCCGAAGGAGAAGGCCCTCCCCAGGAAGAAGCTCGGCGTCGAAGTCGTGGTCCACGACGAGAGAAGTACATGGGGCCGAGGGACGACCGCAGGGTCGAGATAACCGAGAAGAGGCTGGAGACTATCCGGAGGGTCTGTGCGGAAGTCCACGGCGAAGAGTTCGCGGAAAAGTGCGTCGAGAAGGTGAAGGAGAACGGCCACTTCAGCCCCGTCCAGCGCTACTTCGGGCTCCACTACAGAGCTGACGGGATGCCGACGGGCAACCTCGACTTCCTCAGGCTCATGAAGGAGTTCGGCTTCAACTGGTTCAATGAGTTCAAGCCCTCCCCCCGATAGAGCCTCTAAATTTTCTCATCTTCTACTAAGGTGAACGTGTTCAAGATCGAGAGGCCAGATTCAGCATTTTTGAGCTCCCTTGGAGGTCAAGGGGCTATTCCCCCGATGAAAGGTCAAAAATATCACCTGAGGACCAGTAGGAGCGATGATTGTATGAACCTGGAAGAGTCGCTGGAGCGCAGGATATCCTCCATACTCGGGGAGGCGAAGAGGAGGGGATTCGAGGCCGTCGTCTTCATGAACGAGGTCATAGGCCAGAACCCCTGCAACTTCGTCTACGTCTCCGGGCCCTGGGGCCTCGGTGACGAGCACAACACCCTGGTCTTCGATGTGAACGGGGGCTCCGCCGTCGTGCTCCCCCACTGGGGCGCGAAGAGGATGGAGGAGAGCGGGCGCTACGACAGGGTATTCGCCATAAAGCAGGAGAAGGGCCACCACCTGAGGGCCACGAGGGAGGCGCTAAAGGGATACGACCTGGATAAGGTTTGCTTCGACCTTTCCACCCTGAGTTGGCAGATGGCCCACCGCCTTGAGGAGACCCTGGGCATCAGCCTCACCCCGGAGAAGGACATATCAGACCACGTCTTCAGATTGAGGACGATAAAGGACGAGTTCGAGATCCAGGAGATTAAGAGAGCGATATGCATCACGGAGGAGGCAGTCATGGAGATGGTGGCGGCCTCCAAGCCCGGGGTCCACACTTGGTACCTCAAGAAGCGCCTCGACGCTGCGATGATCGAGAAGGGGGCAATAGAGTTCAGCTTCTGGTCGAATGTGGGCTTCGGCAACGGCCCTAGGAGACAAGCGAGGACGGTGAAGCACGGCGACATCCTCCTCACAGACGTGGGCTGCAGGGTCGACACTGGCTACTGCTCCGACATGGGGAGGACCTGGCCCATGGCCCTCACACCAGACGTCAAGGACTATCTGGACAGAATGATCTCAGCCCACGCCGCCTCCTTCAAGAACATCAGGGCAGGCACCACGGGCAACGAGGTGCTGAGGAGGGCGAGCGAGATCAACCAGGAGCACGGCCTGGAGCCGCTGGTCCGCTGCGGCCACCAGATCGGCCTCGACGTCCATGACTACACGATGCCCTTCGCCCCCAGCTTCGGCCCCATAGATACCGACAACCAGCCCCTGAGGCCCGGGATGACGCTAACCTTCGAGCCCCAGCACGAGGACGCCAGGCTCGGCTTCAGGAGCCACATGGAGGACATCGTCCTGGTAACCGAGGGGGACCCAGTCCTACTGAACTCCCTGCCCTGGGACCTCACCTGGTAGTCCCAGTCCCCACTATTTTCCTCTAATTCTCAGAATCGGAACCTATGAAATCGAACTGCTTAGAGAACTAGTTGATGACTATCGTCTCTAAATCGAAGTACCTCTTCGCAAGAAACCTGATCTTCTTGATGTTCTGGCCGTTCTTGCCGATGGCGATGCCCTTGTCCTTGGTCTCCACGGTCACCATCGCTATCCTGTCCCCGCCGACCCTGTCGACGAGCCTGATCTCCTTGACCCTGGCGGGCTTGAGGGCGTTCCTGATGAACTTCTCGGCGTCCTCGATGTACTCGAAGATCTCCACCTGCTTGTTGGTCATCCGGCGGAAACGCTTGATCTTCTCCCCTCCCCGGCCGACGGCGAGGCCGACCTCGCCTTTCTTCACGGCGAAGATGACTGTGTCCTCCTCCTCGTCGACGATGCAGTCGACGATGGTGGCGCCGGTCATGTTCTCGAGGAGGGAGATGTACTTCATCTCGTTCTCCGTTATCTTGATGTTGCTAAGCATCTTCCGCCTTCACCAAATCGAGTATCTTTGAGTCGCCCGGGTCATTTATAACGATTGCTGAGACCGCGAAGGGTTTCCCGCAGAGGATGCCCAGGTCGACGCTGTCCTTCGAGTGGACCAGAACCGGGATGCCCGAGAGCTTCCCGTAGGTCTCCACCCTCTCCCTGATCTCCTCGGGGCTGTTGCTTGACATAATAGCCATCTTTGCACGCCCGCGGCGCAACTCCCTCATCACCACCTTCGAGCCCAAATGGACCCTGCCGGTGTTGATGGCCATCCTCAGCTCGCGGTCAACGCTACTCGTCTTCCTTCCCTCCCATGGTCATGAACAGGTCGACGCTCCCAGTGCCCAGGGGCATCGACTGGCCGACAATGATGTTCTCGATCACACCTTTAAGGGGATCGGTCTCTCCCTTCATCGCCGCCTTCACCAGGTGCTGTATCGTGAGCTCGAACGCGGCCCTCGCCAGGACGCTGCTCTTCTCGCCGCTTATGCCGTGGCGGCCTATCTGCTGTATCTCTCCCGTGTTGGTCATGATGTCTGAGACGAGCATGACGTGCCTCACGTCGACGTCGAGGCCCTGCTCCTCGAGGACGGCGTGGGCCTCCTTGATGAGCGCGTTTCTGGCGGCCTCTATGCCGAGGATCTTGGAGATCTCGTGGATGTCGTTGGTCGTAGTCCTCGTGGGTTCGACGCCATCTATTGCGAGCACGCCCTCAAGGTTTGAGCCGTCGGTGCGTATCACCCACTCACGGTTCTCGTAGGTGGTTAGCACCCTCTTGATCTCGGGGATGCCCTTTATCCGGGCCTCAGTTATCTGATTTATGAGCTTCTCAGGGTCTTTCGTCTTCGCCTCGGAGAGGGCTATCAGGTAGATGTAGTCGTCGGCCTTCTCGTACTTCATCGGAAAGGCGCCCTCAACGTCCTTCGAGGTGACCCCCAGGGTCGCCATTCTCTCCGGGGACAGTACGACCCTCACGGCGTCCTCCCTCAGGTCGACGTTCACCTTCTCGATCACGTCGTCGATGACCGTGTATGTGAGCTTCTCCGCGACCTCCCTCGCCTTCGCCTCGCTCCTCCTGTGGCTTGAGTCCAGGTAGATGGTCATCACGGGCGTCGAGGGCGACCTCCTAGCGTCGACGAGCTCTATCAGCCGGGGCAGGCCGAGGGTTACGTTCAGCTCGGCTACACCGGCGTAGTGGAAGGTCCTGAGCGTCATCTGGGTTCCGGGCTCCCCGATGGACTGGGCGGCGACCGTGCCTACGGCCTCCCCCGGCTCCACCAGGCTGAAGTCGTAGTGCCTGAGCACCGAACTGACGACCCTGTCGACCCCTTCCTCGGTCAACCCGGAGTCCTTGAGCCTCTTCAAGAGTTCCTCCTTGAGGCCCAGGGGTAGGGCGTCACCCACTTCGTCGAGCCTCTTGCTCATGAAATCCTCCGTGGCTGGAGTCCCCGCTGCCACTGCGATCTTGACGCGCTCGATCAGCGTCTCGATGTTCACTGCCTTTCCGTGATCGCTCTTGGCGGGGTCTATGCCGTCCTCCCCGTAGGTGAACTGGATGATGTCCCCGTTGGAGTCACGGACAGTGCCGTCGTACTCGACCCTCAGGTGCTCCAGGGCGTTGATGAGCCGGCGCTGCATGTAGCCGCTCTGCTGGGTGCGGACGGCCGTGTCGACGAGGCCCTCCCTACCGCCCATGGAGTGGAAGAAGAACTCGATGGGAGTGAGGCCGTCTCTGTAGCAGTTGTATACGAATCCCCTGGCCTCGGGCTTCGGGTCTCGCTCCCTGAAGTGGGGGAGCGTCCTGTTCATGTAGCCCCTCATGATGCGCTTCCCGCGGATAGCCTGCTGGCCGACGGAGCCCATCATCTGGCCGATGTTCAGGCTTGAGCCTCTGGCGCCGCTCCTCGTCATGATGATGCCGGCGTTCGTCATCTCCA
>SMTZ1_10002698_pt1 | contig 17800 bp, 17 predicted proteins | sample DeeMarSWOR136_30_FD_25667 | JGI IMG/M metagenome (IMG submission 25667)
GATGATGTTACGAAAACTACACTAGCAAGGTATTTTTATGTAGATTTAGAATTCAATGAAACGGTCTATAAGCGTATCAAAGATCGATTTGATAAAAGAGGTATACCAATGCCGGAGGAGAACAGAGTGCAGGCAATGATCCCTTGTACGGCGGATCTCATGCTGAATACGGTCGGATCTGCTCCAGGCTTGATTTTCAGGTCGAAAAAGAAATTGATATTTGTGATGCCGGGAGTACCACACGAGATGCGAGAGATGCTTAATAAATCGGTCATACCAATACTTATGCAAGAGTGTGTAGATTGTCAAATCTCGGTACATATATTTCGTACTACTGGCATCGCTGAGTCGGTGATTTATCAAAAAATAAAAAAAGATTTACAGCAATTTTCTGAATATGAAGTTGCTTTTCTCCCAAAGGTGACCGGGGTTGATCTGCGTATTATACGAAGAGGTACTGAGAATAAAAATTCTGAAAAGTTTGAAAAATTTAAAAATATTTTGTATAATGCAATTGGCAATTACATCTATACATCTGAAAATCTGCCTCTTGAAGCGGTGTTGGGAAAATTACTTGAAAATAATAAATTAAAGATTGGAGTTGCGGAGAGTCTTACCGGTGGTCTTGTGCAGGATAGGCTAACCAATATTCCGGGGAGTTCAACCTATTTTATGGGGGGAATTGTGTCTTACAGTAATGAAGCAAAGGTTAAATTATTATCTGTCAAAAGGGATACCCTGGCAAAGAATGGAGCTGTTAGTGAAGAAGTGGCAAAGGAAATGGCTATGGGTGTACGAAGCGTTTTTCACAGTGATATAGGGGTATCGACTACTGGCATTGCTGGCCCGACAGGTGCAACTCCCCAGAAGCCAGTGGGTTTGGTTTATATTGGGCTTTCCTACGGTTCTCAAACAATTGCTCAAAAATATCAGTTTGCAGACAATCGGGAAGTCAATAAGATGCGATCTGCTCAAGCTGCTTTGGAGTTGGTGCGGAAAAGTATTTTAGGATTAGATATTTAAATCAAATATTTGTAATAGCATATGTTAAATAATTCTCTTTAATAAAATGATTATAAGATTTGATTTTACTGTAGAAGCTTTATTAATAAGGGAAAATACAAAAGATATTGTATTTGTAAAGTTAAGATTGGAATGAGTCAAAAAGTTGATAGAATATTCGTAAATGATTTCAATTTATATCGCTTTGAATTTATAAATCCATACTTTCTGGAATGAATGAATTAAATTGGTAGATTTTATACTTATGGTAAAAATCAGAACATTTATTGCTGTTACTCTCCCAGAACAGGTTTTAAATGAATTAAACAAACTTATTGAAGCCATGCGACCGTATGCTCGAGGGATAAAATGGGTGAAACCGCAATCTATACATTTGACGCTGAAATTTCTGGGAAACATCTCATCAGCAGAACTGGAAAAAGTTTATCAAGCTTTGGAGAGGATATTCCAAAGCCCACATGAGCAATTTATTCTATCAACCGGTAAGCCGGGGGTATTTCCTGGTCTGAAAAAGCCCAGAGTGTTTTGGATTGGAGTAAGTGGAAGTGGACTACTACAGTTGGAGCGTCTGCAAAATGAAGTGGAAGAAAGCTTGTATCAAGAAGGTTTTCCAAAAGAAGAGAGAAATTTCTCGCCCCATTTAACAATCGGTCGGGTCAAAGATCGGTTAGATTTACCTCTATTGACTGAAAAATTCTCTGCGTATGATTTTCCAGAGTGTGAAATTCCGGTAAGAGAGCTTCAGGTGATGAAAAGTGATTTAAAACCATCCGGAGCAGTCTATTCAGTTCAGAAAAGTTACCGTCTGAGATAAATGGTTGCGAGATAATTTTATTTATCATTAAAATATACGAGATCTAAGTAAATATATTACTGAGGAAGGGGAGCTTATGGCAAATCAAAGTGAAGAGAAACAAAAGGCCCTGGGATTGGCGATGTCTCAAATAGAACGCCAATTCGGTAAGGGCGCTATAATGAAATTAGGAGATCGGGTAAAAATTAGTGTTGATGTAATCCCGACGGGTTCTGTTTCTTTGGACTATGCATTGGGTATTTGGGGCGTACCCAGAGGAAGGGTCATTGAAATTTTCGGTCCGGAATCTTCGGGAAAGACCACCTTAGCACTACATATTATTGCAGAAGCGCAAAAGAAGGGTGGACTGGCAGCATTCGTGGATGCAGAGCATGCCATGGATCCAACTTATGCGCGGCGATTGGGAGTAGATACCATCAATCTATTGGTTTCGCAACCGGATACGGGCGAGCAAGCACTTGAGATAGTGGAGACACTCGTACGCAGTGGTGCCATAGATGTAGTGGTTATCGATTCCGTGGCGGCATTAGTACCTCGAGCGGAGTTAGAAGGGGAGATGGGAGACTCCCATATGGGTTTACAAGCCCGCTTAATGTCCCAGGCTCTACGTAAATTGACTGCTACAGTCAGCAAATCGAATACTTCGGTTATTTTCATTAACCAATTGCGCGAGAAAATCGGCATCATGTTCGGAAATCCTGAAACAACCACTGGTGGTCGAGCACTGAAATTCTATACCTCGGTTCGCATTGACATCCGGAGGGTAGCATCTATTAAAGACGGGGAAAATACTATCGGAAATCGTACGAGGGTGAAAGTTGTAAAGAACAAATTGGCCCCACCCTTTCGGGAATGCGAGTTTGATATCATGTATAATGAAGGAATATCCCATGAAGGAGATTTACTAGATCTTGCCACCCGTATGAATGTGATACAAAAAAGTGGTACCTGGTTTTCTTTCGGAGAGGAAAGATTGGGACAGGGGCGTGAAAATGTCAAAAATTTCCTTAAAGAAAATCCCAATTTCTTGCTTAAAGTTGAAACACTGGTAAAACAGCAACTTGGTATGATTGCTGATGACAAAAAGAGTGGAAATAGTAAATCATCTGAAGAACCTGTAAAAACAAGCAAATCTAAAAATAATTAAAGTATTATAGGATGCCACGCATATTCGATATGCAACTGCGTCGTGGGCGACTCGAACGGTTTCTAGTAACCCTTAGTGACCAACAACAACTGATATTAACGCCGGAAATTGTACTCAAATATAGTATTTCTCCCAACCGTGAATATACGGATGAAGAATTTGCCCAGATCCTGAATGAAGACACTCTACGTCAGGCCAAGGATCAGGCGATGCGCTTCTTAAGTCTTCGTCAGCATAGCTGCATGGAATTAGGCAAAAAATTGCGTAATAAGGGTTTTTCCTCTCATACCATCGAGCAAACCATCAAAGATTTAAAGAAAATTAAACTATTAGATGATGCCCAATTTGCCGAATTGTATATTGATAACGAAATGCAATTGCGACCAGTTGGAAAAAGACTTTTGAGACAGAAGCTGGTGCAACGGGGTGTATCAGCTGAAATTTTTGAACCGCTTCTTGATAAGTATTTCTATAAAGAAACTGAATTGAAAATTGCCCGGACCTTAATCCAAAAATTTACCAAAACACACCCGAAAGACAGGGGACAAAAATTCACAGAAAAATTAATTCGTTTTTTACAGAGCAAAGGAATAGATTGGGATCAAATTGAGCAGATATTGTATGAGCAAAAGAATGAATTATAAAACCAGAAAAACATTCCTCTGGCAAACCTCTCGCCGATATAATGCATACGTAGATCATTTGAAACAGTTATATGGATCAAGGGTACAGAAAGTTATTGTGGACGCCGGTTTTACCTGTCCCAATAGAGATGGATCGAAGGGTTACAGCGGATGCCTGTACTGCAATAATGATAGTTTCACACCGAAATATCGCCGACCTGACATGAGTATCAGAGAGCAGGTAGAAATTGGCATAGAATATGTCTCATCTCGGTATAAGGTAGATAAATTTATGGTATATTTTCAGCCATATAGCAATACCTATGCATCTTTAGAACAGCTACAAAAATTATATGAACAGGCATTGATGCACCCTCAGGTTATTGGGATTTCTATTGGTACTCGTCCGGATTGTATTGACAGAGAGAAAATTGTTTATTTAGAAGAACTGGCCAAAACATATTATGTGACGATTGAATATGGATTGGAATCACCTTATGATAGAACTTTGAAATGGATCAATAGAAAGCATGATTTCAATTGTTGGATAAAAGCAGTAGAGATGACTTCGGGCAGGGGTATTTATATCTGTACCCATATTATACTGGGATTTCCCACCGAGAATAAAAAGGAAATGTTGGAGACTGCCCGAATTATTTCTCACTTTCCTTTCGATTATTTGAAGATCCATCATCTCCAAATCGTTAATAAAACAATTCTTGCCACCAGATATAAAGAAAAACCATTTCACCTGTTTGGGTATGAGGAATATATCGATCTCCTGGTGGATTTCCTGCAATATCTCAGACCTGATATTATCATTCAGCGTCTAGTGGGGGAAACAAATCCAGAATTTCTCTTCGAACGGGATTGGGTGGTTCGGGCAGATACTGTTCAAAAACGCATCCAGCAGGAGATGGAAATAAGAGATGTATGGCAGGGTAAACTATACAATTTTAGGTAGCTGGATGCCATTGACATTTCACTCACTAAAAGAAATTTTGGTTAGAGATTTAGAAATTACACCAATTTTTTCTTGTATTTCGCTAAATCACGAATTTAATTAGTAGGACAAAGAAATTTTTTCACGAATAAATCTCAGGAGTATTTGAGATGGTAAAGAAAGAAAAATTACAGATTGAAGTTGAAGTGCCATCAAAAAAAATTCGTGTTGAGCACGTATATTGTTCAAACGGTCACAGTTTATGTGATAAAGAGAAGAAAATTCACGGATACCCAGCAATTAAGGTAAAGGTTGTTCATGGCAGCCAGGAAGGGATCATGTATCTAGATCCGGTATATGGCAGTTTCGACAATATTGAAGAAGGGATAAAATTGGCGAAGGGAGAGATTGTTGAATTTTATTGTCCTGAATGCGGAGTAAACCTGAAAGATCCTGACGAGACTTGTCAGCTTTGTGCTTCGCCAATGTTTGTTTTTCAATTGCCCGGTGGTGGTATTGTAGAAGGGTGCCTAAAAAAAGGTTGTCATTATCACAAAATGAAAATAATTGATGCAGAGCAACAGATAGCCCGGCTTTTTGAGAATGACTCGCTTGAATCGTATCTTTGAGCGAATGTTCAGTTATTATTTCTTTTTCAGAAGAATGATGATAAGCGACATTTGTGGTTTGCGAAAATAATGAGAATAAAATGCATTATTCCGACATTAAAAGAAAGTTTTATAGTAATGTAAAAATAATTTACAGTTAAATCTAGCTGTCTGATTTTTAGATTTTTGTTTCGAGGAGAATGGATGAGTATTGGAAATTTACTTTCTGAGTCATTAATTGATGATAATCTCTCTGGTGGTAACAAATATGAGGTAATTGAGAAACTCCTTGAGCTGCTGGTCAAGAATAGTAGTATTCGTGATAAGCAAACCTGTTTGAACGATTTGATCGAAAGAGAACAGTTATTAAGTACTGGCTTAGAGAATGGATTAGCCGTACCCCATGCAAAATCGTCTGCTGCAGAGAATCTAGTGGTCAGTTTTGGACTATGTCGGGAAGGACTTGATTTTGGGACCTTAGATGGAAAACCTGCTCACTGTATCTTTCTGGTTGTGTCGCCGTTAAATACTTCAGGTCCTCACATAAAAATGCTAGCACAGATTACCAGAAATTTTCGAGAATTGGAAATTGGAGAAAAATTATTGGCTGCTAAAAATAAAAAAGAGATACTTTCCATAATTCAAGATTTTAAATAACGGTAGTGAATTGGCAATCTTTCAGGAATTACAACCTCTGGTCGAATTGGTTCAGGATCAACTCCAAAAAAGTGTGAAAGATGATTTTCCCCATCACTTAAAGGATCCGATTTATTATTTCTTAGAATCTCCTGGGAAAAAAATACGACCGATCTTAACACTATTGAGTTGTGAGGCAATGGGAGGAAAGATTGAAGATGCAATGGCCGCTGCTGTGGGCATTGAGCTATTTCATGACTTTACCCTAATCCACGATGATATCATGGATAAGGATGATCTTCGTAGAGGGCGTTATACTGTTCATAAAAAATGGGGTGAGGATTACGCTATTCTAGTAGGTGATGCTTTAATTGGATTAGCCTATGAAAAAATGATGCAAAGTCCTTCACAACACTTTTCTAAGGTTTTAAGGCTCTTTAATGAGACGCTGTTGAAAGTCTGCGAAGGACAGGCTCTGGATAAAGAATTTGAAAAAAGATCCCGAATTGGCGTAGATGACTATATTGATATGATTTCGAAAAAAACTGCCTGGTTGTTTAAATTGGCCTGTCAAATTGGTGCCATTTTAGGGGGAGGTTCAGATAAAAATGTTCATCTAATGACCCAGTTCGGAAATCTCCTTGGGATTGGTTTTCAGATTCAGGATGATTTACTGGATTATATTGGAGAAGAGAATATGATGGGTAAAAAGGTGGGAAGTGATCTTAAATTGGATAAAAAAACTTATGTCACCTTAAAGTATCAGGAATATATCGAAAGGGATAAGAGTCTCAAAACCAGGTATCCTGATTCATTCACCAAATTTCAAAATATTTCGGATATTCAAAATGTGATTATAACTTTAGGAATTGCCCAGGAAACTCAGGAACTAGTAAATCAATATATAGATAATGCCCTAAGTTTAATCAAAAAAATTACTTCTCGGGACAAACAACAAAAACTATCCCGATTAGTACAGATTTTACAACAAAGAAAATATTGATATGAATGAAAATCTTATCATTACAAATTGAATACCTTCCTAATTATTTTAACATATCGTGAATTAGATTCAAGCAAAATTTGGTAACACTTTTAAAGGACCCTAAGAAAGCCGCAACATATATTGTCTGGTTCTATAGTCAGGGTAGTTTAAATAAGAGATTAACAGTTCAATTCTAATAATGTGGAATTTTGAAAACCTGTTCGGTTGTCTGTTTGAATTATACAGTCCATACTGCCCATTCCATTGACAAACATCCTGAAGGAAAGATTTTGCCGAATGAGTAGATTTCTCGGATGTGAGAATTCAGGGTAAGAAAATTCTTATACACAATGAATAAACTTGATGGTATTAGTTTGTGTTATATAATGTCTGGCAGTTTAATAAAATGGGTTATAAGTGTATTTTTGAATGTAATATGTGCTGCATCAAATTGAGCAAATCCTGTTGAATGTTTTTTGGTAGTTGATGCCATAAGTTCAAGAGTACAGCTTCGGAACCATAAGGTTGCTGAGCTTCTCTTATTTGACTTGATCGAGATAAATCCTTCCCGGTCAACAACCACTCTATAGTAGTGTCTGCAAATTTGGCAAGTCGGGATAAGATCTTTACTGGAGGTATTCTTCCTCCAAGATACAGTGAAAGTGCCGGTTGACTAATACCCATGATATTTGCTAGCTCTTTTTGGGTAAGATTTTTTTTCTTCATTATTTCGCGGATTCTGTTTTGCAAAGAAACAACTGTCATAAAAACTCCAATTAAATCTTGATATTTATATTTACAATTGTTATATTATGTATGTAATATATTCAGGAGGATTTTAAAATGCAAGTTAAAATTCAAAATTTGAAGAAAGTAAAAATACCTGAACATTATTTAATCTGGACATTTGAAAGAAAAGAGTATTTACAAAGTCTACTCCATACACTAGATAATTTACCAATAGAGATAATTAAGTTGGGAGAAGCAAATCAAGACAATGGGCCGGATTATAAAAATGCAGTCCTTAAAATAAATGGAATGGTGATGCGAGGGGATATTGAATTTCATCTTGATTGGCGTGATTGGTATCAGCATGGCCATGATTGTGATCGGAGGTATGAACAAGTTATTTTACATGTCCTCTGGAATCGACCCCAATATTTACCTAAAAAATTACATCAGCGATTTTCACATTTTATTATCTCAGATTATTTAAGTATGGATGTTGAGCAATGGTTAGAAGTGATGGAAGCTATGGAAAATCCCTCTGAAACAAAAAAGAATTATGGTTCAAGTATATGCTTAACGAAAAATAAGCTTGAAGAATTAGCCTGGAGAAGGTTTACACGGAAGTGTGATCAGCTAAAGAGCCTGGTTAAAATTCACGGGTGGGATGATACAGTATATATTGGGCTTGCAAAGGTATTAGGATATAGCAAAAATAGTGCGGCATTTTTTGAATTGGCACGGCAGCTACCGCCATCGAAACTGTATGATAAGATAATGCCACTTCAGAGATCTCCAATCATTTTCTGGATTATTCTCGCCTGGCAGGCAGGATTACTCGATAGACCCTTTCGAAATAGTGGACATTGTCCAGAACCTATGGCAATAAGAATAGTTTCTCACGTTTATCAACAATTTATTCATATATTTCCTATTCAGAGGCAGCCGCTTATTAACTGGAACTTTTCTCGCTTGAGGCCGAATAATACTCCCTATTTTAGATTAGCAGGTTATGGACAGTTATTATTTCATTATCAACAGAGATCACTTTTTAAGGAGCTTATATCTATTATTATGTCTCGCCAAGTATTACCTTCTCTTCTATCGAAAGTAGAGACACTATTATGCATTCCATTGAGTCTTGAACTTCGAAGATTGTTACAGGATCTCCTCAATTACCAAAATGTGCCCAAAAAAGTAATGGGCGAAGAAAGGTGTATGCTATTCACTTTGAACATTTTGATTCCATTGTTATATTTGTGGGCGAAATCTCATGGAAATGCCGGCTTTGCCTTTTTTCTAGAGGATATCTTTTTCCAATTTCCATCGATTGAGGACAATGGAATTTTACGAGAATATGTGCCAACTCATTTAAGAAAATATTATTGCAAAGCTTTTATGCAACAGGCTATTTTAGAGTATCATCAGCAATGTTATCAGCAGGCTAAGTAGACAATCCCAAAAATAATTTGACAAATCAGTGGCAAATGATTAAAATTTTCCAAAACAAAGGAAAGCAATGCGCTTGTATTTTGCCCCTGTGATACTCAATTTTGTTAAGATAGTTGTAGCAATTTTATGTGCCAGCCTTATTGGCTTACAAAATACAAATAATGATAAAAAAAGTAGGGTAGTAAGCTTAATTCTTGTTGCAGTTGGTGCGTGTTTTTTTATGATTGTTTCGATCACCCTTTCACCGCTGGTGCTGATTGAACCGTATAATGTGGCTGGAAATGTTATGTTAGGTATATTATTATTGGGTACTATTGTTATGATAAAAGCAAAAGCCACAATCACCGGAATTGAAAATGCCACAGTGATCTGGGTAACTGGGGCAGTTGGTCTGGCAATTGGTACGGGTATGTTTGTAGAGGGTATTCTAATTACCATATTGGCTTGCTTCCTTATTGGTTGGCTTAATAATCGAAAAAAAGTATAATTTAATGTAAACGTAAGGAGTTCTGTATGTGGTTTGAATCACCATTGTTCCTGAATGCAATTTATGCAATTGTGGGTGTTATTCTAGGAATTGCTTCAGCCATTATTACCTATCGTTTGATCAATCATTTCACACATTTTGATATTCCTAATGAGCTGGAAAAAGGGAACCTTGCAGTGGGTGTGGTCGTTTGTGGTATTTTTATAATGATTGGTCTTATCGTAGGATTGATTATTGGTATGAGTTTGAATTAAATGCAAAAACATCTTTTGAGATTGTGGAAATTGTCACCAGATTCTTTGATATATATTTTATCTTTGAATTAATGATGAGCACCCATCTCAATTTAAGCAAACAGACGAATTTTCTTTAATTATTATTCAGGAGTTTGAGGCCTTACTATTGATATGAAGTTCGGATTTTTTAAAATTTTGTTTTCTTTAGTTGGTTTTGTGCTCTTATCGAACTGCTTCCGGGTGGAATCAGATAAGGTGGTCAATATTGATGAAGACTCGCTCTTATATATTGTTAAGCATAAAATTGCCCAGAAAAAACAGTTTGAAGATTTCCAGAGAAAGGTTTTACCGTACGATTTCAGACAAAAAATTGAGGATTATTACCCGGTTATTCGAAAATATGCCAAGCGTTACGGATTTGACTGGCGTCTGGTTGTGGTTCAAATCTTAAAGGAATCCCGTTTTAAAGAGAATGCCCGCAGTCAAGTAGGAGCAATAGGTTTAATGCAAATCATGCCATCAACTGCAGTGGAAATTCGCCGGGAAATGGATATTGAATATATTGCCAATAATCCCAGAGAAAATATTGCCGCAGGTATTTATCATTTGTATAAACAATTAAAGTACTTTCCTGATGCTAAGCGGAATGACCGTACCAAGTTGGCCCTGGCTGCTTATAACTGTGGTCCTGGTAGAATATTTGATGCACAAGATATGGCTCGTTTTCTTAATCTGAATCCCCAAACCTGGGAGGCGATAAAGCAATGTTTACCGATGTTAACTGCCAAAGACTGGCGATTGCATCTAGAGATCTGGGAATTGGGCGTTCCAAAATACGGATATTTTTACGGCTTTGAACAGACAATTGATTATGTAGATGAAATTTTCAATAATTATCTAATATTCAGTAGTTTTTATAAATAATTGAGAATCAAATAGTTTATTGAATCCATATAAAAAGATAAAAAGTGAAAATTCTTAACAATGGTATTTAAATGCATTACAATGGCCAAATTTTAAAAAATTCTCTTGCATGGATATTCACTGCCTTCAGCGGAGAGGAAATCTCGAAACTTGTCCTTCGGCACAGCCTACTCTGGCAAACCAACCTGATGGATAACTGGGCCATAATCTTAATAATAATAAGTATTTATGACGGTTATATTAAGAATCCTATCTTCACCATGTAGGTCAGACAGAGGTTAGGCCAATATATATATCTAAAATTTATTGCTTGTTATGGATTATTTAGGAATTCTAATCTCGTAAATAAGATGGCTTTTTTATATGTCATAGAAAGTGAAACAGGGCGAAAAGATATGTCGAATTTAATACTAAGACTTCTGTTAATTCTTTTTTGTGTATCATTTTCCCAGGATGTTGATAGGGATAGAAGATGGGAGGATTTTAAAACTAAAACTGAAGGATATTATCATTTTCTTGAAAAAAGTGAGCTAGAAAATTTTAAATGTTCCTTTACTTCCACTTCGTATTTGAATTTCATTGAAAAATATCAGGATAGTACCTATAACTATCCCTTGAATATGATTTGGATCAAGGCTGGCAAGATATACTTTATATTGAAAGAATATCCAGTAACTGATTCTGATACTGCGAGACAGAAAATCATGCAGAATATCCAATTAACAAAAAACCAGTTTCATGGATTCTATCTTGATTTTTTAAACTTCTTAATCCTATCTCCCCTTTCAGATGTTTCAGAAAGTGTGGAATACACTTTTTCTGAAGATTCGATAAAAGTCTGTTATTCCGCTATAGATAGCTTGGGAACGGAGGTCACAAAAATCTTTCACCCCTCAGGGCAATTGTATAAGGTAGTGGTGGTTTCTCCTACCGAAAAGATATTAAACTATCCTAAATATAGGGAAGTAGATGATAAATGGTTATGTACTGGGTGGGACACCCAAATTATACAAGATGGGGAGATCCGAAGTGGTATAGCAACTCGCCTTAAATTGAATAAAATTAAAGGATTTTGGCTACCAGTCCAGGTTGATTTTATAGTTCAGACTGTTGAGAAACCAGGGGAGAAATTTTATAGCACCCTGTTTATAAAGAACTATCAATTTAACTTACCTCTTCAGGAAATTGAAAATCCCCGTGAAATAAAAAAATAAACTTGCAAAAAGTCATCCCAAAAGATTTCTATTTTTCTGAATGTTGTATTTAATGTAACTGGTAAGCATTCTCTGACAGCAGGTCTCTGGTTGAGATTTATAAAATAGATGTCAAGATTATATGTTGGTTTAATTGTTGAAAAAATAGTTCAATAAAGACTTCTTATGAATCGTTTTCTGGGGGGGAGGAAAGAATTTAGGGAAGTGAGAATCAAAAAATAAAGGACTAGCCACTCTTCCCCAGATCAGCCTGAATGAGATAAGAATTGCAATAAAGGAATACTTCATAATTTTGTATTTCGGATTTTTATTAAATATAAGCTACTTTCAACAGAATTTCCAATAGAAATACCTTATAAAGATTATGTATTAGATCGTCATAAAGCTATTCTTTCAATATAACATAAAAATTCAGGCATTTACCTTTTTGGTTATTTCAAAACTGATAGGGTGGCATATTGGTAGTCTAAAGCTTTAGTTAATACAGAAAGGAATTTTTCGCTTTCAATAAAACCTGTAATTCTTAAGTTTTTCAATTCATCGCCATTAGATTTCAAAAAAACCAGCGTTGGAACACCTTTAACGTTGAATTTATTTCTTATGTGGTCATTTCCTTTCGTTAAATCAACTTTTAACATGATGAACTTTTTGGATTTTTCTATCACCTGGGGAGCGGAAAAGGTGAATTTATCCAGTTCTTTACAGGGAATACACCAGTCAGCATAAAAATCTATCATTACCGGTTTATTTGTTTGAGATGCTTCTATTAATCTCTCTTCACTATAGGTGAACCACCGAATTTGATCGGATTTTTCCGCTAAATTTGCAGATGTGAAAATGTCATTGAACTTATGATCTAAGTAAACCTGTATCCCGTTTATACTGAAAATGAGGGCTAAAATAAAGAACATGATACCAATCACATTTCTAATGATAGGAAATAGTTTACCTGGAGTCTTGGTTGGTTCAATCCATGCCATGTAGATTCCGCCAATAAGCATAGTAAGTGCCAATGTTAGTGAGTAAGCAAGATAATTAGGAAAAAGTGGTTGCAGGAAATAAATAGCCATTCCCATGAGGACAAATCCAAAAATGTTCCTTACCCAAACCATCCATGCACCGGATCGAGGAATTTTGTTTAGACTTCCTGAAAAAATTGCTAGGAATATAAAAGGAATTCCTAAACCAATAGCCAGTGTAAAGAACATTCCAAACCCAAGTAGTATATCTCCCCTTTCACCCACAAAGGTGAGTAATGCCAAGACAAATGGGCCAATGCAGGGTGCTGCAAGAATTCCGACGGTTAGTCCCATAAATAAAGTACCCAAATACCCCTTTTTTGCACCACCGGCGAAATTGGTTAAAAAGGTGGGAACACGAATCTCATAAAGATTGAACATGTTGAGAGCCAATCCAACTAGAATAATTGCGATAACAATCAAAACGCTAGGATTCTGTAAAGCCGACCCGAATAAACTTCCAGTTAAGGAAGCGAGGACTCCTAGAATGGAATAGGTTATCGACATACCGATTACGTAAATAATAGCATGGCTTACTAAATGGCCCTTTTTCCCCTCAGCTTGACCCCCAAAATAGCTTATGGTAATTGGAATTAGAGGATAGACACAAGGTGTCAGATTTAGGGCGAGTCCTCCTAAAAAGACTAGAATGAAAGTTAAAAACCAACCCCTCTGTGAAATCTCTTGACCGATATCTAATTCTTCATTTAGTGATTCCGCTAAGCTGGTATCAGTGTATGCGTTTCGTAAGGTGAAAATAGATTGATTTGTTATATTTATTTTTTCACCCGATTTTGCAATCGGAATTTCATGGATGAAGGAAGCTTCTTCAGGAGCCAAGCAGGTATAATCATCGCATGGCTGATATCCAAGTACACCCTCCAGTAATACAATATTGCCCTCATACTCAGTTGAAATACTTATGGAGGTGAAGATATATATTTTCCCTTCATGAACAGCTAAAGGTTTTTGGGAAAAGGAAAATCGTTTAAACTCTGATCTTGGGTAATCGATCTTACCGAAATTTATGCCTTCTGCAGGTTTGAATGTTAGAGAAGTAGGAATAAGAAAATCTTCACTGGGTTTATGAGAATTAATATGATAAGGTGCTTCGATCGTTACTTCAACCGCAATCTCCAGGCTTTCTGCCGGTTTGAACTTATCTGCCGAACTGTAGATTTTGACCGACACGACCTGCTCTGATGTTCCAGAGAAGCCAGAAAGATAGGTGATAAGGAGGAATAATGCAATTTTTGTGGCGGTTCTCAATATCAACTCAATCCTTACTGTTTTTAATGAGATTTTTTATTCAAATTTTTTGTTGATAAAAAATTTATATACACTATCAATTTATGATACTTCTAAACACATTTGGTTACAAATTCTTGGAAATAATTCTAGCTGCTATTACTCTGATTCCCTTTATGAATCGGAATATTTTGATTTTAATCCATTCATAATTATAAATATTACCATTCATTAAATATTGTGCAGTAAGAATATCCAATTATTAAGTATAAGTGGTATCGTTAAAATCTGTCAATAAGTAGCTGGAAAAATGTGTCGAAATTTCTCATCTCGATAACCGAAATTAAAGGATAATCGGAAAGTAAAAAGTGATCGCCAGCCATATGGTTTCAACTCAAATTGACGATAATCGAGTTCAAGAAATAGATTACGGACGAATTCGTAGCGCAAAAACAGCCCATATGTTCTTTGATCTTTCCGGATTCCATCCAGGAATTTGGCATCCGGTGAATCCCCACTCTGATAAGGTCTATCAGGATCTCCACCTACGTTTCTCTCTTCCAAATTGGACCCATGTCGGTGTTTCTCAAAATCGGTGCCTATTTCTAGAAATTTTGAGAATCTTTTACGTAGTCTTAAAAGAAGATTATCGGAGTTAGGACCGATATAGTGACCCAACATTGTGTCAAAATGTTTATATTTATTGTAATCCTTATAAGTATGGGTGTAAACATACGGTTTAATCCGATTATATTCAACCATTAGGTCGATATCTTTCAAGGCAAATGGATTCACAATAAAAAAGCCTAATTGATAAGCAAATTTATTACCATACCAGTCAGTTCCCAGTTTTGTGGTGGTGATATCATCAATAAACCATTCCCCATATATCTTTAAACCGTCAAAAATACGCCATTCCATATCTATACCAAGTATACCATTATCCCGATCTCCATAATAGTGTTCAATTGATTTATAGAAACTGAGGGGATTTAAATACCCGAGTTGTAAGGAGCGGTCACCATAGATAACTGCTTCACTCAGTCCAAGCTGAATTCCTTTGCCTATATTAATTTCAAGTCGATTCCCTGACCAATATTGATCTATATGTGGTTGACTTTTAATATTTTCACGTGCCTCTGGAGAGATGTACTGCAAGAAGGCTGTTATGTGGGTAAACTTGAATCGCCAGTACCTAATGATAAATTTTATCTGATCGTACAGTTGAGCATTGCTCGAAAGCAGTACATTACCGGTATGCCCAATTCCCCATTGATTGTATTCTCTTCCGTAGGCAAGGTAAAAATATTTATAATCAAATGTTAAGTATGCCACATTTTCATCAAATTCAAAGTCACCATTATCTCTTCTAGTGAGATACGGCCAACCGGATTCTTCCCATACCTGATAAGGTATTTTTTCATTCTGATAACGCTGATCACTTAAATGGTTATCAGTTAGATCAAAATAGAATCCAAAATATTTTCCCAGATTTCCGTAAAAAAGTAATCCATTGCTTAGACGTGAGAGAGTATAATTTTCCCCTGTTTCCACGTCTACTTTATGCTGCTCACTATAACTTAAAATAGGATCTGCAGATATATTAAATTCTTTATATTGTAAGTGGATAAAATTTCGGTAGTTTGGGTATAGCACTTTGTTCAGTGGTTTTAAAGTCTTAGTATTAAAAATTTTATTTATTCTTGAACTCCATTGGGTATATGCATCCGGTAATCTCTTTCCTTGCAATTCTTCCTGAAATTCCAGAGTTAAATAATGGAGCTGCTGGATATCGGTGCTGGAGAATTTTTCAGGATTATCCTGAAAATAATTCCACATTGTATGAATATATTCTACTGTTTCTCGACGGGTAAAGGGACGAGATCCATTGTAAACTACATCAATATATCCCTGGATTTCCCATCTTTCGATAGCATCATATGCCCAGTGAGATAAAGGAACTCCGATATTTTGTGAAATGAGCTGTGAGCTATTAAAGGACATCACAAGGAGAATGATATTAATAATTTTGGATCGTTGCAAAATTATGCTCCGGATTAGTATTGCTCATGTTGGTAGACGGTTTTGCCATGTTTTATTACAGCTACGACATGGTTCATTCCGTAATGATAAGGAATATATTGATAATTTGGAATGTTCATTAATGTGATATCAGCTTTTTTATTGATTTCAAGGCTACCATATTCATTATTCCGGTTTATTGCCCGGGCACTGTTCAGGGTACTGGCCCAAAGAACTTCAGCCGGGAGCATTCTCATTTGGGTACAGGCAATAGAAAGAATTAAATTCATGTTTTGGGTAAAGGAACTACCAGGATTATAATCTGTAGCAAGGGCGACTGGCAATCCGACCTCAATCAACTTTCTTGCTGGGGCATATCGGTTCTTGCCCAGAAAGAAAGCAGTACCGGGTAATAGAACGGGTATGACGTTACTTTTCTTCATGGCAGAGATACCCTCATCGGAGACCATTAGAAGATGGTCAGCAGAAATTGCTTTCACTTTTACAGCAAGTTCTGCGCCCCCGGAATAAGTTAGTTCATCGGCATGAATTTTTGGTTGTAGGCCATATTCTTTTGCTGCTTCCAGAATACGTTCACTTTCTTGAATGGTAAAAACATGCTCTTCCGCAAAGACGTCACAAAATTCAGCTAAATTTTCTTCAGCCACTGCTGGAATCATTTCTTTAATAATTAAATCAATATATAATTCTCTTTTATTTTGAAATTCGTCGGGAATTTCATGGGCTCCTAAGAAGGTTGGAACAATTGTAATGGGTAAAATTTTGGATACTTTTCGCAGAATCCTTAAACTTCTCAGTTCATCTTTCAAGGAAAGGCCATATCCGCTCTTCGCCTCAATTGTAGTCGTCCCATAATATAAAAATTCCAGTATTCGATGATAAGTAATTTCAGTGAGTTCTTCAATGGATGCTTTTCGAAAATCTCTCACACTGTTTCTTATACCACCTCCCATTTGAGCTATTTCTTCATAGGATTTTCCTTTGATCCGCATTTCAAATTCGGCTTCCCGGGTTTTAAAGAATACCGGATGAGTGTGTGGATCAACATAACCTGGCAATGCCCAACAACGTTTTCCATCGATGATTTCTGAATCTACCTTATCGATATTCAATTGTGATTCTGGTATTATTTCTTTAATTGTATCTACCTCAATAATGATGGCGCAATCTTCTTGAATATGTAGTTGACCAAAGGGGAGTTGGGCTGTGGGGGTAACGATACCGCTAAGATTAGTAATTACTTTTGTTTTCATTTATTAGTTTTTTCAATGTTAAGAATGGTATCTGAGAGTTTTCGGTATGATTTTTCAAGGGATTCAGAAACAACTTTGGTATTGCTAATAATGGGCATGAAATTGGTATCTCCATCCCAGCGTGGTACAATATGGAAATGTAAGTGGTCTTCTATTCCTGCACCTGCGACACGCCCGAGATTCATGCCAATATTAAAACCGTGAGGTACCATTACCTGCTGGAGTGCTTTTACTGATAGTTGAATCAATTTAAAGAGATCGGTTTGTTCATCAAATTTCAGTTTATGAATGTCTCCGATGTGGCGTTTCGGAACAACCATGAGATGTCCATTATTATAGGGAAAACGATTCATGATAATGAAGGCGCTTTTATATCTATAGAGAATCAGATTCCGTTCATCGCATCGTTGTTTTATTCG
>SMTZ1_10002700_pt1 | contig 17798 bp, 18 predicted proteins | sample DeeMarSWOR136_30_FD_25667 | JGI IMG/M metagenome (IMG submission 25667)
ACGGCAGGAGGCTATTGTGGAGATTTACGACCTTTCAGGACGTTTGGTGAATCGGTTTAAGGACGTGAAACCTCCCGTTTTCAGGTGGGATGGGATTGCAGATAACGGGTATAGGGTTCCTTCAGGCAAGTACATAGTGAGAGTGAAGACCCCTTCGAGTGGGAGAAGTTTCATTGTCACGATTCTGTGAACGCATGAAGCCGCAAACTGAAGTCCTTTCCCCTTGAAGAAGAGGTTATTTTCGCACACCCACACTGTTTCACAGATGGAGAATGCTGAAGAGCACCACACGAAAGGGGGTGGAACAGATGTCAGCAGAAGAGAATAAGGCGATCATGCGCCACTTCTTCGAGGAAGCAGTGAACCGTGGAAACGCTTCCCTCGTCGACGAGGTTTTCTCCCCAGACTTCATCAACCATGACCCGACTCCCGGAACACGGCCAGATCGGGAGGGTGCGAAACAGTACTTAGCGGAGCTCCGTACTGCATTCCCCGACCTCCATGGTACCATCGACCAGATGATCGCAGAGGGTGACATGGTTGTCATCCACGCCTCAGCTCGCGGCACCCACCGGGGGAGTCTGTGGGGCGTACGCGCCACTGGGAAGCGGATAGAGGTCAGGTCAGTCACCATTCATCGTATGGTCGGCGGAAAAGTCGTGGAACGCTGGCACATACCGGATAGATTGAGTCTCATGCAGCAGCTCGGTGTGATATCGTCCACGCGTCCAGCCGACACGTAGACGTGCGGCTCCTTCACTCACGGACACGAAATAGCTCACGCTGCGAGGATGGCTCGCCACCCGGTAGTCTGACGCGCGTTCTTGACTCCACAATGACGTATTTGATAGAATTTCGTCGTGGAGAAACTTTTCCTGGTTGACGGTTCAGCAATCGCGTACCGCTCCTTTTTTGCCCTCCGCAAGCAGGACCTGAGAACATCCAGGGGCGAGCCCACTGGGGCAGTGTATGGATATACAAGGTTCATCATGAAGCTTCTCAAAGACTTCCAGCCAGAATTCATGGCCGTATGCTTCGACACGGCTAAGCCCACATTTCGTCATAGACGCTACCCTGAGTATAAGGCAACACGAGAAAAGGCACCCGATGAACTGAGGTCTCAGATACCCAGAATAATCGAGGTCACGAGCGCCCTTGGCATACCGATTTTTGAACTGGAGGGCTACGAAGCCGATGATGTAATTGGTACTCTTGCGAGGAAAGCAGAGGCTCACGGAATGGACGTGTACTTAGTCAGCTCCGATAAGGATTTTCTCCAGCTCGTGAACGAAAGGACGCGAGTGCTCAATCCGATGAGGACGGGTGAGGAGATCTATATCTATGATACTGAAAAGGTCAGGGAGCGTTATGGCGTCGAACCCGAAAAGGTGGTCGACGTGCTCGGCCTTGCAGGAGATGTCTCGGACAATGTTCCGGGCGTGCCAGGAATCGGAGAGAAAACGGCCACCCGGCTTATCAAGAAGTACGGTTCGGTAGAGAATCTCCTCTCGAGTGTTGACACGATCTCTAAGTCTGTTTTGAAAGAGAACCTCTCAAAATCTGCGGAAACCGCTCTTCTCTCCAAGGAACTCGTCAGCATAAGAACCGATCTTGATATCGTCCAGGACTTCGAGCAACTCACCCAGAGGGACATGGATACGCCCAGTCTCGTCAGGATCTTCAGAGACCTCGAATTTTTCTCTCTGCTCTCAGAAATCCCTCAAGAAGAGGTGGCGGTGGAGTATTCGGAGATCGAAGCGACGCAGTTACTGCCCAAGCTACTCGCAGCCAAGAAGTTCGGTTTTATCTTGAACCATGGAATAGCCGTTTCATTCAAGTCGGGAGAGATATTTCTTACGACTGAGCCTGAGGCGCTCTCGCCGGCTTTCGAATCACCTGAAGTGGAGAAAATATCATCCAATCTCAAGGAAGATATCTTTCTCTTGAAGAAGAGAGGGATTGAGCTTCACGGAAAGGTCTTTGATCTGTCACTCGCTTCCTATCTTCTCCGGCCGTCTCAAAAACTCCGCACCCTGAGACATCTTGCTTTGGAGTATTTGGATAAGAGAATGCTTCAAGACGCGGCGAACCCGGAAGAGGAGCTTTGTGCACTGGTCGGTATACACTTCCCGCTTGCAGCTGCCTTGGAAGAAGCGATCAAGAAGACGAACCTCGCCGATCTCTACTGGAAGGTTGAGGTTCCGCTGGCTCGAGTGCTCTCAGATATGGAAGAATATGGCGTACTCATAGATAATGGGCATTTTGCGAAGATGTCGGAGGCACTTGGAAAACGGCTGACTGCGCTTGCGGACGAGCTGTACTCCATAGCAGGCTTCACGTTCAATCTCAATTCCCCCTCGCAGCTTCGAAAGGTGCTCTTTGACACCCTGAACCTTCCGCGAGGCAAGAGAACCAAGACAGGCTATTCTACAGACACTGAGGTGTTAGCAAGGCTGGCTACGCAGCATCCTTTTCCGAAATTGCTCCTTGAATACCGCATGCTCTTCAAACTCAAATCCACGTATGTGGACGCCATTCCTAAATTGGCCCATCCTCAGACGGATAGAATTCACACTTCCTTCAACCAGATGGTCACGTCGACGGGTAGACTCTCTTCGAGCAATCCGAATCTGCAGAATATCCCGATGAGATCTGAGCTGGGCAAAGAGATACGCAAGGGATTCATCGCTCCTCAAGGTTCTTATATCCTCTCAGCCGACTATTCCCAGATTGAGTTGAGGATTCTTGCCCATCTCTCCGGGGACGAAAATCTCATCCGCGCATTCAAGACTGGTGAAGACATTCACACACGGACCGCAGCGTTAGTGTTCGGCGTCCCGGAGAACAAGGTCTCACCAGAACACAGGAGAAAAGCAAAGGTGGTGAATTTTGGCACAATTTACGGAATAAGTCCGTTTGGCCTCGCAAGAGAATTGGATATAACCTCCGAAGAAGCTGCCTCATTCATACGCGAATACTTCTTGGTTTTCCCAGGGGTCAAGTCCTGGATTGATCAAACCGTCGAGAAGGCAAGGGAGGATGGGTACGTGAAAACAATGCTGAACCGAATAAGATATCTGCCGGACATCGTCTCAAAGAACAGATCAAGGAGAGAATTCGCGGAACGGACAGCCATAAACACACCAATTCAGGGAACTGCTGCGGATCTCATAAAGCTCGCAATGGTCAACATTCACAACTGTCTCAGAGAAATGGAGGCGAGACTGATCCTCCAGATTCACGATGAACTCATTCTGGAGATTCCGGAAGTTGAAATCCAGGCGGCTAAAGAGATGGTTGGAAGGGAGATGGCTTCCCCTCTACCCCTCAGCATTCCGATTGTAGTTGAGGTTGGCGTAGGGAAAAGCTGGTATGAAGCCCATTAACCGATGGAGTACGATCTTGCAGTAATCGGTGGAGGACCTGCTGGCTATGTAGCAGCCCTCAAAGGAGCTCAGCTGGGTGCCAAAGTGCTGTGCGTTGAGAAGGAGAGGGTCGGGGGCACCTGTCTCAACTGGGGATGCGTTCCCACAAAGACACTTCTCTTCAATGCGAAAGTGTACCGATATTTGAATAGACTCACAGAACTTGGTCTAAGGGCAGAATCGTGCTCATTCGATTTCGATTTGATTCAGAAGAGGAAAGAGCACGTAGTGGAGAAATTCGTGAGAGGAGTCGAATACCTCCTCAAGAGACGTGAAGTCGAGGTTGTCAAAGGAGAAGCCAGAATTGATAAGAAAACCGGCCTATTCGTCCATACTGATGAGGGGGATGTTTCCTTCAGCGCACGAAAAATCATCATCAGCACAGGTTCTTCACCGACACGTCTCAGCTTCCCGGGAGCTCAATATACCATAGATTCTTCAGATGCCCTTTCGCTGAAGTCTCCACCTGCTTCAATGCTCATCATCGGAGGAGGGGCAGTCGGGATAGAGTTTGCAGTGATATTCAGTAGTTTCGGTACAAAGGTCACGATCGTAGAATTGCTCGAATCCATCCTGCCAGGGGAGGATAAAGAAATCACCCGGCTGCTCGCACGGTCTCTTCAGAAACAGGGAGTCGATGTGCACACTGATTCGACACTTATCAAGATTGAGGAGAAGGATGGGACCCTTTTTTCGACAGTTCGTTCCCCCTCTGGAGAATGGAAAATGCCAACAGAGAAGGTGCTCTGCAGCGTCGGAAGGAAGCCAAATCTCGAGGCGTGTGAAGGACTGGGACTCGAAAAGACGGATGGATTCATTAAGGTGAGTGAGGCGATGGAGACGAGTTCGCCAGGGGTGTACGCAGCAGGAGACGTGTGTGGGAAGTTTCTTCTTGCCTATACAGCGAGCAGGGAAGCGGAAATAGCCACTTCCAATGCGCTCGGTTTTCCTGCCAAGATGCAATACGGAAGTGTTCCACGACTGATCTACTCTCATCCTGAGGTTGGTGCCGTTGGCCTTGCAGAAGAGGAAGCACGAAACCAGTATGACATAGTAGTCGGCAGGTTTCCCATGGTGGGGAGTGCCAGAGCCTATGCAGAACTCGAGATGGAAGGTATAGTGAAGGTAGTGGCTGAAAAGAAGAGAGGGAGAGTCTTAGGGATTCACATTCTAGGCCCGTACGCGACCGAGCTTGCACTCTCAGCCACCATCATACTTCAACAGAAGATGGATCTCAAAGAGGCTGCCGCCATCATCTATGGCCACCCAACCTTTTCAGAGACTCTGAGAGAAGCTATCTTGGACGCAGCTGGAAACCCGCTACATAAATGAAGGATTCCGGACTTACTTCTCCTTCACTTCTTCAGCCTCTTTCTTGGCCATAAGGCTCTCTTCGTATATTTCCACCTGGTACTTCTCTCTGAGATCGTCCAGAAACTCCTCGGTCTGCTCTTTTCTCTTCTCCGTCCCAATCATCATGCGGACTCTGTTCTCGACCTCTTCATATTTCTTGTCCTTGAAGTGTTCCTCTTTGTGATCGTTGTAGTAGGCGAGCATTTCATCTTGTGTAGGCGTGGTCTCGACTCGTGAGACTTCTTGTCTCAGGTCTCCTACGAGCCACATCTCCCGTCTCTCGTCCACTCTATTTTCCACTTCCTCCGTCGCGTGGATACCTCTCCTTTTCGCTTCCAGCCAGAGGAGCTCTCTTATGACCGCAAATTCAATTGCTTCCCGTACCGATTCTATATCCGTGAGAGGTGGGATCCGCGGACCAAACCGGTCCATTACCTCCCCTACACTCCACTCCCGTCCCTCGAATCTCACAATAATCCTGCTCTTCTCCTCATCTGTCAATTCAGGAATATTCCCCCCCATCTCCCCGGTCTGAGCTTTCACTTTTTCGGTCAGCCACGTGAGCACCTCCTCATCGATAGTGATTCCAGCCTTTTCTTTCAGTTTGTCGACGAAATCCTCCGCGGCGACGGTCCTCTTTCTCATCGTAACCTGTTCCATGAGACGCGCTTTCTCTTCTTCAAAAGGTTTCCGCTCCAGCTTCACTTTCTCCTCAACTTTGATGATGTAATACAGTCGGCCAACCTTGACTACATCGCTCATCTCTTCAGCTTCGAGCGCAAATCCAGCCTGACTGAACTCATCTGGACGGTCATCCCACGATATGTACCCGAGACTCCCACCTTTCTCAGCAGATTTGGAGTCTACGCTGTGCTCCCTCGCAAGCTCGGCAAAATCAGCTCCTCCCTTGAGCTCTTCCAGAACCTTTTCTGCTTCTTCTTGCGTGTGTAGGGCGATAACTCGTGCTTTCACTTTCTCACCTAGTCTCTCCCACATCTCTCTGGCATCCTCTTCAGTCGCCTCATACTTCGCCACAATAAGGTCCTGATACATCTGCTTTATCGCGAGATCACTTCTGAGATCATCAAGTCTCTCCTTGAACTCTTCCGTCTTGTCGTCACCTCGATCTTCTGCTGCCGCGAGGAAGAGTTTATTCTCGATAATCTTGTTCAAAGCCGATTTCTTGGCTTCCAATTCTTCCTCTTCAGTCTTGAATTTGCGCGTTGGCAGTCTCTTCTCCACTTCTTCAAGAGTTACCTCAATGCGATCGACCTTCGCCACAACGGTCGGTCTTTCCCTTGCACATCCTATGACCAACACCAGAATGGACGCGGCTAGGACAATTCTCCTCATTTTGACCTCCTCTCAGTCATTGAATTCCACGATATTTCAGTCCCAGGACTGATCGAGCGCAGGAAGTACGTCAGTCCACAAGATCTTAATGTTCCGTGCACCCACACTCCGCTCTGCCACACTTCGGACATCCATCTCTGTACTTGTCGACTGCCTTCTCTACATCTACGCCACTCAGATTTGCCAGACTCACCAGCCAGGCGAGACAGTCCGCAACCTCTTCTTCCAGCGCTCTGTGATCACTCTTTCTGATGGCACGGGCGAGCTCGCCGACCTCTTCGACAAACCACTGGTACGTCCCGGAAATCCCTCGTGCACTATCCTTGCCCATATATGTCTGACGTATCAATTCCTGAAACTCCCCAATTCTCATTGCTGAGAATATAAAACTGACAATCTTTGTCAAGACTTGACTCCACGGCCCCTTTTTCTTATTGTGAGTAGCTATGCCGCATCCGATTCGGTTATGAGAGTGGCCCTCATTTTCCTTCTCTGCACTCTCTCTTCGTGCGCCTACTACAATACTTTTTACAACGCAAAGAAATTCTATTCGGAGGCACAGAGCGCGCAGAGCAACAAGGGAGAATTGCTTGATAAGTGCATAGAGAAATGCGCCAAGGTCATAGAGTATCATTCAAACTCGAGGTGGGTTGACGATGCAATTTTCCTGATGGGAAAGTGTTTCTACGAAAAGAGAAACTATTCCCGTGCCAGAACCAAATTTCAGGAGCTTCTCACCTACTTCCCGGATTCCCCTTTCAGGGACGAGACCACCCTTTATCTGGGAAGATCGTATTTAGGTGAAGGTGAGTATGCCCTAGCCATCGAGACCTTTGGCCGATTGGAGGACAGCAGATTCAGATGTGATGCCCGATTCGATATGGCAGAGGCGATGTATGTCACTGATGATTACGAGGGTGCGGTGAAGGCGTACCAGAATCTATTGGAATCGTGTCCCGGGATTTCCTATAGGGAGGTAGCACTCGAGAAACTGGCAGCATCTTTGTTGAAGATGAAAGAGTACTCCACAGGAATAGAACTCTACCAGTCGTTGTTGAAGGGCAGACTTTCGGAAGACGAGAGGCTTGAAGTTTCATTGAGAATAGCTGATGCCTATCTCGAACTGAGCGAGCCCGAGAACGCTCTCGACATCCTCCTCAAGGCCGATAGAGATATCAAGAGCGACCATGGCAAAGCGAGAATAAGGCTGAAGCTCAGTGAATCATATAGAAAGCTGGGGAGACTGGAGGAAGCCATTCACGCTCTGGGGGAAGCTTCGCAGTTGGCGCCCAAGTCTGAGACCTCCGCTTTGTCATACTATCACCTTGGAGCGATCTACGAGCAGGAATATGTTGACTTTGAAAAAGCCAAAGAGGCCTATGCGGCAGTGCTTACCGAGGACAAGGCAGTAGAGGTGTCGCAGGAAGCGGCACGTAAGGTGACGACCTTCAACACCATCGAGAAGTTGAAGTCGGACCTCCAGGACGAAAGCGCCGAAAATCCTGCAGAAACTCAGTTCTTGCTTGCTGAGCTTCTCGTCATAGAGCTGCAAAACACAGATCTCGCCATCGAAGAGTATCAAAAAGTCGCAACACAATTTGAAGATAGTGAGTATGCTCCGAAAGCAATCTACGCAATAGCCTGGATCTACAAGAACTTGAAGGCTGATCCGCAAACTGCTGACGAGTATTTCAGACGGCTGATCGAGGAGCATTCAGAGACAGAGTATGCAGATGTGGCAAGGAAGACACTTAGTGAAAAGGGTGACCTCCATTGAGAGAATGATGCTCCTCCTGGCGATCGCATACGTCTTTCTCTCCCACTCGTCTCCTGTCTTGGGTGTCGAGGAGACTACGCTGCTCCAAGAGGAGATCGTCTCAACTCTTGAAGAAAGGGGAATTTCTCGGGATTTCATAGTGATTTTTGTGTCCGCGCTGCCCATTCTCGAACTGAGAGGAGGGATTCCTCTGGCTCTCTACACCTTCGATATGACATTCATCAGAAGCTATATCCTGGCTGTCATCGGCAATCTAATACCTACCATTCCCCTGCTGCTCTTTCTCACAAGGCTAGCCAGGATTCTCCGCAGATACGAACCATTCGGAAGAATGCTCGATTGGTTCTTCAATCTTGCTCGAAAAAGAGGGGGATTGATAGAGAAGTATGAAGCTGCGGGGCTGGTGCTGTTTGTAGCCATTCCCTTGCCAGTTACAGGAGCCTGGACCGGTGCAGTAGCCTCAGTCCTCTTCGGTCTCAGATTTCACTACGCGCTGCCGAGCATCTGTCTGGGAGTGTTGACTGCAGGGCTTGTGGTTTCAGGAGCCTGCTGGCTCGGCATAAGTCTTTTTGCTTGACAAAAAAACCACATTTTCAAATATTTGCTGTAATTGGCAGGTGTGAAGCGAACAACTGTTGCAGGAAAGGAGGTGAATCGGATGTACAAGACCTTCATTCTTTTGGCTGTCTTAGTTACATTGCCGATTTCGTTCGTTCTCACAGGATGCGGTCCGAAGCTTGCGACACCGGAGACTCTAACTGAGCTCGAAGAAGCTGAGAGCGCGGCAGAGGCAGCTGAGGCTGAGTTGCAGCAACTGGAAGCTGAGTTGAAGAAGTGCGGAATGGAAACAGTAGAAAAAGAAAACAGAATTAAGAAACTTGAGGCGGAAAAAACCGGATTGCAGTCTGGTCAATAGCAGAAGAGGAGGTGTCAGAAATGAGATCCCTGTGGATTTTATCAGTTTGTGCAGTAGCACTCGCTCTCTCGCCGATACCTACTCAAGCTCAGGAACAGCTGACCGAGGAAGAGGCGATTGCACTCATAGAGGAGTATAATTCTCGGGAAGCAGAAGCCAGGGCGAAGATAGATGAACTGAGACCGGAAGTCGAGGAGTGTAAGGCAAAGGTGAGAGACCTGGATGCAAAGATTCGAGCACTTGAAGCACAAATAGCCGATCTGAAGGCGAAGCAGCCCAAGATCTATGTCGTAAAAGCTGGCGACACTCTCAGGAAGATAGCGACAGAATTCTACGGTGATGGGACGAAGTGGGTCGAAATCTACAAGGCGAACAGGGCTGTCATCAAGGATCCGAATTTCCTCTACCCAGGCTTAGAATTGAAGATCCCGGTACTGTAAAAAAGGCAGCCCGGAGGCTGCCTTTTTTTATTGCTGAAAGAGCGACAGTAGTCGTTCGACGTCAGCGGCGCTTAGTGCGTGGGCGTCTTTTCCTATACTGAACATAAGTACCGTTGCACCAGGTTCATCAAGCTGTGTAAGAAAGAAATCGTAGTCTCTTAGCGGAGCCACGTACATATCCATATCCATCTTCTCTTTTTCCTCGACCACACAGAATAGACTGGCTCTCTTTGTCTCCCCGTGTTTGACAATCTTTTCCCTCCTTTTGCGAAAATCCCGGTATGCTTTCCACGCGAGGGCAATGTGGGACGCGATCTCCTCCTCCGATGAGCTCACTCTGAAGAAATCCTCTATGTTGTAGTAGAAATCTCTCGTGAATTTCTTATCTATGCCCTTCGCACCCAGCATCTCAGTCAGCTCTTTCAACCTTTCCACATCGAGGACGCGCAGTCCTTCATCAAAATCTCTAAAATCCCCAAGCTCTTCTCTCAAACATCCCTTTATCGTTCGGTAGATCTCTTCACTCTCTTCAAAGACAGCGGTATCTGCCCTAATATCTATTATATCGACTTCTTTGCCCTCTTTTGAGACGGGTTGGGTAGCCGAGGTGACGAATAGCCCACCGATTCTATTAAGTCTATTGACACAGGAGATCGCCAGTTCCCCGATCTTCTTCCCTTTCACCGGTGCAACCAGCAGGATTTTGAACATCGCGAAGTCGCTTCGCGAGAATTCCGGCAGAATATATACCTGAGGCCGCTGACTCACATTGGCCTCTCGCAGCAACTGCGGTATGGCCAACCTCCCAAAGAGCTCCGCCCCCACTCTCACGTCCAGAGGAACCCTTCTCTTTTTCTGGCTCAGCTTTTCAGTAAGTGAGAGTTCGAGCTCTGTCAATTGATCATCGTCCACCCACTTCCCATCTTCGGTTTGAATTTCGACTCTGAAGACGGCGACACCATCCTCGGTCACAAATTCCTTGTCGTACTTCCTCTGGAAGTTGGGCAGGAATTCCCTCAATGCCTGAAGCACATCATCCAGCGCGATCTCCCTATCCAATCCCACGACTGAGACAGTTGTGAGAAGCTCCTTTGAGGTTTGAATATTGTCGATCCGCACTCTGACGCCTCCCTGCTCCATCACAAGGTGTTGAAATCTGTAATTCAAGAGAATCTGTGCGGCCAGGTCTTCCGGTTTCCTCTCCTCTATATACGCTCCTGGTCTGGAGGCGAAGAACCTCTCGGCTTCTTCACCAATGACCTCGCCCACCTCGTCCGGAGAACATAAGTCCCGCAGTGTCGCAATGACCTCACGATATTTCTGGAGTTTCCGTGCTTCGCCCCTCAACAGCTTCATGATAACCTTATCACTTCGCGCCATCGATTTCAGCAGTTTTTCAATGGTCTCCTGTTGCTCTAAGAAGTTCTTCATCCCGGCCTGATTGAGTTCAAAGCTTACAGTAATGACACCATATTTGCCTCGGTCGGCCAGAAATCCCTGGAGATATCCAAGATTGTAGTCCCTTTCGTGGATGACACTCACAATTGAGTCCAGCAATCCAGCCCAGTCTGGCGCCAGAACCGTAAAGGTGACCACGCCGCCCCTGTTCCTCTTTTCGACGACAGTATCCAGTTGAACGGAATCAGGTTCCTGTTTCTCTCGCGCAATTAAGTTGACATACGTGGCAAGCTCCCGGGCGGTGAAACCATTTTCTCGTTCGTGAGGAAGTCTAAAGCTGGAAGAGAGCTTCACAAACTCCTCGTACTTCATGGATTTGCTCACGTGCTCGTACGCTTCTCTCAACTTCCTGTCATCCATCAACTCAAGATACACCGCTTGCTTCTGTTTGTCAAGCTATTGTGGTGAAGAAGCGTACAACACCAAGAATGTCTCCGAGAATTGTGGAGACGACTGTCCGGAAGGGCTTGACGCCAAGGTAAACGTCTTGGAGCTTGACCAAACCCTACTGTTTTAGTATATTTTCTCCGTGAAATTGACTACTCGAGCCAGATATGCCCTAAGAGCTATGGTGGATCTTGCTTTACACGGCAACTCAAGACCGTTACCCCTCAAAGAAATTTCTGAAAGACAGGCGATCTCTGAGAAGTATCTGGAGCAGCTGCTTCGCAGGCTTCGTCAGGCTGGCTTGACGCAGACGATAAGGGGTGCTCGGGGCGGGTATGTGCTCGCAAAGTCTCCGGATGCCATCAGTGTCGAAGAGATTCTCCGAGGCGCAGGCGAGTCCTTGATTGCCGTCCAGTGCATAAATGGGAAATCCAAGTGTAGCCGCGAGTCTGTATGCACGGTCAGGCTCTGCTGGAAAGAACTGCATAGGAAGATCAGAGAATTCTTAGAGTCAGTAACCCTTTCGGATCTCTGTAGAAGAGAGAGAAGCGGAGGTACTGATGCGTAGGACGATCTATCTGGATCATAACGCCACCACACCCACTGATGCAAGAGTTGTGGAGGCCATGAAGCCCTATTTCAACGAGATATATGGAAATCCGTCCAGCATATATAGAATCGCTCAGGATGCGAGAGAAGCTGTTGAGGAAGCAAGAGAGAAAGTGGCGCGTCTTCTCAACGCCTCTCCCCCGGAGATAGTATTCACGAGCGGAGGAAGTGAGTCGGCCAATCTCGCCATAAAGGGTGTGGCGCACGCATTGAAGGAGCAAGGTGATCATATAATCACTTCCCAGATCGAACACCACGCAGTGCTTAATCCCTGTCAATTCCTCCAGAAGCTTCAGTTCAAAGTGTCTTACATACCAGTCGACTCTCAGGGAATCGTAGATCTCGACCAGCTAAGAGACGCGGTCATTGATGCGCACGGCTCTTCCGGTAGGACCATACTCCTGACCATTATGCACGCGAACAACGAGGTCGGCACAATCGAACCGATCAAGGATATCTCGAAGATTGCTCGGGGGAAGGGGGTCTATCTGCATACTGATGCTGTCCAGGCCGTCGGAAAGATCCCGGTCGATGTTAAGGATCTCGGGGTGGACCTCTTATCCCTTTCTGGACACAAATTCTACGGACCAAAGGGTGTAGGTGCACTCTACATAAGAAAGGGCACGAAGATTCAACCACTCATTCATGGAGGGCATCACGAGAGAAACCTAAGGGCTGGCACCGAGAATGTCCCTGGAATTGTAGGTCTCGGGAAAGCGTGTGAGATAGCTATGAGTGAGATGGAAGAAGAAGCTAAGAACGTGGCAGCACTCCGCGACAGACTTCAACAGGGACTTACGGAGCAAATCGAGGAGGTGCTGGTGCTCGGGCACCCTGAGAAGAGACTGGCAGGGACTCTGGCGATCTGCGTGAAGTGGGTGGAAGGAGAATCTATGCTCCTCCTGCTCGACGCAGAAGGTATCTCAGCTTCCAGTGGCTCGGCGTGTACATCAGGCTCTCTCGAGCCCTCCCATGTTCTTACCGCAATGGGATTACCTCCCGAAACTGCCCACGGCTCTATCAGGTTGAGTTTAGGCCACGGTAACACAGAGAGAGAAATCGAAAAAGTTATCGAGGTGTTTCCGCGGATTGTCAGAAGGCTGAGGGTAATGTCGCCGTTTGGAAACAGATGATGGAAGACACGCGAGAATTGAATGAACTCATACAGGAACTGAAATCAGAAAGAAACGCACTGATCTGCGCTCACAATTATCAGCGCAGGGAAGTCCAGGAGATAGCTGATTATGTCGGAGACTTCATAGATCTGGCAAGGGAAGCGATGAAGGTTTCTGCTGAAGTGCTCGTCTTGTGCGGGAATCGGTTTATGGCGCAAATGGCCAAGGTCCTTTCTCCGCAGAAGCTTGTGCTGGTAACGAGGAGAGAGTCTGGGTGTCCTATGGCAGACACTGTCACAGTAGAGGACGTTGCCAGACTCAGGGCAGGGTATCCCCGTGCCACCTTTGTATGTGACGTCAACATCGATGCAAGTGTCAAGGCAGGGTGTGACGTCTGTTGCACCGCGGCGAACGCCGTTGAGGTGGTCAATAGACTGGATGGCGAAGAGATAGTGATCATTCCCGATAGAAATCTTGCCAGTTGGGTGAGCAGATACACTACCAAGAAGATCATCCCGGGTTCAGGATTCTGCTTTGTCCACGAAAGAATCGATCCTCAATCCATTCGCAGGGTGAGGGAACTTCATCCCGATGCGTCGATCATCGTTCACCCAGGGTGCAGACCGGAGGTGGTCGATCTGGCCGATGAGGTAATGAGCACCAGCGAAATGGTGAAGTTCTGTCGAGTTTCCGATGCGCAGACAATCGTAGTCGGAAGCGAGGAAGGATTGATCCACAGATTGCACAGGGAAAATCCTGGCAAAACCTTCTACACTGCCGGCACCGCAAGGATGTGTAAGAATATGAAGCTTACGACCCTTGAGGACATTTACATCGCCCTGAAAGAGAAGAGACACCAAATAGAACTGGAAGAGGAGACGCGAATGCGAGTGAGAACAACGCTTGAACGAATGTTCACACTGTGCGGGGAGGCCATCTGAAAGAGAAGGTAGCGGTAGCGATGAGTGGAGGTGTGGACAGTTCCACTGCTGCGGCGGTGCTCAAGCAGCAAGGATTCAGCCTTATCGGAATAACGATGAAGTTGTGGGATGATTCACGAGGATATGCGGCGCAGGATGTATGCGATGCGAAGAGAGTTGCCGGTCTTCTCCACATACCCCATTATACGATCGATTTCAGTAAGGCTTTTTCAAGGGAAGTCCTTGAACCCTCAGTAGAGCAGTATTCGCGTGGAAAGACGCCAAATCCTTGCGTAGTCTGCAATCAGAAATTGAAGTTCGGGCTTCTTTCAGAAAGAGCTCGAGAGCTTGGAGCCCGTTACCTCGCAACAGGTCATTACGCGAGAGTAGAGTATGACGATGCCCGATCGCGATTCGTTCTGAAGAAAGGGTTGGAGCGAGAAAAGGAGCAGTCCTACTGGCTCGCTATGCTGTCGCAGAAGACCCTTGCGAGAACACTTCTTCCCCTTGGAGCATTCTCCAAAAACGAGATCAGACGATTGGCGGCTCAGTTTGGATTGAAGGTTGCCCGCAAAAGGGAGAGCCAGGATGTGTGTTGCCTCGGGAATTTTCAGCGGTTCATAGGCAGATGCGTCGAGTCAGGATCAGGTCCGATTGTGGACATGACGGGCAACGTGATAGGAATGCACGGTGGAGTTCATCTGTATACAGTAGGACAGAGAAGGGGTCTCGGGATCTCAGCATCCAGGCCACTCTACGTCGTGCGAATTGATCATGAAACCAACACCATAGTCGCTGGGGAGGAGTCGGCACTGTACTGCAGCGCTTTTGTGGGTGTGAAGCCGAACTGGATCGGAGTGAAAGCCCTGGCTCGAGAAAATGAGGTTGAGGTGAAGATCAGATACAGGGGGGTCTCAGCAAAGGCTTCCGTATCGACTAATCGGGATGATGTAATGGTCAGATTTGGAGAACCTCAGAAGGCCATAACACCGGGACAGCTTGCTGTCTTCTACCAGGGTGACGAAGTTGTTGGCGGTGCCTGGATCGAGCGGGTGATAGAGTGACTAACGGTTGACAATCAGCCCCCGGGTCATTAGAATTCTCCCATATGAAAAGAATACTGCCATTATTGCTGATCTCCGGGTTTCTTCTTCTGCTCCTCCTTGGCATACGGTATGGAGAGGTAGCTGAGGTCGTGCTCAATGCCACTCTTCTCTGTCTCAGCTGCATTGGAATCGGATGATGCGGAGAATCGTTCAGATAATTGGCGCAGTAGTGCCAAATGCCTATTTCAAGGCCTTCACGGGTATCATGCTCTATCAGGGTTCACTCAAGGGTTTTTGCGTTCCGGTCTTGAACTGCTACGCGTGCCCTCTTGCCATCTTCTCATGTCCTATCGGTACTGTTCAGCATTTCCTTGCGATAAGAGCGGTTCCTCTCTATACAATCGGCCTGCTGGGTCTTGTTGGCTCAACGGTGGGAAGCTTCACCTGTGGATGGATATGCCCATTCGGTGCGCTGCAGGAGCTGATGTACAAGATAAGGAGTTTCAAGGTGAAAATCCCCCGACGCCTTCGATACTTGAGATATGTCTCCCTCATTCTGCTTGTTGGAATCCTCCCCTTTCTCAGAGGAGAGACTTCGTTTTGCAGATTGTGCCCACAAGGGGCGCTTGAGGCTGGCGTGCCTCTCGCCGTCTTCTCGACTCAGATAAGGGCTCTCATAGGAACCCTTTTTTTCGTAAAGGTTTCCATCTTATTCGGTTTTCTGTTTCTCTTCGTAATTTCGAAGAGACCATTCTGTATGACTTTTTGCCCGCTCGGTGCTCTTTTCTCGCTCTTCAACAGGTTCAGTTTTCTGAGACTCAAGGTGAAGCAAAATTCCTGTGCTGAATGCGACGTATGCGTGGACCCGTGTCCTGCAGGAATCGTGCCTTACAAAGAGGTCGATTCCGCAGATTGTATAAGGTGTTGGGAGTGCATCAGAGTATGCCCAACGGGCGTCATTCAGGCAGAGCTTGTCAAATTCTGGAAACTGAAAGAAGGGAGGTGAATTCTATGGCCAAGGACCCTGTGTGTGGGATGGAAGTTGATGCGAAGTCGGAATTGCGGAGTGAACATAAGGGAAAGACTTACTACTTCTGCTGTGCTCCCTGTAAGGATATGTTCGAAAAGGAACCCGAAAAATACGCAAAATCCGAGGGTGGGTGCTGTTGCGGCGGATGAGTCTTTTTCCGGACGGGGTGAACGGTCTTCAGCTCATCTCTGTCACTCGATAGTTCATTTGAGAAGATGCACGCAAAGGCGTTCAAGAACAGCCAGTCCCTGAGGACTGTCTGTCACTACTTTCTTGAGCGGATAATGTCACGATAGGAGGGTACTCGTGTATCTACTTGAGCTTGACAGGCTTGCAGGGCAACAATCGATGCTCATCTTCCATGCTCTCGCAAGAATGGGAGTTGAAGCGCTTGTAATAGTCTCTCCAAAGGCCCCACTTGTGAGCATAGGGTATTTTCAGAATGCTGATGCGGAGGTCGATCTCAGGTATTGCAGAGAAGCTCGTCTTCCTGTGATGCGACGGGAAGTGGGGGGAGGAGCCACATATCTCGATCAGAATCAGATATTCTATCAGGTAATATGGAATAAGAAGAACCCGAAGTTTCCCAGGCGGATCAAAGACATCTTCGAGTTTCTCTCCGTTCCACCCTGCAACACCTATAGACGGTTGGGCGTCCCCACGGAATTCAGGGCTGAGAATGATATAGTCACCAAGGACGGAAGGAAAATAGCGGGCGAAGGTGGTGGCGACATCGACCAGTGTATGGTTTTTGTCGGAGGTATCCTGCTCGATTTCGATTATGTCACTATGGCCAGAGTCCTCAAGGTTCCTGACGAGAAATTCAGGGATAAGATCTATAAGAGCATGGAAGAGAACGTCACCACTTTGAAGAGAGAACTCGGTCGAATACCTCCCCGGGACGAGATACGCAAGACGTTAGTCTCCGAGTTTGAAAAATCACTTGGTAGACTGGAGCCAGTCAGTCTTGATGCGACCGCCTTGAGGAAGATGACTGAGCTTAAGAAATGGTTTACTTCTCCCCAATTTCTTCACAGGAAACGTGCGAAAATTGCGAGCGGAGTGAAGATCAAAGGAGGAGTTGAAATCCTCTACGGTCTCCATAAAGCGAGAGGAGGACTGATCAGGACTGCCGAAGAGATCGAAGAAAAGCGAATGAATGCGATAACAATCTCGGGGGATTTCAATCTTTTCCCGAAGGGAAGTCTGGAAAGACTGGAAACTCATCTCGAACAGGTCGATTTCAAGGAGAAAGCCCTTCTTCAGAGAATTGATCGGTTCTACGACCACTACGAAGTCGAAAGCCCTGGTGTGACTGCTGAAGATTTCAAGAAGACGATTTTGGAGGCGAGAAAGGAATGATTCTCGGGGACGATATACGAGCTGTCTTTGAAAGAGACCCCGCAGCGAAAAACCTCGCGGAAGTGCTGCTCTGCTACCCTGGTCTGCATGCACTCAGTGCCCACAGGATCGCCCACTTTCTCTACAGCAAGCTAAAGTTGCCATTTGTTCCCCGACTCATATCTCATATAAGTCGGTTTCTTACGGGAATAGAGATTCATCCTGGGGCTCAGATAGGAAAGGGGTTCTTCATCGACCATGGACTCGGTGTGGTAATAGGTGAGACTACGAAGATTGGTGACAACTGCACTCTCTATCAAGGCGTGACTCTGGGCGGAACTGGCAAGCAGAGGAAGAAAAGACATCCCACACTCGGAGAAAACGTAATTGTAGGCGCGGGAGCCAAGATCTTAGGGAATGTCACGATAGGCAACAACGCAAGGGTGGGTGCGGGTTCAGTGGTCATACGATCCGTTCCACCGAATTCCACCGTAGTCGGAATTCCAGGACAGGTAGTCGTACATCAAGGCAAGAGAGTCCCAGCTGTCAGGCTCGATCACGGTGATCTGCCTGATCCTATTGCAGAAAGAGTAAAAGCTCTGCAGCTCGAACTCGAAGCTGTAGAGAA